>Ga0208127_1000447_pt1 | contig 21231 bp, 16 predicted proteins | sample ETNtaG_6_FD_185751 | JGI IMG/M metagenome (GOLD analysis project Ga0208127, IMG submission 185751) | Marine microbial and viral communities from oxygen minimum zone, Eastern Pacific Ocean - ETNP201306SV45 (SPAdes) (version 2) | ecosystem: Environmental > Aquatic > Marine > Oceanic ... | reverse complement strand
AAATAATCATCTTGAATTTGAAAAGCTAATCCCAAATTAATACCACATTCATATAAAAGCTTAGAATCAATTTCGTTTACATTATTAATTATTGCTCCCATCTGCATTGATGAGCCAAGTAATACGGCAGTTTTATATTTGATCATTTTTATATAACTCTCATAATTGACATTTGTTTGGTTTTCAAAGTCCATATCCATTTGTTGACCTTCACAAATTAATAATGCAGTATCATTAAATAATTGCAATAGTTTTTTTTGGATGTCGTCTGAATAATTTTCAAATAATTTGTACGAAAGTATAAGCATTGAATCTCCTGAAAGTATGGCTTGATTCAAATTCCATTTAATATGTACAGTTTCTTTGCCTCTTCTAATTTTGGATGAATCCATTATATCATCATGAACCAAAGTGAAGTTGTGAAAAACTTCGTTCGCCAAAGATGCAGGCAATGCAAATTCAATATCATTATTAAATAAATTACTTGATATTAAAGTTGATATTGGACGAATTCTTTTAGACGGAAGTTTTAAAAAATATTTAATAGGATCATAAATTTTAGAATCGTTTAATTCATCTAAAAAAATTTGAATCGAATTATTTATTTTATTGTGATAATCTGTAAACATATCAAGCACTAAAATACATTATATGATTGTTAATTAACAGTAATTTAAAAAAGAAACTTTGGAAACTAATTTGGTTTTTAAAGTTTCCTAAAGTATATTTGCACTCCAATTTTAAGACTTGAAAGAAAAAATAATTCAGAAGGCTCAGTATCTTTTTGTTGCATTTGGCTTCAAAACTGTGACTATGGATGATATAGCTAATGAACTTGCTATATCAAAAAAAACAATTTATAATTTTTTTGAAAACAAAACTGAATTAGTTGATGCTACAGCAAATAATTTACACGAACAATTAGTTGCAGGTATTTCAAGTATTAGAAAAAAATCTGATGATCCTATTAAAGAGTTTTTTGAAGTTAAGGATCTGGTAATGGAGCACTTACATGATCAAAAGAATCATTCTGTTTTTCAGCTTGAAAAATTTTATCCTGAGATATACGCCAACGTAAAAAACAAACACCTTGATTTTATGATTAAATCTTTTGGTGAAGTTTTAACCAATGGTATAGAATTTGGGCTGTTTCGAAAAAACATTGATGTAGATTTCATTTCAAGGGTTTACTTCAATAGTATAAGTGGTTTAATGAATCCAGAAATTTATCCATCAGAAAAATATACTCTAGATAAATCCTTGGAACATTATCGTGAATATTTTCTAAGATCAATAGTTACTGAAAAAGGCTTAAAAAAACTTGACTCAATTTTAAAAAAATGATAAAAAACTTAATTTTCATATTATTTTTTCTGTTTTGCAATGTTGCAACCTATAGCCAGCAGGAATATTCATTTACAATGGATGAAGCTGTTTCCTTTGCTATGGAGAACAATAAGAACTCTAAAAATGCAAGTAAGGACATTTTAATTTCACAAAAAGAAAAATGGGAAACTATTGCAATTGGACTTCCGCAAATCACTTCTTTTTTTGAATTTAACAACAGAATTAAAGATCCTATATCTTTAATTCCAGCTGAATTTTTTGGTGGTAAAAAGGGAGAGTTTGCTGAAATAAGTTTTGGAACTAAACAAAGCATAAGTGGTGAGCTAATTTTAAATCAGTTACTATTTGATGGGTCTTACGTAGTAGGATTACAATCAATAAAATTATTTTTAGAAATTGCCGATCAAGCAAAAACTAAAACTGACATTGAAGTTAAAAGGCAAGTTATAAACGCTTACGGAAATGCTCTTGTAAGCAATGAAAGAGTTAACATACTAAAAAATAATCTATCCAATCTTAAAACCACTTTAGCTGAAACAAAGAAAATATATGAAAATGGATTAACTGAGATAGAGAATGTAGAGCAACTAACTATAACTACTGCTTCAGTTGAAAACTCATTTGAATATGCAAAAAAGTTTGAATCTCTTTCAAAAAATCTTCTTAAGCTTTTATTAGGAATTGAACTTGATGACACTTTGATTTTAAAGGATAATATCGAGAGCATTGCAATGAAAAGTATTAATCCATCTTTAATTGATGAGGAATTCAATATGCTAGAAAATATAGATTATAAAATTGCTCTTAATTCAAAAGAAGGAAATGAAACGCTGTTGAGGTTAGAGAAGGTTAAAGCATTACCCAGAATTAGTGCTTACATTTCTGGATCATACAATGGTTATAATGAGTCTTTTAGAATAACCAACCCTAAACAAAACTGGTATGGTTCATCTCAATTAGGAATTAATATGTCTTTACCAATTTTTAGTTCACTTCAAAGGACAGCTTCTACTCAAAGAGCAAAAATTGAATTAGAAAAAGCTGAGCTAAATCTAAAAGAAACTGCTGCTACTTTGAATCTTGAAGTGCAAAAAGCAAGGAATGATTATAATTTTTCAATAAATAATTATGAAACAGCACTTAAAAATTTAAGTCTTGCTGAAAGTATTGAAAAGAAAAATCAAATAAAATTTTATGAGGGTTTGTCCTCAAGTTTTGATTTAAGACAAGCACAAAATCAATTATATACTATTCAAAACGAATACCTAGAGGCAACTCTTAAAATAATCGAGAATAAAATTAATCTTGAAATTCTATTAAACAAGTCATGAAAAAATTTATATATCCCATTTTTATCTTATTTATAGTTAGTTGTAATAATGATAATAAAAAAACTATAGAGGAATTAATTAATGAAGGAAACCTTGAAGAACTTCAAGAAAGAAGGTCTAGTCTTATTATTCAGAAAGGACAAATAAATAATGAACTAAAAGAAATAACACAGGGAGTTTCAATTCTAGATACTGCAAAAAGTTTTGTATTAGTTAATACAGTAACTACAAAAACAGAAACAATTAATCACTTTTCTAAATTTCAAGGTATTATAAAAACAGATCAAAATATGATACTATATCCTGAATTCAGTGGAAGGGTTTCAAAAATATATGTTGATGAAGGTGATGTAGTTAAAAAAGGGCAAGCACTAGCGAAAATTGATGATGGTGGGCTTTACAATGAATTAAAATTAGTAGAAAGTCAAGCCAAACTTGCAAAAACTATTTATGAAAGACAATCAAAGTTATGGAATGATAAAATTGGATCTGAAATTCAATATTTAGAGGCAAAAACAAATTATGAAATTCAAAATAATAGACTCAAAAGTATAACAGAATCTCTAGCTAAAACAACTATTACTGCACCCTTTAGCGGCACTATTGATGAAATTTTTATTGAAGAAGGAAATTTAGTTTCTCCTCCAATGATGCCAGATCAAGGAAATGCATTTAGAATTATAAACTTAAATGAGCTTTATGTTGAGTCTGTCATACCAGAAAGTTTTATAGGTAAAATAAAAAAAGGTGCTGAAGTTCAAGTTGAGATTCCAGTTTTAAATAAATCTTTTAATTCTACAATTAAACATTCTGTTAGTTCAATAAATCAATTATCAAGAACATTTAAAATAGAAGTTTCTGTACCTAAAAATGACTTAGATTTAATTCCAAACTTAAATGTTGAGGTTAATGTTTTAGACTACACAAATTCTCAAGCTATTTTGGTTCCAGAATCAATTGTTTCCGAAGATTCTGACAATAACAAATTTCTTTTCACTGTTTTAAACAATAAGGCTAAAAAAACAATTGTTGAAACTGGATATACACAAAATGGAATGATAGAAATTACAATTGGACTAGATGTTAATGAAATTGTTATTAATGAAGGCGGTAGAATTGTTAAAGATGGGCAAAATGTAAAAATATTCAATGAAGATGAATAAAGTCGATAAAGAATTTAAGCCATCCGTTTGGGCTATAAGTAAATCAAACATCATTTACTTTTTGATGTTCATCTTTTTAGCATTTGGTATTAATGCTTATAATACATTACCTAGAGAAGATTTCCCTGAAATCATAACTAGTGAAGTATTTATTAGCACCATCAACCCTGGAAATACCCCTGAAGATATTGAAAGATTTATTACTGTACCGTTAGAAGAGGCCGTAAAAGGAGTCAGTAACTTAGTTGACATAAAATCTACTTCACTTGAAAATTACTCGATCATAAGTTTAGAGTTTGATGAAGAAATAGATATTGAACTAGCCAAGCAAAAAGTTAGAGACCAAATAGATTCTGTTATTTCGGGAGAAGACTGGCCAACATTTAATAATGTGAAAGTTGAGCCTGATATTTTAAGTATGAGTTTAGCTGAGGAAATGCCAATATTAAATGTTAATATACAAGGTGATTATCCGACTGAACAACTAAAAACATATGCCGAAATTCTTGAAGACAGAATTGAAAAACTAGATGAAATTAAAGAAGTTGATATTTTAGGTGCTCAAGATGAAGAAATAGAAGTTGCCGTTGATATTAAAAAAATGACCGCTTCTAAAGTTAGTTTTGAAGACATCCTTAGTGCAATTGCTTATGGAAACAGAACTATTGCTGCTGGGAATATCGTTTCTGACGGGCAAAGAAGAACCCTGAGAATTATGGGGGAAATTGAAAGTCCAGATGATTTAAAAAACTTTGTCATAAAAAATGAATTTGGGCCTGTATATCTAGAGGATGTTGCTGAAATAAATTTTAAAGAAAGTGAAAAGAAAAGTTATGCTCGTGAATTTGCAAAAAATTTGGTTTCGCTTGCAGTGAAGAAAAGATCTGGTAAAAACCTGATTAATGCTGCCAATAAAATTGATGTCATAGTAGATGAAGTTATAAAAAATGAATTTCCTTCCGATTTAGAAGTAGTTATAACTAATGACATGTCTAACAGAATTATCAGCCAAGTTGATGATTTAGTAAATAATATTCTTTTTGGAATATTTCTAGTTACAACTGTACTAATGTTTTTCCTAGGATTTAGAAATGCATTATTTGTTGGATTTGCAATTCCTATGTCAATGTTTATGTCATTAATGATTATTTCTGCATTGGGATATAGCCTTAATACAATGATTCTATTTGCCTTAGTTATGGGGCTAGGAATGTTAGTTGATAATGGAATTGTTGTGGTTGAGAATGTTTATAGATTAATGGAAAAGGAAGGTATGTCAAAAATTGAAGCTGCAAAACTTGGAATCAGCGAAATTGCTTATCCAATTATAGTTTCTACAGCAACTACAGTTTTAGCTTTTGTTCCATTAGGACTATGGCCAGGCACAATTGGTCAGTTTATGATTTACCTACCAATTACTTTATCAATAGTTTTGGGATCATCTTTATTCGTAGCCATATTTTTTAACTCTATGTTAGTTTCAAAATTTATGAGTATAGATGAAAAAAATCTTTCTAAAAAAGATCTAATTAGATTGACATATTTTCTTTCTGGAATTGGTTTGTTTTTATTTATAATTGGAGGATCAGCAAGAGGATTTGGAACACTTTTCATATTCATAAATATTTTCTTTTGGTTATACTCATATTACATAAAATCTTTAGCATTAAGATTTAGAACAATTTTTTTAGGTTGGCTTGAAGATAAGTATGAAAGATTTTTAAGATTTGCTCTAACCGGTTGGAGAGCATTTGCTTTTCTTTTTGGAACAATACTTTTACTTTTTCTGACTATGATTCTTGTTGGAATAGCAGGACCAAAAATTGAATTTTTCCCAGATAATGAACCTAACCAAATTATAATTTATGCTGAATACCCTCAGGGTACTGACATTAAAAAAACAAATGCTATTACAAAAGAAATTGAAAGTGAAGTACTGGAGGTAATTAACAACAAAAAATATTTTGAAGGCTCTAAAAACTTCATGATTGAATCCATGCTTGCACAAGTTGGTGAAGGTGCTGGTAATCAGCAAAATGATTTTGGTTCCCAAGCAGATATGCCACAGAAATCTAAAATAACCGTAACATTAAGAGAATTTAAATACAGAAATGGATTTTCAAGTGAAGATTTAAGAAGTGATGTTCAAAGAAAGTTAAGCGGTAAATATCCTGGATTAGCGGTTTCTGTAGAAAAAGATGATAATGGGCCTCCTGCTGGATATCCAGTTAATATAGAAATAACAGGTAAAGATTATTTAGAATTAATTAGGACAGCTGAGGAAATGAGAATTTTCATCAATGATCAAAAAATTGCTGGAATTGAAGAATTAAAGATTGATGTAAATAAAAACAAGCCCTCTATTCAGATTGAAGTTGACAGAGAAAAAGCTGGTGAGCTCGGTATAAATCCTAGCCAAATTGGTTTAGTGTTAAGAAGATCTCTTTTTGGTGAAAAAGCAGGGATTTATAAAAAAGATGGAGAAGATTATGATATCAATGTGAGGTTCAATGAAACTGATAGATATGATAAATCATTACTGTACAACCAGAATGTTATTTTTAAAAACATGAATAATGGGCAATTAGTTGAAGTGCCAATTGCTTCATTAATTAAGTCTGAAAACGTAGAAACATACAGTGCTATAAAGCATAGAAACTTAACTAGAGTCGTTACTTTGTATTCTTCAATTTTTGCTGGATATAATGCAAAAGAAATTGTGGATCAAATCAAATTTCAACTTGATGGATTTGAAGTTTCAGAAAATGTGAAATATAAATTTACTGGTGAAATAGAAGAGCAAGATAAAAATCAAGACTTTTTAAATACTGCCCTAATAATGGCATTAATGTTAATATTATTACTATTGGTATTCCAATTTAATTCTATTGTAAAACCATTAATTATTATACTTTCTATTTTCTTAAGCTTTATCGGTGTTTTCCTCGGTCTAATAATTTTTGATATGACTTTTGTTATAATTATGACAATGCTTGGTATTATTTCATTAGCTGGTATTGTTGTAAACAATAGTGTTGTACTAATAGATTATACGCAACTTTTATTGGACAGAAAAAAAGCTAAACTAAATCTCGAAAAAGATAATATGTTACCTAAAAATGAAATTTTCGAGTCTATTGTTAAAGGTGGAAAAGCAAGATTAAGACCGGTTATTTTAACTGCAATTACTACAATTCTAGGATTGATTCCATTAGCCATAGGTTTGAATATTGATTTAATGAGTTTATTTAGCACCGGTGATCCAAATATTTATATTGGTGGTGATAATGTAATTTTTTGGGGACCTTTAGCTTGGACTGTCATATTTGGATTAACATTCGCAACATTCCTTACTCTTATTATTGTCCCAGTAACATTTTATCTGAGTAAAAGGTTAGCTTTAAAAATTCGTAGCTTTAAATTGAGCTAATTGATTATTGAATTTTAGTTCTAAATTAAATTTTGTTAGATATTTGCATATATGTATCGTACTCATAACTGTGGTGAATTAAGAAAATCTGATATTAATTCTGAAGTAGTACTTTGCGGATGGGTACAAAGAATTAGAAATAAAGGTTTTTTAATTTGGATTGATTTAAGAGATCGATATGGAATTACTCAACTTTTCATTGACTCTGAAAAAACATCTCCTGAAGTCATTTCAATCGCTAAATCATTGGGCAGAGAATTTGTTATCTCTGTCACTGGAAAAGTCATTGAAAGAGAAGCTTCAAATGAAAAAATATCTACTGGGGAAATTGAAATTTCAGTTGAAAATATTGAAGTATTAAATGAATCTGAAGTTCCGCCATTTACTATTGAAAATGAATCTGATGGTGGCGATGAACTTAGAATGAAATATAGATATTTAGATCTTCGTAGAGATCCTCTCAAAAACAATATTATTTTCAGAAATGATTTAACTTTTGAAATAAGAAAGTATTTGAAAGAAAATGGGTTTATAGATATCGAAACTCCTTATTTAATCAAATCAACGCCTGAAGGAGCCAGAGATTTCGTTGTTCCTTCAAGAATTAATCCTGGTGAATTTTATGCACTTCCACAATCACCACAAACATTTAAACAACTTTTAATGATAAGTGGTTTTGACAAGTATGTGCAAATTGTAAAATGTTTTCGTGATGAAGATTTAAGAGCTGACAGACAACCTGAGTTTACTCAAATTGACTGCGAAATGTCTTTTGTAGATCAAGAGGATGTAATTTCAACTTTTGAAGGGTTGGTAAAACATGTGTTTGACAAATGCTTAGATTATGATCTAGGTAAATTTAAAAGAATAGCATACACTGATGCAATGGAAAGATATGGTTCTGACAAACCAGACACGCGATTTGATATGCAGTTTTTTAATTTAAGTGAAAAAGCCAAAGGAAACGGATTTAAAATCTTTGATGACAGTGAAGCTATATATGGATTCAATGTAACATCTGGTGCTGAGCTTTCTAGAAAGGAAATTGATTCTTATATAGACTGGGTAAAAAGACCACAAATAGGAGCACTCGGATTAATTTGGATTAAACATAATATGGATGGTTCAATAAAATCTTCTATTGATAAATTCTTTGATGCTGATCAATTAAATGATTTAACTAATTCTAGTCCAGGAGATATAAGCTTCATAATTTCTGGAAATAAGAAAAAAACACTTACTCAGTTAGGAGCCTTAAGAATTGAAGTAGCTGAAAGATTTGGACTAAGAAATAACGGAAAATTTGAAGCTCTTTGGGTAACTGATTTTCCACTTTTTGAATGGGATGAAGATTCTAAAAGTTATCATTCAATGCACCATCCATTCACATCACCTGTTAATGGAATAATTACTGATAATCCTGCTGATACATTTGCCAATGCTTATGACTTGGTTATTAATGGAAATGAAATTGGCGGAGGATCAATCAGAATTCACAATAAAGAATTACAACAACAAGTTTTCTCTATTTTAGGATTTTCTGAACAAGAAGCTCTTGAACAATTTGGCTTTTTACTTAATGCCTTTAAATATGGTGCTCCTCCACATGGTGGAATAGCTTTTGGCCTAGATAGATTAGTTGCCGTTATGAATCAGGATGAGTCAATAAGAGACTATATTGCGTTTCCTAAAAATAACAGCGGCAGAGACGTTATGATTGATAGCCCGTCTAAAATTGATAATCAACAATTAGACGATCTAAATATAAAATTGAAATAAACTTTGCTCCTTAGAATTTCTTTATATCTAATTTTTATTTGTGATATGGCTATCCTCTTTTACGGATTATATATCAAAAGTTCAGATATTATTTTTGGAGAAAAACTAATAGGTATAAGTGTATTAGTTTTTTGTTTTTTATTCATGCCATTATTTTTATACTACAGATATAGAAATAAAAAACTAGATGATTATCTGTACAAGGATTAGTCCTGCTTTTCTTTTCTTTTTTTAATAAAAAAAGCGTCAATTAAAAGCTTACTTTCTTTTGACATAACCCCAGAAGTTACTTTAGTTTTTGGGTGAATTTTTGTTCCTAACACTTTAAATCCTCTATGCGGATCGCTTGCTCCATAAACTAATCTACTCAATTGTGCCCAATACATTGCACCTGCACACATTTGACATGGCTCAAGAGTTACATACATTGTACAATCATTTAAATATTTTCCACCAATGTAATTTGCTGCAGATGTAATTGCTTGCATCTCAGCATGCGCTGTGACATCATTTAATGTTTCAGTAAGGTTATGTGACCTTGCAATAATTTTATCATTTGAAACAATAATTGCCCCTACTGGAACTTCATCTTTTTCAAATGCAACTTTAGCTTCTTGCAAAGCTTTCTCCATAAAATAATGATCTTTTTGTTCTTGATTCATTAACTGAGTTTTTTATACCATTCCAATGCTAAGCCGTCTGTTAAACTAGCTATAAAACAACTTACATCTAACAGACTAGAATATAAATCTGTGTCTTTATTTAGATACTCTTTCGGAATACATTCAAGCGCTAATTCATCAAATGCACTTACTTTATCTTCACGCCAATTAATAACAGAACTAGTAAATGTTTTTAATAAGAAATTTAAAACTTTGTAGCCCGTAAGTTCTTTTTCAATTACTTCTTTTGATTTATAAACTTTATCGATACTAATCTCGATGATACTTTCCATTTGAGATTTATATTTTGAAAGTGACATTAGTGATGTCTCTAATTCTCCTTTCAAAATTTTATCTTCATTTTCAATAAAAATGTTAACAGCTTCATTAATCAATGTGTTAATTGCAAGTGCTCTTAGGTAAGCAATTCTTTGAGATTTTAATCCCATAGAATTATATTTTTTTCTGTCAATTGACTCACTAACAAGTTTAACTAAAAATTCCAATGCAAATTCTTCAGGTATCCAATCTAGATTTATTCCGTCTTCAAAGTCAATCAGTGTATAGCAAATATCATCAGCTGCTTCAACCAAGTATGTTAATGGATGACGACTGAATTGATTATCACTACTTTTAAGTCCAAGCTCGGTTGCAACTTCATCAAAAAAATCAGATTGACTTGAGAAATAACCATATTTTTTATCCTTTATATGTTTAGTTGGTTTGTGAGGAAGCGAGCTTTTGGGATATTTAGTAAATGCACCTAAAGTAGCATAACTTAATCTTAATCCCCCTGGTGAACCAGGCTTACTTTCTGTTAAAATTTTAAAACCATTAGCATTTCCCTCAAATGTGCATAAATCATTATACTGAAGATCTGTCAATTGAGATTTATACTTCAAACCATCTCCAATTTTATAAAAGTCACCTATTGCAGATTCTCCGCTATGGCCGAATGGAGGATTTCCAATATCATGAGCTAAACTTGCAGCAGCAACTATACTTCCAAAATCATTAATTTGATATCCATGAATTTGATTTAAGTATGGATGTTTATTTAAAATATGTTTACCAACAATTCGTCCTAAGCTTCTTCCAACTACAGAGACTTCTAGACTATGAGTTAGTCGAGTATGAACAAAACTAGTTTTTGAAAAAGGTATTACTTGAGTCTTATCTTGAAGGGATCTAAAAAAAGAGGAAAAAACAATTCTATCATAATCTACATCAAATCCTACTCTTGTATTATCTTGTTCCGATCGAAGTCTTTTTAAATTATCACCATGTCTTTTTAAAGACAACAGATTCTCCCATTTCATAAATGCAATTTAATATTTTTAAAGGTGATAAATAGTGTGAAGAAATAAAATCCTATAATTTTATTTTCATAAGCCTTGCAGAAGAGCTGCTTTTTTCATCTTCAGATGTTATCCAAAAAGTATTTGAATCAATTATTTTAATACCTTCAACTTGTGTTTTACCTATTGGAATTTCAAACATTTCAACTTTACTGTTTGACAAATTTTCCAATGAGAAATCTTGAATTTTTAACACATAATATTCATTAAAAATAATCGTACTAGTTAAAGCTAGAAGTTTATGATTAATATCATAATCAGCTGCAGTAATTATTGATTTTGTATCTATACTACCAATTTTTATTGCTTCATATTTACCAGCAATTTTTGGAAGTTTATAGAGCTCCGTTATTTTTTTTAATTTATTTTTTGTTAGAATTATTAAAAAATCATCAATTGAAATAAGAGCTTCAGCATCGTATTGAGAAAAATTATAAGCTGTATTAAATTTTACTTGTTCTGGATAAAAAAACTCGATTGTTTCTACATTATTATTCGATTTATCAATTGGAATTTTAATAATTGAAAGATTTTTTCTTGCATCAAAATTATTTCCAAAATCAGCAATGTATATATATTCATCATCTTTAGTTATATCTTCCCAATCATTATTTTTTACGCCATCTAATTTTCTTGTATTCGTAATTTTTCCTTTTTTATTTAAGTAATATAAAGCTGGTTCACCACCAGAATCATTGAAGGTTAAAAGCTCATTATTAATCATCTCCAAACCAGATGTCTCATCTAATGTTTTTTCAAGATTTATGATATTTACGGTTTGTGATTGAGTAACATTGATAGTTAATATTAAGAAAAATAAAATATTTTTTTTCATTAAAAGGTTTTAACATTTACTAAGATAAAATTTTGATTTTATAAATTACTATTCAATTTATTTCCTGTGGTTTAATATTTAATATTATAACGATAAAATTAAAGCAATATTCTGATAACATTCATTATTGATATTTGTAACAAATATTTAAATAATGAAAAATATATTAAGATTTACTTTTTTTATGTTGACTTTTATTTTTAAGCCACTTCGCCTGAGTAGCTTTTTTCTTAACGTTAAGTTAACATAGAAACAATTTTATGTTAACATATGAACAATTTTATTAAGTGATATTTGTCATGTATAAACTAATTATATGAGAAACTTAATAATACTTTCTTTCGTTTTTTTAACATTAAATTCATTTAGTCAAGATGATGCTAAAGGAAAAGTTTTTTCAACAATATTTTGGAATTTCAACTCAGATTTCACAAAAGATGCTTCAAAGAAAAATGCATTTGAATTCAAAAGAGTCTATCTAGGTTATGATTATAATATTGATGACAAACTTTCCGCAAAAATTACTTTTGATATAGGAAAAAATACTTCGGGGAGTTCCTACACTGCATTTCTTAAAACAGCACAAATTGATTGGTCTCTTCAAAAAAATACTAAAATAAGTTTTGGTATGATTGGAGGCAAACAGTTCAAATATCAAGAAAAAATATGGGGATATAGATATGTCTATAAAACATTTCAAGATGAACACAAATTTGGTAGCAGTGCAGATTTGGGTGTAAATGGAGAGTTTAAACTTTCAAATAATCTAACATTTAATGCTTTCATTTTAAATGGGGAAGGATATAAAAACATTCAAGATGATGATGGTTACATGAAAGTTGGAGGAAATTTAATTTATGAATTTAAAAATGGTTTATCCGCAAAATTATATTATGACTCTGAACCCGGTGATGACAACTTTAATGTAACAAATGTTGGTTATTTTGTTGGATACAAAAAGAACAAGTCAAGATTTGGGTTTGAATACAATAAAATTAATAATGCTGAATCTTATAAAAACCCATCACTTGATTCAAATCTTTCAGGATACTCATTTTATGGGTCTCAAAAGTTAGGCGATAAGGATGAGGTGTATTTGAGATACGATAAGCTTGAATCAAACACGCTTGCTGGAAATTCATCTCCTTGGAATTTAGATAAAGACGGTGCACTATTGATTTTTGGTTATCAAACAAAGGTCAGAAATGGCTTCAAATTAAGTTTTAATTATAGAAACTATAACTATTCAAACGATTCAAAGAACAACAAATCAATGTTCTTTATTAACGCAGAAATTAAAATATAACTATGAACAAACAAGACAATGGAAATACTCAATTAAATCAAATTCGTAATGAGTTTAATGATAGAGTTAATTCAAAAAAAATTATGGGTAATACTTGGAGAGTTAAACTAAACAATTATAGACGCTTTAGAACAATTTAATATTCATTTAGAGTGGTTCGAACAAGAAAAAAATATAAAAAAATTAAAATATAACTATGAATTTATTTAACATTAATTTAATACCTTCTATTGATTTTTTATCAAACTTTACTGAAAATATGGACATCTATTTAATAATGATCATTGCACTTGCTATCCTAGCTATAGGAGACTTGATGGTTGGTGTAAGTAATGATGCTGTAAACTTTTTGAATTCAGCTCTTGGATCTAAAGCTATTAAAGTAAGGACAATTATGATTCTAGCCAGTTTAGGTGTTTTGGTAGGGTCAGTATTTTCAAGTGGTATGATGGAAGTAGCAAGAAAAGGAATCTTTAATCCTGAAATGCTCTTCTTTTCAGAAATCATGATAATTTTTATGGCAGTAATGATTACCGACATTTTATTACTAGATTTCTTTAATACACTTGGACTACCTACATCAACAACTGTATCAATTGTATTTGAGTTATTGGGAGCTGCTGTTGCAGTCTCATTAATTAAAATATCCGCTAATGCAGGAGATTTCAGTGATTTGATTGAATATATTAATGTTGCTAAAGCAACTCAAATTATATTAGGAATTGTTCTCTCGGTTTTCATTGCCTTTTCTATTGGAGCTTTGGTACAATTCATTTCAAGATCCCTTCTTTCATATAATTATGAAAACAGATCAAAATGGGTAGGATCTATATTTGGTGGTGTTGCTCTAACATCTATAACATATTTTATATTGATGAAGGGGATAAAGGGAACTTCATACGCTAAAGAGAGTTATGATTTACTTGGGGGATCAACTATTTCTGCTTTTTTAGAGTCTGAAGTTGTAATGATTTCTTTAGTTAGTTTTATCTTACTTTCTGTCATTTCATACTTCTTAATCTTTTCTTTTAAAGTAAATATCTACAAATTAATTATTGGAGTTGGAACATTTTCTTTAGCTCTTGCCTTTGCGGGCAATGACCTAGTTAATTTTATTGGAGTACCAATTGCTGCTTGGCAATCTTATGAGGCATGGGTTGCTTCAGGAATTTCTGCAGATATGTTTTCTATGGAAGTTTTAGCCAGTAAAGTTCCTACTCCTAATCTTTTATTATTCTTAGCAGGTATGGTAATGGTTATTACTCTTTGGGTATCTTCTAAAGCAAAAAAAGTTACTAAAACTGAAATTGATTTAGCAAGACAAAGAGATACAAAAGAAAGATTTGAACCGAACTTTTTATCTAGGGGGTTAGTTAGATTTTCAATGAATTTATCAAAATATGCATCTGCTATTGTGCCTTCTAAATTAAGAGATAAAATTAATTCTCAGTTTGAAGTACCAGTTGTTCAAATGAGTTCAAATAAAGCTTTGGAGTTACCAGCTTTTGATATGATTAGAGCTTCTGTGAACATGATGGTTGCTGCAATATTAATTTCAATTGCAACTTCATTTAAATTACCATTATCAACAACATATGTGACATTTATGGTTGCCATGGGAACATCTCTTTCAGATAGAGCATGGGGTTCGGAAAGTGCAGTTTACAGAGTAGCAGGTGTGTTAAATGTAATTGGAGGATGGTTCTTTACAGCGTTTATTGCATTTACTGCCTGTGGAATTATTGCATTTCTAATTCACCTTGGAGGGCCAACTGCTATAGCAATCTTAATATTAGGAGCTATACTTATTCTAGTTAGAAATTATGTAAGTCACAGAAAAGAATTAGAAGCAGAAAAAAACAATGATGCTTTAACTAAAGCTGAAAGTCAATCAGTCTTTGGAGTTGTTGAAGAAAGTAGTAGTAATATTGCTAAAGCTTCAAAAAAGATTAAAGCGATTTATTCATCATCAGTTGAAGGATTAGGCTCTGCAGATTTAGATTTATTGAAGAAGAATAAAAAAACTGTATCCAAACTTTCAGGTGAGGTTGATGACCTTAGAAATGACCTTTTCTATTTTATTAAGAACTTGGAAGAAGACACTATAAAGGCTGCAAGTAATTTCTACATTAATATGCTAACTTATTTACAGGATATTTCTGAATCTCTTGAATATATTTCAAAAATTACATACAAGCATATTAATAATAATCATAAGAATTTGACTTATAATCAAATTAGGGAACTTAAGGAAGTTGAAACAAAATGTAGCGCCTTGTTTGATGAAATAAAATTCATCTTTTCAAAAGGTGATTTTAGTGAACTTAATTCAATCATTGGTAAAAAAGAAGAGTTTAATATTTTCCTTAAAGAGAAAATTGATACTCAAATTTCAAGAACAAAGAAAGAGGAGTCTAGTCCAAAAAACACTACACTTTACTTTAGTATTTTAATTGAAACAAAAGAGATGGTAGAAAATACTATTAATCTTCTGGAATTATTTAAAGAATCTACTAATAAATAAATTTAGGTTTATCTAAATAAAAAAGCCATTCATTTGAATGGCTTTTTTTAATTATATTGATTAATATTATTTAGAATTGAAATACTTAACAGAGTTTTTAGGAACTTTTTTTTTAGTTTTTATAATTGGATTATCTAGCAATCCTTTAGTTATTGGATTAGGTCTTTCTATTCTGATTTATTTAGGTGCTAAATTTTCAGGGGCTCACTATAACCCCGCAGTAAGCATCTCTTTCTACTTAAAAAAAACAATATCTATTTCTGTTTGTTTTTTATATATATTATGTCAAATTTTTGGAGCTATTTGTGCTGCACTTTTAATTTCAATTCTTACTGAAAGGCTTGTATTAGAACCTAATTTAAATGAGCCTTATTTCTTAATAATTCTGTCAGAATTATTTTTTACTTTTTTAATGATCTTGGTAATTTTTTTAGTTGCTATTTATCCTAAAACAAAAGGAAATAAATACTATGGAATAGTCATTGGATTAACTGTTTCATTAGGAATATTTTTTGTTGGGAATATTTCATCAGCCGTTTTTAATCCAGCTGTTTTCATTGGTCCTGCTTTTGTTGATTATTTAAATAATGGCGATGCTATACAACACATATATTTATATTCAACAGTAACTACAGCTGGAGGATTATTAGCAATAATTATTTATAATTTATTTTTTGAAAAAAATAAAAATTAGGAACCACACATTAAACAGTCATCATCTTGTTCACCCTCTTTTGATTTAGCAATCATTTCTTTTAACTCTTCAGGAGTTAGAGGTTCAACTGGAATTTGAGCAGTTTCTTCAGCTGAAGGCGGCGGTGTTATTGCTGCTGCAGCTGGAGTTGAAGCAACAGCTTCAAGCTTTTCCTTGACGACTTCTTCTTTTTTGGTATTATCAATTGTAAACTTGATAGCATCAACAGCTGATTTTGTTCTTAAATAATACATTCCAGTTTTAAGACCAGATTTCCAAGCATAAAAATGCATTGAAGTTAGTTTAGCCATTGTTGCACCTTCCATAAATAAGTTGAGAGACTGCGACTGATCGATAAAATATCCTCTGTGTCTAGCCATATCAATAATATCTTTCATGCTTAATTCCCAAACAGTTTTATAGAGATCCTTAATGTCTTGAGGAATATTTTCAATATGCTGAATTGAGCCGTTTGCTTTCATCAGTTCTTGCTTTAAATCCTCCGTCCATAATCCTAATTTAACTAGATCTTCTAATAGGTGTTTGTTTACAACAATAAACTCACCTGATAATACTCTACGTGTATAAATATTAGAAGTGTAAGGTTCGAAACATTCATTATTCCCAAGAATTTGAGATGTAGATGCAGTTGGCATTGGAGCAACTAATAATGAATTTCTTACTCCATTCTTTTTTATATCCTTTCTTAATTTATCCCAGTCCCATCTTCCACTTAATTCTTCATCTTTAACACCCCACATATTGTGTTGGAACTCACCTTTTGAAACAGGAGAACCTTTGTAAGATTTATAAGTACCATCTTTTTTAGCTTCTTCCATTGAAGCTGTCATTGCAGCATAATAAATAGTCTCAAATATTTCTTGATTCAAAGTTTTCGCTTCGTCGGACGTAAACGGCATTCTTAGTTTTATAAATGCATCAGCTAATCCCTGCACGCCAAGACCAATTGGTCGATGTCTAAAATTTGAGTTTTCAGCTTCTTTAACTGGATAGTAGTTTCTATCAATAACTTTGTTAAGATTCTTAGTTACTCTTTTAGTTACATTAAATAATTCTTTGTGGTCAAATGAATTGTTCTTAACAAACATCGGAAGAGCAATTGAAGCAAGATTACATACAGCAATTTCATCTTTGGATGTGTATTCTAATATTTCTGTACATAAGTTTGATGATCTTATTGTACCAAGATTTTTTTGATTAGACTTTCTATTACATGCATCTTTATAAAGCATGTATGGTGTACCTGTTTCAATTTGAGATTCTAAGATTTTTTCCCAAAGCTCTCTAGCTTTGATAGTTTTTCTTCCTTTTTGATCACTTTCGTATTTTAAGTAAAGTTTTTCAAACTCTTCACTATGACAGTCATATAATCCAGGACATTCATTAGGGCACATTAGAGTCCAATCTCCATTACTCTCAACTCTTTTCATGAACAGGTCTGGAATCCACATTGCATAGAACAAGTCTCTAGCTCTCATTTCTTCTTTACCATGATTTTTCTTTAACTCAAGAAAATCAAAAATATCAGAATGCCATGGTTCAATGTAAATTGCAAAAGATCCTTTTCTTTTTCCTCCTCCTTGATCAACATATCTAGCGGTGTCATTAAATACTCTAAGCATAGGAACAATTCCATTTGATGTTCCGTTTGTTCCAGCTATGTATGAACCTGTTGATCTTATATTGTGAATAGACAATCCAATTCCTCCAGCTGATTGAGAAATTTTTGCGGTCTGCTTTAGTGTATCGTAAATACCATCAATACTATCTTCTTGCATAGTCAAAAGAAAACAAGATGAAAGCTGAGGTTTAGGTGTACCTGAGTTGAATAATGTTGGAGTAGCATGCGTAAAAAACTTTTTTGACATTAAGTTATAAGTCTCTACAGCAGCATCTAAATCATCATAATGAATACCTACAGAAACTCTCATTAACATGTGCTGTGGTCTTTCAACAACAACTCCATTTAACTTTAATAAATAAGATCTCTCAAGAGTTTTAAATCCAAAATAATCATAATTAAAATCTCGATTATAAATTATTGTAGAGTCAAGTTTTTCAGCATTTTTCTTAATTACTTTATATACTTCATCCGAAAGCAATGGAGCTTTTTTACCAGTCCTTGGATTTACATAATTATATAAATCCGCCATTGTTTCAGAGAATGATTTTTTTGTGTTTTTGTGAAGATTTGAAACAGAAATTCTAGACGCTAAGTTTGTGTAATCTGGATGACTAGTAGTCATAGTAGCTGCAACTTCCGCAGCTAAATTGTCAAGTTCTGAAGTTGTAACTCCGTCATATAATCCTTCAATAACTCTCATTGATACTCGAACAGGATCAACAAGAGGATTTAAACCATAGCAAAGCTTTCTAATTCTAGCCGTGATTTTGTCAAACATTACTGGCTCTTTATGGCCATCTCTTTTTAGTACAAACATTTTTAATTAGTCGTTGTTATATTAATATTAAAAATCTTCATCAAAACTGATTTCTTCAGATCGAGTGTCATTATTTAAAACTCCCGCTTTTTGATATTCCGAAACTCTTTTTTCAAAGAAATTCGTTTTTCCTTGTAATGAAATCATATCCATAAAATCAAATGGATTGGTAACATTATAAACTTTCTCACATTGTAATTCTACTAACAATCTATCAGTAACAAATTCAAGATACTGTGTCATTAATTTAGCATTCATTCCAATTAAACTTACTGGCAATGACTCAGTAATAAATTCTTTTTCAATATCAAGAGCATTAGTTAAAATGTGAGTAATTCTTTCTTTTGGAACTTTATTTACTAAGTGATTGTTATGCAGGTGTACAGCAAAATCACAATGTACTCCTTCATCTCTTGAAATCAATTCATTAGAAAAAGTTAAACCTGGCATCAACCCTCTTTTCTTTAGCCAAAAAATTGAGCAGAATGCTCCAGAAAAAAAGATTCCTTCAACAGCAGCAAACGCAATTAATCTTTCAGCAAATGAGTCAGACTCAATCCACTTGAGCGCCCAATCAGCTTTCTTTTTGATGGCTGGAAAAACTTCAATTGCTCTAAATAATTGATCTTTTTCTTTATCATCCTTAACGTATGTGTCGATCAATAAAGAATAAGTTTCAGAGTGAATGTTTTCCATCATTATCTGAAACCCATAAAAGAATTTTGCTTCAGAATACTGAACCTCATTTACAAAATTTTCAGCTAAGTTCTCATTGACAATTCCATCTGATGCAGCAAAAAAAGCTAGAATGTGTTTGATAAAATATCTTTCATCATCATTCAATTTACTTGTCCAGTCTGTGAGATCTTGATGAAGATCGATTTCTTCAGCAGTCCAAAAGCTTGCCTCACATTTTTTGTACCACTCCCATAAATCATGATGTTTGATTGGGAAGATGACAAATCTATCTTTATTTTCTTTTAAAATTGGCTCAACCATAACAGTAATGTAATTAGATTATTTGCAATTAATGCTTAACAAAGATTCTAAAATGTTGTCAGAAATAAAAGGATTAATTATTCACAAATTGGCTTAGTTTTTAACAATTTGTGTTTAAAAAAAATTAAGAATTAATTTTTTTCGCAGTCAATAATTTTTCATACCAGTCGCTTCCAAACTTTCTAATCAAGGCTGATTTCAAAAACTCAAAAACATAAACATTATCATTTTCTCCCTTAACACATCCGCTATTACAAATGTCCCAATCATGATAATTTACAGCAGTATAATTTTTAAGTTCCGTAATTCTTAAAGGATATAAATGACATGAAATTGGTTTGTTAAAATCAATTTCTCCAGCATTATATGCGTTTTCAATTCCACATGTTACTATATCATTTTTATCTCTTTTAATATATGCGCATTCTTTATCATTAATCAATGGCGTATGTAATACCCCATTTTCATCTTTAACAAAACTTTGATCATTTTTTAATAAATCAAACCCATCTTCAGAGATGTATTTTTTTAATTTTTTATAATTATTTTTTAGCTTTTCTGCTTCCTCCAATTCTAGAGGAGCTCCAATATCACCTTTGACGCAACAGCCCCCTTTACAACTTAATATTTCACATGTGAATTTTCTTTCAATCACGTCATTTGATACTAAGGTTTTGTCGATTATTATCATTTCAATTAGTAACTTTGCTTAAACAAAAATATGATAAAGAAAATTGGTCTTGCAATTAGTGTTATAATTTTAATTATAAATATTTTCAATTATAATTTTGAATTTGAAATTAGTGACTCTAACAATAAAATTTCATTAGTTGGAATATTAGCCTCAAGTTGTGCTATAGTTCTTATTTTAATTTCAATGATTTCTGAAAAAATTGAAAAAAAAATTAAAGATTAGAGATTTGTGTTACTTCAACACCAGCCTTAATCAAAAAATCTAAACCTGTTCTGTCCTTATACTCCGTGATATAAACAACCCGAATAATTCCTGCCTGGAAAATTAATTTACTGCATTCTTTGCAAGGAGATAATGTGATGTACAATGTTGCTCCTTGACTAGATTGTGTTGAAGATGCAACCTTTGTTATTGCATTAGCTTCCGCGTGTAAAACATACCATTTAGTATAGTTGTCTTCGTCTTCACAAACATTTTCAAATCCTTTTGGAGTGCCATTAAAACCATCCGAAATAATCATTCTGTCTTTTACAATTAAAGCCCCTACTTGTTTTCTTTTACAATGAGATAATTTACCCCACTCAAGCGCCATTTTTAAATAAGCTTTATCGTACTTCAGTTGTTTTGATGATGACATATTTAAATGA
>Ga0208127_1000445_pt1 | contig 21310 bp, 18 predicted proteins | sample ETNtaG_6_FD_185751 | JGI IMG/M metagenome (GOLD analysis project Ga0208127, IMG submission 185751) | Marine microbial and viral communities from oxygen minimum zone, Eastern Pacific Ocean - ETNP201306SV45 (SPAdes) (version 2) | ecosystem: Environmental > Aquatic > Marine > Oceanic ... | reverse complement strand
ATCCGAGATGATGGCGTCTTCCGGTCCCAGCAAGGTCTCGAAAAGTCCGCCATTGGCATCGAAGCAGGAAGAGTAGAGGATCGTATCGTCCGTTCCCAGAAAATCGCTGAGCGCTCGCTCGAGGTTCGTATGCAGAACTTGAGTACCGCAAATGAACCGCACGGATGCCAATCCATAGCCCCATCGGTTCATGCCCTCGATCGCCGCTTGCCGGACTTCAGGATGCTGGGCAAGACCGAGGTAATTGTTGGCGCAGAAGTTCAGGGCATGCGATCCGTCCTCGACCTCCACATCTATGTTCTGGGCGGATGCCAAGGCCCGTTCCGACTTGTAGAGACCGGCCTCGCGAATCTCATCCAATTGAGTTTGAAGGTGTTGCCTGAATGTCGAGTTCATCGCCAGTTGAGAATGATCTTGCCGGACTGTCCGGCCTCCATGATCTGAAAGGCTTCTTCGAAGTTCGCGTATGGGAATCGATGAGTGACGACGGGCGATATGTCGAGGCCGCTTTGCAGCATGACGGTCATCTGATACCAGGTTTCGTACATGCGACGACCATAGATTCCTTTCAGTGTCAGCATATTGAATACGACATGGTTCCAGTTGATGGCGATGTCTTCCGAGGGAATGCCTAGCATGGCGATCTTGCCTCCGTGGCACATGTTGTCGATCATGTCGTTGAAGGCCGCTGGATTGCCGGACATTTCGAGGCCGACATCGAAGCCTTCATGCATCCCGAGTTCCTCTTGCGTAGAACGGATGTCTCGCTCCGCAACGTTGATGGCGAGCGTGGCTCCCATCTTGCGGGCAAGGTCGAGCCGGTACTCATTGACGTCGGTAACGACGATATGGCGAGCCCCGGCATGGCGAGCGACTGCAGTCGCCATGGCTCCGATTGGTCCCGCTCCGGTGATCAACACGTCTTCTCCGAGAACGGGGAAGGTGAGGGCCGTATGGACGGCGTTTCCGAAGGGATCGAAGATAGAAGCGACGTCCAGATCGATGCCGGGCGAATGATGCCAAACATTGGTCATGGGCAAGGCTAGATATTCCGCGAAGGCGCCTGGGCGATTGACGCCGATTCCTTGAGTATCGGCGCAAAGATGGCGACGACCCGCCATGCAATTGCGACAGCGTCCGCAAACGACGTGCCCCTCTCCGCTGACGATGTCGCCAGGCTTGAAGTCGTTCACGTTATCGCCGATAGCGACGATCTCGCCGACGAATTCGTGACCGACCACCATCGGTACTGGGATGGTGGAGCTGGCCCAATCGTCCCACTGGTAGATGTGCAGATCGGTCCCGCAGATACCGGTGCGATCGATTCGGATGAGGACATCGTTGATGCCAAAATTAGGCTCGGGCACGTCCTCCAGGGTTAAGCCGCGTTTGGCTTCGCTTTTTACTAGGGCTTTCATGGCTGCGTTGTGAATTTGCAGACCTCGATTGGAGGTCCGTATAGAAGCCGCGAAATCGAGCAGGGGCGAGGTTAATCTCCGCTTATGACAGAGATCTAAGGAAGACGGTTGAAGGCTTAAGGCGGATAGGGCCTTGCCATGTCGCGGCAGCAATGACGATGCATCTGCGGCTGTTTGGGGATAAATAGTCCTACCTCTGCCTTAGGCGGTGGGCCGCTACTTCTTAATCCACTTGCCGCTGGGTTCTTGTATCCATACGCCCGATGCGGACTTTTTACGTATGGATTCGGCGCGCCCTTGGCCTACGACGGTCACGGAGAGGCCGAGACGCTTCGCCAGGATGGCGTAAAGCGCTTTGCGGTCCGCATTTTCCTCGTTCATCGTTTTGGTCTGCGGCGGAGAAAGCATGGCTCTTTGTTCGAGGAGCCCTTTGTTATTCTCTCCCACCAGCCCCTCTATCTTGAGACTGTCGACGGCGCTAACCCGTTGCAGGATACGTTGTTTGATAGCGTTCTCATCGTTTTGCGCTTGAGCGAGCTGAGGCGAGAGAACGAGCGCGAAAAGAGCGGCCAAGAAAGGCAGAGTCCAGCGGATGGATTTGAGAGAATTCATCGGAAAAGGGATGGTTAGAATGAGAGGGAAGAAGAAGCGGCGTCGATGTCGCCGAAGACATCGGAGAGTTCTTGCTGCAATTGTACCTTCAAATTGACGTCGAGGGTCATGTAAATAGGTTCGAAGGAACTGTGGGTCTTGATGCTGATGCATCCCGAAAGAGCGAGCGCGACGGCGGCGAGGGCCAATCGGGGAGCGAGGAACTGGGCAAAGGCTTTCATGAGTGGTCTCTAGACATTCTCTTAGACGGCAATGTTCGAGCGGATATTCAGTTTCAGTGTGAAATTGTGGAAATAGCTAAGAGAATTACGAGTTGAAAGCGAAGGTAAGTTTTGGGCTTGGGGGAGGAGTAGGCGTGTTCGCTGAATGGGCTAGCTACTCAGTGACTAGGCCTAGGCTGTCTAGGCGCATGAGGAAGTTGAGCAGTTCGGCAACAGTGCCATTGACGTTGGTTGTTATATTGAGCGGTATCTCGGCGTTGCCGGCATCGGCGATGCCAGCGAGCTGAATTCGCATGGGGGTATCGGGAAGGTCCTTGCTGAACAAATCCACTCTCAGATCGCTTATCGTCAAATTGCCGAGAGCTCGTTCGAGCAATCCGTTGGGTTCAAGCTCGAGACGGTCCAGCAGCTTGTCGCCCAAGGCCTTTTTGGTCCCGTCAGGACCCCCTTCATCGGTAAAGTAGCCCTGAGCATTATAGGAGAAACGGGCGTCACTGTCTGGATCGAGTTCGAGGAAGCCCTCGCCCAGGACTGGGTAGCCATCGACGATGCTGATCGGCAAGGACCCGTTTAGTCGCCCGGTTACGTTGCCGTCGAAGAAATCGAGCATGGCGATCGCGGGAGCGACCGATATTCGATTGAAGTTTAGGATGATTGCTGCCTGAGGATCTTCCAGTGATAAAGAAAAAGGTTCGAGAGCGAGCATTCCATCGAAGGTTTGGACGCGCGCGTCTTCCACTATCAGTCGATTGCTTTCATCGAGCTGGAAAGCGACTCTCAAATCGGTCGCATCGATGTCGCCAATATTCAGGTTAGCGACTTGTATGACTTGCGACGGAAGCGTCGTTGCATCCAAAAGGGAGTCGAAAACAATCGTCCCTTGTATGGATTTCAGCGCTACATCGTTCGCGGATTGAGTAAGCGAGCCATCTTCGACGCTAATCTCGGCGGGAATGCTAAGCGATTCGTTTTCGAGTATCGATTTTCCCACTATTCCGATGTTCGCGCTAACTGCTGTGCCAATCATGGAAGGACTGTAGCGAGTTAGTATGTCGGAGCTGATCAATCGAATGTCCTGGATGGAAAACGAGCCTTCAGCTTTCAAGCTTTCGTCATCGAAACGAATCGCTTGCTTCATATCGAACCGAGCCGTTTCGCCTTCGAAAAGGAGATTGCCTGCGAGCTGGAACGAATGGTCCTCGAGGTTCGATGATAGATTTCCATGCAGCGAGATTTGCTGGAGCGACTCTTGAGCTGCGTTGGCGATGCCAATGTTAGCGTGGAGGGCGCTGCCTAGCGGTTGGTTCGCATCGTTGGTCGCGGACGATTCCATCCCTGCGGCGAACCATTGCAGGGAAAGGGCGTCGCCTAGCATAGCCTGAGCGCCTTGCAGCTCGAATCGATAGGAAATGTATTCAGCGAGCAACTGCGCTAGAGTTTTCGGCTCCTTCGTTTTAATCACGCTAGACAGCTCTTCTAAGGAGATGGGCTTCGTTTCCAGCGATGCATCGAGACTCAGGCCAGAAGCTTTGAAGGCGGGCGTATCGAACTGCAATCCGCTTGCCGATCCGGTCGCGATCGCTGCTAGCTCGCGTTCGCGGGCCCAATGGCGCGCTTCGATTTCCAAGCTTCCGTTGCCTGCGACCTGGAGCCCTGCGGTGGAGATAAGCGAATCTTCTGTGGACGGGACTAGGGTGAGGCCCAAGGTTTGAGGATCCTGATTGGGGGAGAAATGAGCGGCCAGTTTCCAGGAGCCTTCGATTGGAGGAGGGGTCGCAGAGTCTTCTTCAGCTGCTTTTGCTGAAAGCGTTGTATTGAGGGTAACGGTCGCGTCTTGAGTGGCAAGGGCGGCCAGTTCGATTCGAGTTGGAGCCAGGGACAGCCAGGGGAGCTGACGACTGGAAAGCGCGCTTGTATTGAGAATGAAGCGATCAAGCGTTCCTTCCAGTGATAGCGAAAAGGGCTCTACGCTGTGGGCGTCGTAGTTCAACTTTGGAACGTCGAGTTTGGCTCTGAGCGATTCCAATGAGTTTTCTCCTGAAAGCTTCAGACTCGTTTCGAGTTGGACGGCTCCGCTCAGCGTTTCGTCGACGCTCCAGGCCGTTTCGCTCATGGAGCCTTGCCAATCCTGGAGATCTTCGGAAACCACGTCGATTCGCGAAGAACCCAGGCGCAGGGATTCCATACGAGCGTTTTCGATTTGGAGAGTTGCGGATAGATCGCCCAAAGCGTTTTCCTTCCATGCCGCTTTGGCTTCAATGGATGCGATGGCGATATCGGATAGAGGGTCTTGCAGGCGGGCGGGGCCCAGCCGTGTTTCGAGCTCGATACGTTTGGGCTCGATGCCTTCGAACGATCCCGTAGCCCGAGCGTTGGCATCCGATGTTCGAATACGAGAGCCTTCCGGCAAGATCATGTAATCTTCAAGCGCGATTCCGTAGCGCTCCAGGCTCGTCAGAAGGTTATCGACTGCGACTTCGGCGTCGAAGTCTATTGTGTCTTCGATAGCTAGGGCTAACTCAATGGATTCGTTAGGCGTTCTGGCGTTCAGGGTCCCTTGGATTTTGGATACGTTTTCTTGCCAAAGCTCGAGATCCGCATCGAAGACGATCGTTCCAAAGTCCATCAGCAATTCTATGCCAGCTTGTCTTATGTTAAGACTCTCCAAAGGAAAAGGCAGACCCTCCTTGATCAAGCTGTCGAGGGATTGGGGGTCGAAGGTTGAGGGACCGGTAAGGTCGTAGCTCAGTTTTACTCCCTCGATGTTCAGTTTCCCGAGACGCCGATTCTCTCGAACTTCATTCAATGAGTACTGGGCGACGATGCGTTCGATACTCAGTTCAGCGGAATCGGTCGCAATCTCGACATCGACGATTTCGCAATGGTCTCGTTCGAGAGCTGCTACGTGGATACGGGCTTTTTCTAATCTATAGTCGGCCAGAAAATCGTTGGCCAAACGTGTAGCGATTTCCTTGCGACCGACCACGAGGCCGATCGCAATTCCCAGAAGACACGCAGCGCCCGCAAGGCTAAGGCGGAAAAGCCATCGAAGGAGCGGTCGTTTGGGATGAGGGTCCATTGGGGAGAAAGCAGGAAATTAGGGCTATATTCAGTTCACTACGACCAATGTCGCCTCCGGTAAACCCCTGACTTGCGAAATGCAGGCGGAGTTCCTGCAAAGGGGACTGCTCTGAGCGAAATTTGAGCTTCGTTGAACTTTTTTGGAATAAAGCGCCATGGGGCTCTCTCTAAACTTTCGAACAACGAAATGTTCATGCAGTCGACGTGAGAATTCCCGGGACGCGCCGGCTGATCCCATGAGCTTTCAAACTTAATCGAATAATTATGTTAGAATCATTATAACGACTCAGTTCAAAATCATTGGAGGGCGCCGCCGTAGTCGCAGCCGTCGCTCTAATTTCCGGGGCAAATGCGAATGCTGCGAAAGAAAAGGAACGCAGCTTCGATGTCCAAATCATCGCCGAAGGACTCGATGCCCCGATGGGAATCGCCACGAACTCCTTTCGGACGCTCTATTATTCCGAGGTGCCCGAGCCTGGCACGCCTGGAGGCGCTAATGCCGTTAAACGATTGGATTTGCGGACGGGCAATTCGTCGATCATCAGCGAAGGCGAACCTTACCCGATCAACATCGCCTTGGATCGCCGCGGGAACGTCTTCTGGACCTGTCAAACCGCGGGCGTAATCCTCAAGTACTCGCGCTATGGAGGGACCAAAGCGCCCTTCCTGCCAATGGGCTTCGACCCGAATACGACTCCTGCGGAGGATCGTCTCATGAAACCGACTGGCATCGCAGTGGATCGTCGAGGCGATGTGCTCTTTACCGAGCTGCCGAATCCTGGAACGCCTGGGATGAACCTCGTTTCGGTTTCGGACGGAAATAACATCACGGAGATTTCCGACGGCGAACCAGAGCCGACTGACATCGTAATCGGCTATGATGGGACCGCTTATTGGACTTGCAAGACGGCGGGCGTTATCCTGCGCCGATCTCCTGCGGGGGTCATCGGAAATCTGCTTGACGGCCTGGAGGAACCGACGGGCATCGCTCTCGATCGAACAGGCCGCTACCTTTACTTTACCGAGATTCCAACGCCTGAAGAATTTGGCGGCGATGTAGGCCCTGGCGGGGCTGGCCGAAATCGTGTGGTGGAATACGACCTATGGAAAAAGAAACTGTCGGAGGTATCCTTCGGTTTCCCGAACCCGGCTGACGTTGCGGTCGCTCCCAATGGAAAGATCTATTGGACGTGCTCGACTGCGGGAGTCATTGCCTGCGCCACGCCTAAAGGAGGCAGGGCCTACGGTCGCCGTTGGTAGAATCTTGAGATAGCGACGGAGTCTCCGGGCTTTGGAATCAAGGCCCGGAGCGAAGCGTTCATAGAATAGTCATCTTATGCCATTAGCCTTTCAAGAAGTCGTAGACTCGTATTATCAGAATCTGTATCGATTCGCTTTGAGTCTGTGCCGGTCCCCCGATCAAGCCTGGGATCTGACGCAGGAGACTTTCTTGGTTTGGGCTCGCAAGAAATCGAGCATTCGCTCGGACAAGGCGACCAAGTCATGGCTCTACACGACGCTCTATCGCGAATTTCTCAAGGTAACGCGACGGGCATCGCGGGTGGTTGCAATCGAGGATCAGGACATGGACTACGAGAACCTGAGCGATTCGGATGCTGAATTGCCCAGCTTCGATGCGGCTAATGTCATGGACCTGCTAATGGAGTTGAAGATCGAGTACCGAAAAGCGGTGACGCTCTACTACTTGGAATCGTACTCCTATTAAGAGATTGCTGAAATTTTGGATGTTCCGATCGGCACGGTTATGTCGCGGTTGGCTCGCGGCAAAGATGCTTTGCGACGCAAGCTGCGAGGCGAAGGGACCTCCAGTAAAGTAATTTCCTACCCCGTATCAGAAAGGATGTCCGGCAATGGATAAAGTGGAAGCGAAGTTAGTATTGGCGAATTACACGCTGGGCGAACGCCCGGTAGACGATCCGCGTTTCGATGAAGCGTGGCGAATCGCCGAGGAAGATTCCGAGCTCATGGCTTGGTGGGAGCGCGAGCGGGAGCAGGACAGCGCGGTGCAGGAGAAGCTGCTTCAATTCGAGCCTCCGAGCGATCTCAAAGCAGCGTTATCGGCTAGCCTGGAGAATGTGCGCAAGGGAAGAACGTTTCAACGAAAGGTGTTCCGCTACATCGCATTGGCAGCGAGTTTGGCGATCATGCTAAGCCTATATGTCGAATTCGCCATCGATCGAAGCGACGAATACACGGGGCCTTTGGTGGAGCGAGCATTCAACTACTCGTTCGACGGTCCGCGTCTCAGCTATTTCAATAAGGACACGACCAAGATCACCGATTGGTTGGTATCGCAGAATTTCGATGTTCCAGATCAGCTACCGCCGCGATTCTTGGCCCAAGAAGGCATCGGTTGCCGCCCCTTGAATTGGGGAGATGGTCAGGTGGCGATTATCTGCGTGGATGCGGAAGTGGTTTATCATTTGTTTGTGGCCCGCCAGGAGGACTTCACCGATGTGGAACTCGCCAGTCGGCCGGAGTTCGAACCGCGCAAGGCAGGTTGGACTGTGAGTAAATGGGAGTCTGGCGGACACTTGTTTGTCCTGACCGCTAAAGCGAATCAGGACCGACTGGAGTCCATGCTAGCGGAGTACAACCCGTAATTCTAGAGGGGCTCGGCTCTCCCTAATAGTGGGAGAGCTCGGGTTCTTCCGCTGTATTTGCTGCACAGGGATGTCGCATTCGCTCCAACGGGATACCGCAACAGTCTTCGCCTTGCAGGCTACGCCCGTCATAAGCTGCAGCAGGTATCAGTCTTCTTGAAGAAGCGACCTGCTCCTGCGAGAGCGGGATCCCTGTTACAAACAATTCTATGGAGTATTGCTCCCTGGCATTGCCATGTCTTAATATCCGCTTTTGTGTGAGTGGATGCTTCGACTCGATTTCAGTTCGATTTCGTTAGTCCTCCTATGCTTTTTTGTCCTCGCTGGTTGTCGGCAAAGCCCGGATACGGATCGAGCAATTCTCGTGTTCGCTGCGGCGAGTTTGAGCGATGCATTGAATGAAGTTGGGGACTCTTTCGAGGAAGAGACTGGCTTGGAGATTGTCTTCAACTTCGCTGGTTCTCAGACCTTGGCCCAGCAAATCGTGGCGTCGGGTAGAGGCGATCTGTTCATTAGCGCGGATGATGCGTGGATGGACTTCGTTGTGGAGCGAGGAAGCTCTGATACGAAGTCCCGTCGAGCGCTTCTCGGAAATCATTTGGCGATCGTTTGTTCTTCGAATGCGGCGTTTACGTTAGATCAGCCTAAGAATCTAACTTCGCTTGATTTTAAGTATCTTTGTATTGGCGAACCGGATGCAGTCCCTGCAGGGCGATACGCGAAGAGGTGGCTGGAGAGCCTAAATATATGGGCGGAGGTTCGCGATCGCGTTTCCCCAGCTCCGAATGTACGAGCTGCGATCGAGCAGGCGATTGGTCGGACGGATTCGATTGGAATCGTTTATCAGACTGAGTTTATGCGGGCGGGGGATCGAGCGAGATTGTTGGGAAAGATTCCGGATGCACCTGTTCGATATCCGATGTCCTTGCTTAGAGATGGGAAGGCCGCGGATGGGGCGAAGCGATTCTACGAGTTTCTTCAGTCGGAGAAGGCTAAGCGGGTATTCGAAGCCTTTGGTTTCGACGTTTTGCAAGAGTAGTTTTTCTGGCAGTGATCCCGCTGCCGCGGGAACAGGATCTCGCTCCCAAGGAGCATGTCCCTTCTAAGGATTCGCGATTGGGTTTTGCTCATTCTTCAAAAAACGCATTGCCAGATTTCGCTGGGGCGGCGATGTATTGCGGGGCGTGCCAACGATTTACGAAACGGTTCTGTCGACCTTGCTATGGGCTGCTATTTCCTGCGCGGTTGTAGCGATACCTGGCGTGGCTTTGGCCTACGTCTTGGCTCGCCGTTCGTTTCTGGGCAAGAATGTCTTGTCGACGCTAACGACTCTACCGCTCGTATTGCCGCCGACCGCCGTAGGATACCTACTGCTTCGACTGCTGGCGAATGACGGCTGGCTAGGGGAATCTATTTTGGGAATCGACTTGGGCATTTTGCTCACTTGGAAAGCGGTGATCATCGCTTGCTCGGTAATGTCGTTCCCCCTTTTCGTACGAACCGCTCGCGTGGCTATCGAGGAAGTAGAGCCGCGGTTGGAGTCGATGAGTCGGAGCTTGGGGCAGGGCCCAGGGCGGACGTTCTGTCGCGTGACCTTGCCCTTAGCCGCGCGAGGATTGATTGCGGCCGCGTTGCTCGCGTTTACACGTTCGCTCGGGGAGTTTGGAGCGACAATCATCATTGCGGGGAATATTCCGGGACAAACGCAAACGTTGGCCTCGGCTCTCTTCAGCGCCCAGCAAGCGGGCAATGAAGGCGCTGCGAATCAACTGCTCTGGGTGGCATTGCTGGTCGGGTTCGCCACTGTTTATGCGACGGAACGTTTGACGCGGAAAGGAGGCGAGGGATGACGCCTCAACGGGAGCTTTGGCAAATCCATCTGAAAATACCGCTCGATCGTTTCGAACTGTCGGTGGAATACACAGGATCCGAGCGAGCGCTAGGCGTTTTCGGCGTTTCGGGATCGGGAAAGACGACTTTGCTTGAGAGCATTGCTGGATTGCGAACGGGCGCTTCTGGCAATCTCTCGTTTTCGGGGCGAAATTGGCTGTACGCGGAACAGGGTGTTTGCCTGCCGACCGAGCATAGGCGAGTGGGATACGTCCCTCAGGATTACCTGTTATTTCCTCACCTGAACGTAAGGGGGAATCTGGAATTCGGCAAAGAACGCGCTCAGCAAGAGGGAGTCGCCTTCGACAAGATATTTCAACAAGTGGTGGAGACTTTTGAACTTCAGGAACTATTGGAACGATCGACGCGGCGTCTGTCCGGCGGGGAGCGCCAACGAGTGGCATTAGGTCGAGCCCTGTGTTCAGGCGCTCAAGTATTGTTGCTGGACGAACCCTTGGCGTCGCTGGATGCCGGATTGAAACGACGGATCCTACCCTACCTAATCCGAGCGCGGGATACTTTCGGTTTGCCGATGATTGTCGTATCGCACGATCCTGTCGAACTCCAAGCTCTGTGTGGCGAGGTTCTTGCGATGGATGCGGGGCAAGTTATCGCTCGTGGCCAACCTCAAGACGTCTTTATGCGTAGCGATGTATTCGATACGGCGAAAGAGCAGGGGTTCGAAAATGTGTTTACCGGCAAGGTTACTGTGCTCCGAGAGCGAACGATGGATCTGAAGTTGGTGGGGCTTGAAGAGACGATTCGCGTTCCAGCGAGCGATGCAGCGATTGGAGACGAGCGTATTGCCAGCCTGGCGTCGGACGACATCTTGATTGCGACGGAGCGTCCTCGTGGCTTGTCGGCTCGCAACTGTCTGGCAACGCGAATCGAGCGGATCGAAGCGACGGGCTTAAGATACTTAGCATTGACGAGTGTGGGCGAGACGACGTTTTTGGTCGAGTTGACTAAGGACGCGATTGACGAGCTAGGCCTGAAGGCTGGGCTGGACGTGTATTTGGTTTTCAAGACTAACGCGGTGAGCGTTTAGAGAAGTTCGAGGGTCATGCTCCTACGGAGCTGGATCTCAGCAAAGCTTGGCTGATGATACGGGCGGAGGTTTGTCTAACAGGGATCCCGCTACGCAAGAGTAGGGTCCTTACTTGGATTTTCACCTGTTGCCTTCGATAGATCTACCGGCGTTTCTTGAGAATCTGCATGATGCCGGCAGGGGATTGTCGGCGGCGGTAAAGTTCAGCCATTGCTCGGAAGTAAGGATCGGCGTGTTCGAAGATCTTGTAGTAGCCTTGGCACAGGTAGTTGAGTCCTGGTTCGCCATCGCTTGTTGTCGCAAAGCGATGCTTGGGGCAGCCTCCGTTGCACGCCGGACGATAGCGGCATTCCACGCATTGTTGAGGTAGATTGTCGCGTTTGGCTTGGCCGAAGGCGCGTTGGCGATCGGAGTCGAGCATTTCGGATAAAGGAGTGTCGCGGACGTTACCGAGCTTGAAATCCGGATACACATAGTGATCGCAGGAATAGATGGAACCATCATGCTCCAAGGCGACCGCGTCGCCGCAGGTTTCGGCGAAAATGCAGAGTCCACCGGGGTGGCCAATCCACTTGGCGAAACTGACTTCGAAAAGTTGAACGTACACTCGTCCCACATCCGAACGTATCCAGATATCGAAGATACGCGTCATAAACTCCCCGTAGTAGTTTGGTTTAACCGACCAAGGCATCATCTCGGAATCCGAATCCGCGTGGTCTTGGCTCGGTGGGGTGGAGAGATCGAGTCCTAAGGCTCGGGCGGATTTGTCCGGCCGTCGCTCCACAATGGGGATGAACTGCATGTGCTTAGACCCGATACCTTTGAGGAACTTGTAAACTCTGAGCGGCTCTCTCGAATTGACCGCATTGACGCAAGTGAGCGAGTTCCACGCGACGCCATAGCGTTGCAGAACGCGAATTCCACGAAGGACATCGGAGAAGGATCCCGTTTGGTTGCGTTTAACCCGGTAGGCATTGTGCAAGTCTTCGGGTCCATCGATGCTGACGCCTACCAGGAATCCATGTTCCGAGAGAAATTCGCCCCAACGATCATCGATTAGAGTCCCGTTCGTTTGAAAAGCGTTTTCGATGCGTTTGCCGTTAGCGTGTTTCTGCTGAAACTCGACGACGCGTTCGAAATAGGGGACTCCAAGCAAAGTCGGCTCGCCCCCCTGCCAGGCGAAAGAAACCGTATCGGTTGGTTGCGACTCGATGTAGCTTCGGATGTAGGTTTCCAGTAGATCGTCCGGCATTCGGTATTTCTCCGTCTTCGCCCATAGCGCTTCCTTCTCCAGGTAGAAACAGTATTGGCAATCCAAGTTGCACTTCGGTCCAATGGCCTTGGCCATGACATGGAAGGGGCGCTTCGCAACGGTTGAATGAGAAAGAGACACAATTAATTACAAAACTGTATTTAATTATGATGTCAATGGCGAGCTGAGAGCGAACGGGATCGCGATTTAGATTTCGTTGATTACTTATCGCTGCGAATTCAACTCAGGTTCCGATGCATTGACTTCGGCTTTCCAAGCCCGGAGTTCCTTTTGAAGCATTCGGGCGATTTCCGGTCTTGATTCGGAGAGATCCTCGGTTTCTCCGAGATCTCGCTGAAGGTTGTAAAGTTCGACACGGCCATCTTCGTAGTATTCCAGCAACTTCCAATCGCCTTTGCGAATGGCTGTGACGGGAGTGGTGGTTCGATAGTAGTGCGGGTAGTGAAAGGGCAGGGTGTCGCGTTCGAGCGTTGCAGTTGGGTTAGCGAGTATGGGAGAAAGCGATACGCCATCGTCTCCATGATTTGATCCGTTCGAAATGCCCGCTGCATCGAGCAAGGTGAAAAAGAGATCGGAGGAGATGACGGAAGAGCCGTTCGTTGCGCCTTTGGTTACTTCCGGGCCACTGACAATGAGTGGAACGCGAATGCCGCCTTCGTAGCAGGAGCCCTTGCCGCTGCGTAGGGGAGAGTTATTGGCGATGGGCAAGTCGGGGTGCAGTTTGCCCGTATTGATAAACCCTCCGTTGTCGGAAGTGAAGATGACGAGTGTGTTTTCGCGCAGGCCTAGTTCGTCTAGCTTATCAAGCGCGCGGCCCACGTTTTCATCTAGGCTGTGGACCATGGCGGCGTAGTGCGGATTTCGCTGTTTGTGGTGAGGTCTGAGCTTTTTTCGATAGTATTCGACTAGCTCCGGTTTGCCTTCGATGGGCGTGTGTACACTGTGGTACCAGAGGTTGATGAAAAAGGGCGATTCGGTGGCCGCTTGTTCTTCAATGGCTTCGATTGCCTTGTCTGTAAGCGCGTCCGTTAGATAATCGCCTTCTTGGCCGGGTTCGAGATCGGGCACGTAGCGCCAGTCGGAAAAATAGTCGTCGCCATTGTACGGATACCAGAAACTCTGGGGCGCTCCCCAGAGCGTACCGCCGATGTTTTGGTGGAAGCCGTGGACTTGCGGATAGCCGGTGGCGTCGCCGACATGCCACTTGCCGATGTGAATGTTGTAGTAGCCAGTATCTTTTAGGAGCTCGGGAAAGGTCGTTTCGGATGGAGGCAGGGAATCGAGGGCAACGGGTTCGAGCAGTTTGCGATTGCCGCGCTTCTTGGCGGATTCGCGCCAGATGGTCATATTGAGACGAGCGGGGTGTTTCCCCGTGAGGATGGAGGCTCGAGTGGGAGAGCAAACGGGACTGGCGGAATAGGCGTCCGTGAAACGCACGCCGTCTTGGGCAAGGGCGTCGAGGTGGGGCGTCTCGTGATAGTCGCTGCCGTAGCAGGATAAAGCGCGCCAGCCAAGGTCGTCGGCTAGGATTAGGACGATGTTGGGGCGGTCGGCGGATTGGGCGGCGGTCGCGAAATAGAAGGTGGCGAGCAGGAGGGTCAGGAACTTCATGATTTGGGTTGTTTAACAGAATAGGCCTCGCTAGGCGAGGCTACAGGATACGGCTATCGCCTCGCATGATGCTTTAGGGGACTGCAATTGGGGTAGTGAAGATCGATTATGCGCATTATTGGTGGAACGCGAAGTCCTCGGCGCGTTTTGTCTGTTCGAATTCGCGAACCGAGGACGTTTCGCGCCGCCTGTTGATACGAAATCTCTATAATTTCTCTTAGCTGTTTGACCCTCTCTAAGAGGTTTTGTCCATCCAGAGTTGGGTGAGTGGCCCTTTGGAGCCGTAGATCGGATCGGTTTTGGGGAGAGGGGTTTGGGCGATTGCTCGGATGGTATGGTTGAACTCGTTGAGATCTCCACGATTCATGGAGTAGCTTGCTTGGCCGGCGGGATAGGATCCGACGACGAGGAAATCGTAAGAGGAACGGAGGTTTTTGTGACCGGTTCCTGCGGGAAGGACCATTAGGTCGCCCGCTTTTACGTCGATCGCTTGGCCTTGAGGTCCGCCGAGCTGGATTGTGGCATGGCCCGTGGCGACGCCGAGCGCTTCGTGGGCGTCGCAATGGAAATGGTGGTAGGCGTAGACGCCCCAACGCCAAGTTCCGGCCCAACGGTTCTCGCGATAGCGGTCCTCGAACGTATCGGCGAGCGATTGCGTATGAGGATCTAGAACGTGGGGATAGACTAGGGCAGGCAATGATGGATTGTTGGGAAAGGCCTTGCCGTCGCTCTCGAACCAAAAGGTCTGGGGCTCGACGTTGGGGTGCATGAGTCGGAAATATGTAGATTGTGGCGAGGGGTACAAGCGCGCAGGAGAATATCGCTGGGTCGGCTTCCGTTAGGGCAAGAAGGGCTCGCTCTGCTGTGAATTGGCCGTTGCCGCGTTTTATGAAAGCGATTGGGTTTGCGTTGAGGCGGGGCTGGGACAGTCTCGGGGCGACACTTGGTTTTCTTGTTGAGCCGAACGCCTTGGTTCAACTTAGTATCCAATTAACGAACACTCCTTATGAAATTGGCGAAAGTTTATTTGATGATTGCGACAATAGCTGGGCTCGCGTTCCCGGCTCTGGCGGGAACCTTGATTTACGAAGGCGATAAGGGCTTCGGGAAGGGGAAGCACATCGTCTTTATCGCTAATGACCATGAATATCGTTCGGAAGAGACAAGTCCGGCTTTGGCGAAGATTTTGGCGAAGCGTTATGGCTTCAAGTGCACGGTAATCTTTGGCTTGGACGAAAACGGAGCGATCAAGGGTGGAGGGCAGGACATGCCGGGAACGGAAGCTCTGAAGGATGCGGATATGCTATTTTTCTACACGCGTTTCATGAATCTGCCGGATTCTCAGGTCGATCCGATCGTGGAGTATTTCGAGCGCGGCGGTCCGGTGGTGGGTGTGCGCACGTCGACTCACTGCTTCAATGGCCAGAAGGGCAAGTGGGCGAAGTTGAATTTCAATTATACGGGCGATGACTACATGGGCGGTCTGGGGGAACAGATTTTCGGAAACACTTGGCACAAGGAACGAGGTCAGTCGCATTATGGATCCAATCATGTGATGGGATGCCGGATCACCCCCGATGCGAGCGCAAAGGGGCACCCGATTCTAAAAGGGGTAAAGAGCATTCATGCGTATTCCGGCGCGTACAAATCGCAGCCGCCGGCGGATGCGACCCCGTTGTTGGAAGTTCAAGTGCTGAATACCTTTCATGCGAGTAACGATATCAACACGGAAAAGCCCATTGTTAATGCCGGCTGGACCCGCGAGCATTACGTTGCCCCTTCCGGCAAGCGAAAGAAGGCTCGTGTCGTTTACGCTTCCTACGGGGCTTCGGAAGACTTGCTCAGTGAGGATGGCCGTCGCTTTCTGGTCAATGCCTGCTTGTGGGCTGGCGGCTGGGAAAAGAATATCAAGTCCAACTTGAATGTGGACGTCGTCGGGGAATATGCCCCTAGCGCCTACAATAATGGCGTCGCTTTGACGGGCGTCATGCCCGAGGAGCTCGAGGGCTGGGATAGTCAGATTATGCCCACGATGGCGAAGATTGGCGGTTTGTCCGATCCTAAACAGGTGCAGCGATTGCCGCGGGTGCTCAAGAATCGTCCTGAGTTGCGTCAGCTTATCCAAGGGCGACACCCAGAGCTTTTCGCTCCGGGAGGACCGTTAGAAGGCGTGGGCCAGTAGCGCGGCTCTTTAGGCCGCTGGATACTTAGCCGGAGGAATACGGAACGATTCAGCCGTTCGGATAGTGAGGTAGGAGCAGCTAGCTGAAGCTCAACGCTTCTGGGTTTTACGATGCGTGGGCCGCTTTTGTCAGGACGTCGATCGCGTAGAGCGAAGTCGTAGCGGTCATGAAAAGCAGATTCTCCTTGGATCCGCCGAAACAGACATTGGCGCATCTTTCGGGGAGAAGTATCATACCAAGCCGTTTGCCCGATGGATCGAAGACATGTACGCCACTTACGCCGTCGACGCCGTGGCTGGCGCTAGCCCAGAGATTGCCGTCCTTGTCCACTTGCTGGCCGTCTGGACCGGCATCCATTCCATTGTAGGTCACATCGGCGAACTTGCGGCGATTTGCTAGTTTCTTTCCATCGACTACGTCGAAAACGTAGAGGGGACGAGGACGGTCGGGTCCTGTATCGGCTATGTACATACGCTTGAAATCAGGCGAGAAACACAGCCCGTTTGGCTTGCCCAATGAATGGTCGAGTCGGTCGACCTTCTTTGTCCTGGGATCGATTCGGTAGACAGCCTCCTTGAGTTCGAGTCTGCCTTTGTTTCCATAGCCGGGGTCGGTAAACCAGATTCCCCCATCGGGATGGACGACGACGTCGTTGGGAGAGTTGAGCGGCTTGCCTTGCCACTTATCGGCGAGTATCTCGCCATTGGTTCCGTTGGCTTGATACCGCATAACGCGTCGACCGATCTGTTCGCAGCAAATGAGCCGATTATCCGCATCGAAGCAGCTGCCGTTGGTTTGATTGGAGGGCTCGCGAAATGAGCCAGCAAGCGCAATGTGCTCATTCCAGCTCAATTGGCGATTGTTGGGAATGTCGCTCCAGATGAGTTTTTGGGAGACGCGATCCCAGGTAGGGCCTTCGGACCAGATCGAGCCGGTCTGCAGTCTAAAAATAGAAGCGCTATTGGAAACGAGGGTGTCGAACTTCGGATCGAGGCTGACGATGCGAGTTCTCGAATCGGTAAGGCGGCCGAGGCGAAGCGGTTTCTTGGGAGGGGTCGCGGCTCCGAGACGCGAAGCGGCTAGGGCGGCCAGCGCGGATTTGACGAACCAACGACGCGTGCGCGCGGCGCCTAGAGGGGATGAAGAGCAACTCGATAGCATAAGAGCATTCAACGACTCGATTGGATCAGGGCAACTATAAGATGGATTGAGTTTAAGTCGCTTGGGCGCTTGCCTTGAGATCTTGAGTATCGAGACGGCCATTACCTTTTTACTGTCGTCGGTGGCGATTGGCATCGCTCCGGGACCGGACAATCTGTTCGTGCTGACGCAATCGGCTTTGTATGGCCGTCGCGCAGGGCTGCTGGTGACTCTGGGATTGTGCACAGGACTCGTTGGGCACACCCTAGCGGTGGCTTTAGGTTTGGCGGCGATAGTGAAAGCATCTCCCGTCGCGTTTACGGCTTTGAAGCTGATCGGAGCGGGTTACTTGCTATATCTAGCGTGGAAAGCGTTCACAGAGACGAATGAGCCTTTATCGAAAGGAGGGGAGACGAAAGGGCTCAATGGACTTCGCTTGTATGGGCGAGGAATCGTAATGAATATAACCAATCCAAAGGTTTCGCTCTTCTTCCTCGCTTACTTGCCGCAATTCGTGGATTCCGAGCGAGGTTCGATCATGGCGCAGTTTGGGATACTGGGGGCAATGTTTCTTGCGATGACATTGATTGTTTTTGGCAGTATTGCTCTCTTGGCCGGACGTTTGAGACGGTTTTGGGGCGAGTCGCCCCGAGCGCGCGCGATCATGAATCGGATTGCGGGAGCAGTATTCGTAGCCTTGGCCCTGAAGCTCATCCTGAGTCAGGCTGCTTAGCCTATCAGAATCGTATTGATTCTCTTTACGAACCCGTTTGAATTAGACTAATGGCGGAAGGGAATCCAGTCATGCAAGCGCCTCATTGGGAAAGGAGGGGTGTCGAATGACGCTCGAGCAATCCTTTGCGATTCTTGGGATCGATGCAAGCAGTTCGGAGGAACAGCGACTGAACGCCTATCGAGATCTTAAGGAGCGATTGGAGATCAAGCGAGACCAGGCTCCGACCGAAGGTTTGGCCAACAAGTACAAGCTGTCATTGGAACAAGTGGATGCGGCGATCGAGGTTGTCGAATCGAGTTTCGACGCCAAGGAATTTCCGGGTCTAGTCGCCGTTGAGAGCGGGGCGGGCTCCTTCGAACCGCTCGTTTTAGAGGACGGCGAAAAGAATGAGCCGGTTTCGAGTCGCTGGAGCTGGGCGTTGGTGGGCGCGTGTGGGGTTGCTATAGTCGGAGCGGCGGTATGGGCCGTACAACGAAATGCGTTGGAACAAGAGCGGTTGGCTGCGGAGCAGGAATTGGCTGCAGCGGAAGAGGCGGAGCGTTTGGCGGAATCGGTCCGGGCCGAGAAAAAAGCCCTGCGTTTAGAGAATCGACGTCGATGGGAAGAGGCGAGTTCGCCAGTCGAGAAGGGACTGGAGCGTGTCGATGCCATGCTGTCGCGCTCGGAAGAACGCTTGCGAGATCTGCGAGGCGCGGAACGGATAGCCTTGGAGAAGGATTCGAAGTCGGAGCTGGAAATAGCTCAGTATCGATTGCAGCGATACGAAACGTTTTTCAAATGGGTGGCGCAAAAAGCGAAATCGCTTCCTGCTCGAACGCAATTAGATGAGGCTGCTGGTTTGCTCGAGAAGGGCTTGTTCGATGAGGCTTTAAAGTCGATCGATGGCATCTCAGTGGATGTCGAAGCATTCGCGGGCGAGTTGGAGTCTGCGAAGAAGGAACAGTACGTGACTCCCGTTGCGGCATTCTTGCTCGAACGGGAATTCGCCAATGCTTCGAGGCAATCGGAACTCGCGTTGGCCAAGAAGGAATATCGGGAAGCCATCGATTCGCTCAAGCCTTTCTTGGCGGAAACGGCTACTAAGGAAGAGGCAAACGAACGCCTTAAGGATATCTACAGAACTAAGTCTAGCGATGCGTTCGAACGCGCGGAGCAGGCGGCGGAAATGGGCGAGTTCGAGAAGGCTAGGACGATACTTGCAACCTTGGATGGAGATCCCGAGACGCCACGCTCTGAGGATGAGTTGAAGTTAGTGCAGACGTTGAATTCCGAATACGCGCTAGAGCAGGCCTTGATCATTGCTGACGAAGCGCTTGAGCGAAATGATTTCGACGGGGCCCGAGAGGCTTTGAAATACCTTGTCGAAGACCCCCGCGTGGGGATTCGAGCAAAGGAAGATTTGGCGTGGATCGATGGAGTGGAAGCGGTTTGGAAACGGAATACGCTCGAACTTGGGGCAGGGCAGCGGGTGGCTGGGGACGCTCCGGGACAGGCTGGCAATCTGGAACCCGATTCCACTCCAAGGTTGATACGCAAAGTCAGCCCGATTTATCCCGATATCCTAATGCAAAATAAAGTAAGTGGCTTCGTCGACCTGGTTTGCGTGATCGGCGTGGACGGCAAGGCCAAGGATATCGATGTCGTGTCTTCGAGCCACAGGGAATTCGAACTGCCTGCTGTCGAAGCCTTGAGGCGTTGGCGGTTCCAACCTGCCGAGCGTGAAGGCGTTCCCATGGAAATGAGGGTGCGTCAACGTATGCTGTTCAACCCGAAGTCGCAACTTAGCCTCTGCTTGTTTCGAGGGTTTAAGCTCTATTGGGCCGACTCGATCAGTTCGAGTAGTTTAGAGTTCAATACGCCGCCACTCGTTCCGAAATCGTAGACGATGTCGAAGTGGTTGGACTTCTCGGCGAGTTCGAATGCGCTTCGGTTTCCGCCGGCCAACGCCCATTCGTTTATCGCTCGCGCTTGCTCGATAAAGGCCTCTGTTTCGTCGCTTCCCACCGCGAATCGCAAAGGAATGGGGACCTTGAGCCTCCTATGGCGGATGGGACTGAAATCGAGAATGTCGCGCTCGCTCAGATTGAGTTCCGCATTGAGAAACGAGTTTCTAATCGGCTCGAGATCGAAAAGGCCGCTTAGGCTGAAGAGACTTCGAATCGATGAGAAGATCGGGCGATTCCGAGCGTGCATTCGCAGGGCTGCCGTTAAGGCGAGGTGGCCTCCAGCGGAATGGCCGCTTAAATGCAGTGACTTGCTTGTCGCTCCGCGATCAGTTGCGATTTCGGATGTCAGTTCGATCGCTCTTTCGATGTCGCTCACTATGTCCGCCATTCCGACCTCCGGCATGAGGCGATAATTGACGAGGCTAGTCGAGCAACCTGCTTCATGAAGCGGTTGGGCGAGGAAGCGATAAAGCCCTTTGTCGAGGGCTCGCCAGTAGCCGCCATGAATGAAGATTGCTATAGGGCTGTCAGGCGCGTCCGCGGGGAAGAAATCGATCGTTTGCAGGGGATGGTTTCCGTAGGGCAAGTCAAGATCGTGGGGAAGGGCCTCGAGCGCTTGAGCGCTCAAGGCCTCATTGCGATCGAAATAATCCTGGAAATTAGGGTGCCGAGCTCGGAGGTCGAACTGGGCGTCGATAGGATTGGCGGTCATGGCTAAAGAGGAGAGTTTGGGCGTTTCGACAAGTCCGCAATAGGGGTTGTCCAATGGCAATCGGAATCCGGTCATGCGTTGACGCTTGAAGAGCGCGGCGCAGTATGCGTGTTTCTTAGACCCTACTATGATGTTGAATCGAACGTTCTCCCTCCGTTTGGCCGCAGTCGCGTCGCTTTTCGTCTTCGGGCCATGCCTCGCTCAAGCCGCCAGTGGCTCGAAACCTAACGTACTCTTCGTGTTTACGGATGACATGGGTTACGGCGACCTTGGCGTCTTGCATCAGAATGCGAAGCAAGGGATGAAGCATCTCACCCCGAACTTCGACCGCATGGCTGCCGAGGGGGTTCAGTTGCGCCGGCACTACTGTCCGGCTCCGGTGTGCGCGCCTTCGCGAGCATCGCTTTTGCGCGGATTGCATCAGGGGCATACCTCCGTTCGCAACAGCAATTTCGATAAAGAACTACCCGACAATCACACGTTAGCGACGGTAATGAAAGGAGCGGGCTACCGGACGTTGCATGTTGGCAAGTACGGACTGCAAGGTCTGCCTCCAGGCGAAGACGAGGAATGGGACACTCCCGATGAATGGCCCGCCTATCCCACGAAACGCGGTTTTGACGAGTACATGGGCTATGTGCGTCACGTGGATGGGCACGTTCACTATCCAAATAACGAGTGGCCTATGGGGAATTCGGAATCGCACCGCACGGGCAAGCCCGTATGGCATGACGATCAGGAAATATCGGCCCAGCTGGACAAGTGCTACACGACTGATTTGTTCACCGCTTTTGCAAAGAATTGGATCATCGATC
>Ga0208127_1000442_pt1 | contig 21357 bp, 19 predicted proteins | sample ETNtaG_6_FD_185751 | JGI IMG/M metagenome (GOLD analysis project Ga0208127, IMG submission 185751) | Marine microbial and viral communities from oxygen minimum zone, Eastern Pacific Ocean - ETNP201306SV45 (SPAdes) (version 2) | ecosystem: Environmental > Aquatic > Marine > Oceanic ... | reverse complement strand
CTCAGCTACATAGCCATAGGTTAAATCAAGATCCGAATTGTCAAGAAAACAACCTACGCTCGCACCCTCTAATAATACATATTCAGATACAAAGGAATATACCGCCATATGATATGGATCTTCAGGCCAGTTAATATCACAATTACCCGGGTCATCACCTCCAAGACCTCCTATAACAACACTTGGGTCAGTATCCGAATAAGTGAGTTCAAATTCTAGTTGCAGATCAAAAGCACTCTGACCTTGCAACACTGCAGCACTGTCAACATAATCCTGCGCATGCTGTAGGGCATTTGCATTTCTATCTCTCTGCCTGAAATCAAATAAGTCTCCAACGCTTAAATAATTTAATACAGTGGTAAACTCATCATTAGAGATAGTAACTCCACCTTCCGCTGGATCCATTCCAGTCATACTGCCCATTGTAGGAGCAGTTTGATCCGTGTCTACAGTTATAAACATGCCCATACTCATTTTCTGCTGTTCCCAATTTCCAATAAGATCAGATGGATCACGGTCTCTGCTATTCTGGGATAGAATGGAAGGATTGTTTGATTGTAATCTATTCAAATCATCCAAACTGTATATCTTATACTTATCCTGATAGTGTTTGAAAATTGCATCAATTGTATTTTTTTTGTTTCCTGATGCAAAGATTATTGAGAATGAAAACAAAACCATAAAGAGAATTTTCATTTGACTCCCTCCTAAATTAATTACCAGTTGGTAATGTGAATACAGTCACATGTCTTACCAAATATACTAACGTATTACGAATGATTAACTATTCTCAATAAAGAATAATAACGAATTAAATCTTTAATCGAATAAAGCTTTTACTCGCTATTCGTGCAAATATGATAATTAAGAAAGAATAGAGTATTGATTTAAATAGACCAATAATGCCAGTAGTTAAAAACATCGGTAGCTGAAATCCTGTTAGCGTGCGAACACTGTAATAAAAGTATGGTATTAGATAACAGGTTAATGTTGCAGTCCCAGCAATGCTTATTGGCTCATACCAGCTTAACTGCTTCTTCAGATCAACAACCCAATGTAAAAAGATAAAAAGGAAAATAGCAGTAGACATTGAAATCAATATCCAAGAAGGTGTCCCAGCTATTTTACTAATGATAAAATACTTTCTAAGGAAGAGACCTAATAATAATGACAATAGCCCTGCAAATGACAAAAATCCATATAAAATCCTTATATCATTTTTATATCTTATTAGACAAAGAGAAGTAATAATGCCACCAAAAGAAAGTGCCTGAAGTCCTCCACTGCCAGGAATCCAATTCGCTTTCTGCCAAGAAAAAATAGCATATGAAATGTCGCTGCTGTCCATGAAGTTTAAAATCATGGAAATAAAAAAGGCAATGGACAATGCAAAAATTGATTTTTTAAAAACAAAATAGGTCCCTGCAGTTATTGAATAAACCCATCCAATAAGTCCAAGTATGCCCCACCAGTGTATACGGAATCCAATGGCATTACCATCATAATCCTGCCCACGATAGATAAAAAACATAATAATTAGAATAGTAACACCCAAAAATGGAAGCAGTTTATAGAAAAAATCATTTTTACCCTTAAGCCTAGAATGATCATTCCAAATCATGAAAAAGGCAAAAGTAGAGATAATTACAAATATTGGCTTTGATATGTATGATGATTGGTGGTTATACATTTCCATATTCATGTGAAACAAACCCATTACCAAAAGCGCAATTGTCCTTAAAAGAATGTGCTTCCCAATGGTAACATTATTTTCGCCTTTCAACAGACGACTTTCAAAAGCAAATGGAATTGAGAGCCCAATCGCAAAAAGAAACCACGGGAAGATTAAATCGGAGAACCCAAGATAATCTTCACCTGATACCGCGTGCTTTAACCATTTGGGTATTGAGTTAAGAGTCCAAAAATCATTCACCCATAGCATGAGAAACATTGTTACTCCCCTAAAAACATCTATGGAGATTATCCTGTTCATGCTGCTATAACGCTATCTAAAATCGTCCTCGAAATTCTTCTTTTGGATATTTTTGGATATTTTTTTTCATTTTCTGCCTTATTGCATCTGAAATATCAATGTTGTTACGTATGCAAAATGCAAACGCATAGATGATAACATCAGCAATTTCATCAACTGCATCATCTCTTTTTTCCCCAGACTCCATTACTTTTTTTGCTTCCTCAAGGGACAACCATTGAAAAATCTCCATCAACTCAGCAGCCTCGATAGATATGGACATTGATAAATTTTTAGGACTGTGAAACTGTTGCCAATCTCTTTCATCAGCAAAAGAATCAATCAATTCTTTTATTTCATTTAATGTTGTTTGTTTATCTGACATGATGAAATCTAATTATCAATTAATATCATCACCTATTGGATGTTCAAGAAAATTAAATTTTAAAAAAGAAAGAAACTCAGTAAGATGATTTTATTGAAACTTCGGTGGATGTCTCTTATGCCAACCGGTACCCCTTTGGTAAGATCGAGCAACCGCTACTAATTCACCGTCCTTGTAAAGATCGCCTATAAAACTGATACTAGTGGGCATTCCCTTATCATCAAAACCATTTGGAAGCACAATGCAGGGGTGACCCGTTAGATTGGTTCGAAGCAAATTATCACCATAGAACGATGGTACCAGGTATATATCAATCTCTTCAAATAAGGATGACATCTTCTGGTTTAAAAGGACTCTTGCTCGATTTGCCTGTACATATTCAACCGCTGGAACATACCTGGCTGATCGAAACACATTAGGCCAGGCACGTTTAACCTGGCGAACCAGTTGATCATCTCTATTGCTTCTGGTCAATTCATCAAATGCAGCAGCAGCCTCAACATCAAGTAAAAAAGAAAGAGAGTTTGTAGGAAATTCAGGAAGCTCAATAGGAACCATAGTAAACCCTAGCTCACGCAGACGATCTATGACGATTCTATCGTTATCTGATGTGGTTGAATCGTTGAAGGCACTTGCCACAAAACCAATTCTTAGGGATTTTAGTTCCTTCTTGACTGGCACCTGAAACGGGACATCAACCACAGAGTGATCCTCTCCATCTGTTCCCTTGATAATACTATAAACCAGAGCGCAATCATCTACAGATCGGCACATTGGACCAATCTTATCCATTGACCAGCTTAGTGCCATTGCGCCAGACTTACTCACGGTACCAAATGTTGGCCTTAGACCAGTGACCCCATTAACGGTGGATGGTGAGACTATCGATCCCCAAGTCTCAGACCCTAAAGAAAAAGCTACCAGCCCTGCGGATGTTGCTGATCCTGGCCCAGCAGAACTGCCACTAGATCCAAGCTCTGTATTCCAAGGATTTCTTGTTTTACCTCCGTACCAGTTGTCTCCCCACGCCAGCGCACCCAAGGTTAACTTAGCAACTAATACAGCACCTGCCTCTTCAAGTTTTTTAACCACGGTTGCAGTAGATTCAATGAACTGATCTTTGTGAGTCATTGCGCCCCATGTAGTTTTATATCCTTCTACTGCTAACAAATCCTTCGCGCCATACGGAATTCCATGAAGAGGACCCAAGTACTTTCCATTTTTTATAGCCTCATCTGCTCTTTTTGCCTGCTCAATCGCTAGCTCTTTTGTTACCGTCACAACGCACTCAAGCTGAGGACCAAAACGTTCTAACCTAGAAAGGTACATCTCTGTTAGTTCTAAAGATGAAATTTGCCTTGTGCGTATCAAATGAGCTAACTGGCCTATGGTATAAAAAGCACAGTCCTCAATGTTGTCTGGTCTTTTTGTTGGGAATTCTTGGAACAGATACTTCTCTCTACCCATCGGTATTTCTTGTCCATTTATCAGCGGATTAAAGTACAGTGGTAGGGGAATGTCATTTGAAATTTGAATCGTTCTTAAAGAATCGTATTGTGCTTTTAAGCGTGCAAGTGACTCCAATGCACTGTCACGCTCTGATTGAGTAAACTCTAGCCCAGAAAGACTCTCCATTCCCAAAGCATCATTTTTGAGTTCATCGGAATCTGATGAACATGAGTATGATATTATTAAAACAAGGACAAAACTTATTTTGATATCTGTTCTCATTATCTATTTTCCTTCTGGCATTGCTTTTATCCACTCCTGAATTAATTTTACTCCCTCATGGTGAACTAGCTTACGATTTAATTCAGGCATCATAACTCCCGGGTCAGTTGATGCGATTCGGTATTCAAGGATTGAATCTTCAGGTCTTCCAGGTACAATGTTGTAATTTCTATTTCCCGAACCGCGCCCAGCTGCAACTGGCGGTTTAAATACGCCTAGTTTAGAAGGATCTTTTTCCTCAAGATTAAGATATAACCCTGAAGTCTCAGCCGGACCTCCACGCTGGTGGCAGTGTGCACAGTTGATATCTAACCATGCTCTCGCACGCTGATCTAAGGTGCCATCATGAGGATCTTCATAGTTAACAGTTCTAGGCAATGAACTCAAATCTTTAAAGGAATCGAGGATACCTTCTTTTACCCATTTTTGAAGTTGGTTTTCACTTACCTGGTTGTAGACAAAATCTATGTTCAGATTGCGTATTTTTGGTCCGATTGGTTGTTGGACATTATCTTTAACGTGGCAACTTTTACACTGATTCATGTTTGGTACACTATATAACACATTCATTGGCTTGCCATCACTGTGAATCCAGGAAACATTTTTCCTGCCACCTGCCAAAGCCAATACCGCATCGGTCTGGTCTTCTTTCCATATATAGGGTATGGCAACCCATTCTGATGAGGTTTTCTTTAAAAGGCGTGTCTCAATTAATCTACGTTCACCTTTTGATTCTCTTGCATCATTAAGGTAATAAAATGTTTTAATTAAAAATGTTCCAACTGGGAAAAATAGCTCGTTTTCTTCATTATGGGTGATGGTTTCATTAACTGGTACCTGTATGAATCTCAGTTTTTCTGAGTAATCTGAAAATAAAGGTGAGGCAATTTTATAGGGCAATACCTCATTTATTGGAACATGGTTCTTTATGGGTTTCGCAAAAAATCCATAGTCTGATAAATTGGGAAGGGCATGATCAAGAACTGGATGTGCGGAAAAGATCTTGGAAATCATCATTGTTCCAATCCAAACATGGGTCCAATGCTTCATTCTAATGTTCTAAGGTTAAAACAACCTCTGGAAGAGGTTCTTGAGTACAGTTACATTCATTATCATCTGTATTGAAGTCTGATAAAAATGGACTGTACCAGGACTCAAAATTTTTTGATAGATCTAGATTTAGATAGCTGGCATCTACATTATCTCTTAAACATAGCCTCCTTGTATCTGGCACAAGGCCATTTAGTCCAACATATCTTGGGTCGGGCATTCCATCATATATGATATCTGGTATATCTCTAAAAAAGTGAAAGAAGAGTAAGATGCCAATATCATGGTCTAAGGTTGGAATCATGGTTGAACGGCGATATATGTTATCGTGTATGTATATCGAAGACGTGTATGGGTTGTATTCTGTGTCCTTCGTTTCTTCTTCGGTTATAAAGTAACTGACTATTGCTGTTCCAGCGGTTTTATTATCAATAATCGTGTTTTGAAATACCTCAACCATTTCCGTTGCCATAATCATTATACCTGTCCCTGCTGGAACCTTGCCAACTATATTTCCTTCAGGAGCAAAATTATCAAGGTTATTATTTTTTATTATGTTATCAAAAATTCGTACAAGTCTTCCTTCTTTAACGGGAAGATCCGGAAGATCAAAAACTAAAATCCCACCGGTATTTCCGTGAACATTGTTGCCATAGACATCTGCTCTAGTAGAGTTTTCAATCTCAATACCTGCTACGTTATCAAACGCCTCAGAATATCTTACAATAATGTCCTCAGACTGGCCAACATAAATTCCAGCATCAGAAGCAGCTATTGCTATACAGTGTTCAATCAATACATTTTTACACTGTACTGGATATAATCCATAGGCTCCATTGGTTGGTTTTGGCCCACCAAGCCATTGAGTTTTTACACGCCTGAATGTTATTCCATTTACATATTGACACTTGATTGCATCACCTTTAGCATCCTGAACTGAGAAATCTTCGAGAGTGATATTTTTACAATTTGTTATGCTTAAGCCCTGAGCGCCTTCAACCTGTGTTGAAAAATCCAAAATAGTTCCATTGATTCCACTTCCTTTTATAACAACATTATTTTTTCCTTCCATTGAAAGAGTACCGAGAATGGAAAACATACCTGACTCAAGGTGAATAGTATCACCTGGTTCCGCAAGTATGAGTTTCAGCTGAAGGTCACTCTCAAATTCGGCAAACAAAATTGTAGAGAAAACGAAAGATATCAATATGGAACGAATCATTGTCTAATAATCTAAATCTTCAATTACTTTACAGGCAAAGTGTCATTTAAGGAGATACAACCTGCATAAGAATACCACAAAGCCACGCGCCATAGGTGCCAATAGCATAGCCCATTACTGCAAGTAATACACCAACTGGAGCAAGAGAAGGATGAAAAGCTGAAGCAAGTATTGGTGCGGATGCAGCACCACCGACGTTTGCCTTGCTTCCAACGGCCAAGAAAAAGAATGGTGCTTTAATTATTTTTGCCACGATTATCAATAAAATGGCATGGATTGTCATCCATATAAGCCCGATGATAAAAAGCGAAGGATTATCAAATATAGATAAGATATCCATCTTCATTCCAATCGTTGCAACCAATATATAGATGAAAATACTACCTATTCTAGATGCTCCTACACCCTCTAGTTCTCTAAGCTTAGTAAAGGACAATAATATTGCGAAGGTAGTTGATATTACGATTAGCCAAAAGAAGCCTGATGTAAGACTGAAGCGAGCAAGCTCGGGTGCAGCATTCTTAATCGCAGGTGCTATTGTATCTGCGCCTAAATGTGCAATACCCGTAATCCCGAACCCTATAGCAAGTACTCTCATTGTATCATTGGTTTCTGGTATCCTCATTATCTGTTCCTTATACTGTTCCATCCTTAGTTTGAGGTCATCAATGGAAGAAACATCTGCATCAAACCATTTATTAATTTTATCATCTATGCCAGTACCATATAAGAGAAGTGCCATCCATATATTTGCGACAATGACATCAATGGCAATCATAGCTGAGAAAAGAGAGTCTCCAACATCAAAAATCTCTTTCATTGCTGCCTGATTTGCCCCTCCTCCAATCCAACTACCTGCAACCGTAGCAAAGCCTCTCCAAACAGCTTCAGGTCCCTGGCCTCCTACCAGGTCAGGTGCAATCATAGATGCTAACAAGATTGAAAGAGGTCCACCGAGAACAATTCCAACCGTTCCTGTAAAAAACATAATTACGGCTTTAGATCCTAATCTTTTTATTGCTGGCAGGTCTACACTTATTGTCAGAAGCACTAAGCTTGCAGGGAGCAAATACCTTGATGCAACAAAGTATAGGTTTGAATCTTTTCCTGAAATAATTCCGAGTGAATTGAAAACGGATGGAATAAAATAGCACAATAAAAGTGCAGGAAAGTATTTATAGAATTTTTTCCAGTGCGGGTGATTGCTGTTAGACGTTACAAAAACAAGTGAGAGGATTCCCATTAGAATGCCAAAGACAATGGCATCATTCTTAATTAGTGGTTCAACCATTATCTAAAGTTAGGTTGAACCACATAATTGTTTTTAATTTTATTTTTAACGACGGCTCGAGAGCTTGGCTAGCAATCTTAGAATCTCAAGATACAACCAGATAAGAGTAACTAACAAGCCAAAGGCACCGTACCATTCCATGTATTTCGGTGCACCCATTTCGGCACCTTCTTCTATAAAATCAAAATCTAAAACTAAATTTAGTGCTGCAATGACAACCACTGCACCACTAAAAAGAATTCCCATGGTATTATTACTAGAAATAATTCCTATTCCAGATCCAAAAAAACTCATAATAAAATTGATAAAGTACAGTAGCGCAATACCACCTGTAGCTGCCACAATGCCTAATTTGAAATTTTCAGTTGCTTTTATTAGACCAGACATGTATGCAAGTAATAGCGCACCTAGAGTTCCAAAAGTCAAGAAAACTGCCTGCACTACTATTCCTGGATACTGAGCATTAAATATCATGGAAATAACACCAAGAAAAACACCTTGAGCAAGTGCATATGCCGGAACGGTAATGTGGCCAAGTGTAGGCTTAAAAACAGTTACCATTGCCAAAACAAATCCAATCAAAGCTGCAGGAACGACCAAACCATGCATTGCGGGGTTGGTCCAGGAATAAGCCGCACTAAGTATAACTAATACTAGTGATATGGCGGTTTTGTTAACAGTTCCAGAGAGAGTCATTGTACCATCAGTGACTGAAGAGAGGTGATTTCTAAACGTTGAGGATTGCAGGGCTGGGTTTCCAGACCTTAGTGCTAGATGATTACTCATTTTCTTCTACCTTTTCTATTCTGATCCAGGGTTTTCCATTTGGGCCACCCTTGTTTAACATCTTAATTATACTTGCTACTGACAATAGGATTATTGGGATCCAAAGGATGATAGCAGGATTTTCCATTATAAAAATTAATTTAATTAGATTTTATTATTTACATGTTTTATTGAATTTAAATAAAACCAGGTAAAAGGTTATTTAATCAACAAGGTGTTCTTTCATGAAATCTGCTGCAAATTTGAATGAAGCTTCTCTCGCTTTTGGATTTCCACCAATCGTTGTTCCCCTATCTGCGCACCACGCTAAAGATAATTTCTGTCTTAAAGGAGTAATCATTGGTATATCAAATATGTTCATCAATAAAGCACCATCAGATCTCATTTTAAAATAACAATCAACGGTTGAGTATCCATTGCCCTCTTTCTTGATGGGACCTTTTCTGTCAAAGCCATGATGCGCTTGTTCGTAGATAGTTATATCAATGTTGACATTTTCTTTTTTCAACTCACTTACAAGATTGTTACATGCGTCTGCAGTAACCCAATCATCTAATTCACCAATTAAAATATGTATCGGAGATGAGGAAAACTGCATCAGTTCCATGTCGACAAGACATGGTGGATAAAAGGATAGATGAGCTGAAAAATCGATACTTGGACTGATTGCTTTAATCAATGGCCCCCATGCTGAAAATAAAGCGACTCCACCTCCTAGACTCCAGCCAGTTATGGCTACCTTCCCAATATCTATTCTGGCATCAGATGCAAGAGCATCAAGTGCGCGATAAGCATCAAGTATCATCATTGCTGTAGTTACGGAAATTTGCTCTCCCACTGTTGATTTAACATTTCTGCTGTTAAAACTTTGTAATTCAAATGTTGCAAAGCCTATTTCTCTAAACATTTGCATGTACTCTAGATGATGATCCGCCCAGTTTTTACTACCGTTTACTCCCATAACTAGTGGCACAGGCAATGCAGGATTATGTTGTTCAGGCATTCGTAAAATGCCATATGCATCTTGCTCCTCTTGCTCTTCTAGTTCGGTTACTATATGATAAAAGGAAAATGGGTTTGCACTCTTAAAATCGACCCTCTCTGACTCTTCAACATTATCTGAAAAAAGTAATGACAGCCAAATCAACAAGATCAGACATCTACCTTTTGGCATGATGGTGATCTTTTCTATGAGTTTTTTACCGCATTAATACGCTGAGAAACTGGAGGATGGCTGTAGGAAAGAAAAACCATAAGTGGATGAGGTGTTAGGTGTGATAGATTACTAGCAGCTAACCCTTTCAACATTGATATAAGTGGCTCTGGTTTTTTGGTAGTTTCTAGGGCATACGCATCCGCCTCAAATTCATTTTTTCGGCTTAATGCTGTAGTAAATATGGATGAAATTAAACTCACCGGTGAATAGAGCATTCCAAATAATACAAGCCCGCAATAGATCGAAACATTCTCAACTCCAAAAACATTAAATAGTGCCTGGTCACTAGTAAAAAAGTTAAAAATGAATAACATCATCCCCGTTTCTAGGATGCCAAGTATGGTCCCAGAAATAACATGTTTTTTCTTGTAATGCCCAACTTCGTGCGCAACCACTGATACTATTTCATCATTAGAGTGCTTCTCTAATAATGTATCGAATAGAGCGATGCGTCTAGATTTTCCAAAACCGCTAAAATAAGCATTAGAGTGGGCTGATCTGCGGCTTCCATCCATTACGTCAATTCTACCTATTGGAAAATCAACCTTACTGGCAAATTCTTCAATCGAATTTCTTAGTTCCCCTTCTTCAAGGGGTTCAAACTTGTTAAACATTGGTGCAATTACATGTACAAATAGTGGTTGAATAGCTATCATGAATCCAGTTATCAATGCCCATGCAATCCACCATCCATTAGAGCCATAGGCTTCAAAAAAGTAAAGTAATGGAACCATAACCGCACTACCAAGAACAATCGTAAGACCATACCCTTTAAACTTATCCGATACAAAGGTTTTCCAGGTTGTTTTGTTAAAACCATATTTTTCCTCTATCACAAAAGTTCCGTAAATAGAAAATGGAAGATTTATAATATCATTGAGAATAAATAATGTTCCAAAGAAAAGAAGGCCTGATGTAATGTAATGGTTTGAATGTGCCCTAACAAAATCATCCAATAATCCAAATAATCCAGCATGAATGATTACCAGAGTAATGCACAAACTAAATGTTCCAGTAAACAGTCCAAAACGTGTCTTATCTTTAAGATAGGATTGGGATTTAGCATACTTATCTTTATCATAATAATCTTGGAATCCATCAGGTATATCTTCCGTAATGCTATTCATATTGAGGGTTGAGCTTATAGTAGATAAAGCATACTCAAACAGCAGCACCCCTACAATGATGAAGTAATATGTACTTTCCATTTTTATTGAAACTTAATGGAGCAGCCAATAGCTCTGGTCGTTTCTTTTGATATTGGCTTTCCTGCTATTAACTCGTCAATTGCATTGCTAAGGAATTGTTCTTCAACAGAGTTTGCGCTCCTAGCATTATCATCGATTGCTCCCCTATAAACCAATCTATCCTTATCGTCAAAAAGGTAGATATGAGGCGTCTTTGTAGCTCCAAATGCCTTTGCGAGCTTTGATCCAGGGTCTTGAACATAAGGAAAATTATATTTGTTCTTTTTTGAATGCTTTTTCATTTTTTCAAGGCTATCATCACCACTAAATCTTGCAGCATTAGAATTGACTGCTATTACACCAATACCCTTTGGAGAATATGCTTCTGTTATAGATACATATCTGTCCTCCCACTTTATAACCCAGGGACATGTATTGCAGGAAAAGATAACCAAAGTTCCTACGTCTCCTTTTGCATCTGAAAGGGTTAGGTTTTTACCATTGATGTTTTTCATTCTATGACCCATTTCTGGCATCATGGACCCAATTGATAACTCAGATGCTTTGTTAAGTGATAGTAACAAAATAAAAGATAAAATATATTTCATTTTAAACTCCTAAGATTTAATGGCGATATCGATAGCATCTCTAAAGCGTGATTCCGAATGTTTTCCTTCCCAAGAATCTACAATGATTCCTGAATTTTTTGAATAAACAACGGTAAATGGTAGACTCCCAGTCCACTCAGGATGAATGCCAGAAATAAATGGGTCATCCTTTTCATTTTTTATGAATGAGATAGAATCTAATCCTTGTTTTTTTAAAAATTTCTGGACTTCGCTTTTTTGTTCATGAAAATCTGCGCTAACAAAAATAATTTCAAGTTCATCGTACTCATCATCCAGATCAACAATCATTGGAAATTCTTCAACACAGGGCACGCACCATAATGCCCATATGTTTAATAGAACAGCCTTTTGGCTGGAAAAGGATTTAATTTTGGACATAATCTGTTCCGAAGTAGATGGTATGAGTTTGACCTGAGAACAAGACTGCGTCAAAATAAAAGCGCTTAGTACAATAATCCTAATCATGGGCGAATTACCTTTAGCTCATGCTTTGAAAAGGATTTGGACTGGTCGTCAAAGTGTGGAGATGTCTTATCCATAGTCGAACTACCATACTGGTGAATGCTCCATGCATTCAGCTGGCCTTCAGGGCCCCACTCTACTGCCTGAATGTAGCAATCTCCTGCAACAGCCTTGTAATTCTTTCCACTCTTTTTAGAGTATATAGCCCGCAAGGTTCCGGGCCCACCAGAAAGTGGGAGGCTGGTTTCACCTCGGACTAATCTAACAACTCTACCCAATGGAACGTCTATTCTGCCATATTGTTTTTTTAAGTATGACATATTCTCACGAAGTTTGATTGTTATTGAGTCTCTATCGTATTTAAGATTTTCAGGTTTAAACGCATTAGGGAGGGTTAAAATTGAAAGTGCGGCTGAAGTATTTAAGGAATCGGCACGAAGGTTCCAATTTTTTATCAATTCAAATCCTGGCAATAAATCATCAGAGATTTCCTCACCTTCCATTTCCTTGACATATCTGTTACGTACTCCTGAAAGAATAGATTCTCTAGAGTACTCAACATCAAACTTGTATTTAAAAAATTCTTCTCGAGTAATAGATGGGTCGACGCCAAAAGTCTCCAATGCTCTGAGTGCTCTATTGGTCTGATGTTTTTCAATTCCGGTCCAATCTGGCAGAGGCCTTGAAGCATCCACCCTGCTTCCTGTAGCGAGATAAGGACTGCTGTTGCAGTTTTGAAAAAAACCCTCTAATGGATCATAAACCTGGGGAAGTCTCTCGTAGGGCACATACTCATACCACAACGTTTGTTTGCTTTCACCAGGTAGAATTTTTTTCCAATCATATCTAGGATCTCTTTTTGGAATTTTTGCATTGTAAACATAATATAATTTCCCATCTCTGTCTGCGTAGCCAGTATTAAACATTGGAATAGCATGTATTTTCATCGCTTCTTTAAACTCAGTTATGTTCTTTGATTTACCCATCCTATACCATTGCTCAATAAACCGAAGATCCTTGACGCTGGATATACGAAGTGCATAGCTACCATGATCAAATTCTATAACAGGTCCATGTATAGATGATTTAACGGCTCTGTTAAATGTCCAAGAAAATGGTCCTACTATCTTTACCTTTATATCGACATTCCTTACTTCAAGATCTTTCCAATATCCTTCAAACCAATACTGATCCTTATTGAGTTTATTTATTGTTAGTTTGTATACATCTATCAGGTCTGGTTCGTTTACCGTATGGCTCCAGCCAAGGTAGTTATTATGGCCTATCAAAGGAACTGGTGACCCAGGAAATAATGCACCATAGAAATCCCAACCTTCCTCGCTAACCAAATGTGCTTCATACCATGACACTGGACCCTCCCATGGTTGGTGGGTATTGATCCATAGCCGTGTAAAACCATCGCTAGATCTTTGTGGCCCTACTGCCATAACATTACTTGCAAGCATATCAAATTGACCCTCCTGCAAATCACCATTAGAACCGATGAATTCAGGAGGCTTTTTTTTGGATAATTTTTTTAATACTCCATCGAGTCCAAACATCAAAGGCATTCTATGGGAGAAACCAACAACAATATCTTTTGCAGTAACCAAATCAAAAGAACGTTTTTTTAGAGAAGGATTATCTTGGAGGTATTTATTTATTCCTGCGGCATATCCCCTGCAGAGAAGTTTTACATCGTCTGCAACATCTGATTCGTATCTATCTTCTATCATTCCCCAATAGTTCATGAGGTGTACGTAATAATCATTTACCGCCGCACTTCGTCCGTGTTTAGATGCAAGCTCTCCTCTAAGTGCAAATACTATGTCCTCTAGAGTAGTAAAATCATCCTGAGCATGGGCATAGGCTAGCCCAAAGGAAACATCAGCATCTCTTTTCCCATAGATATGTGGCACTCCCCAATCATCTCGCTCTATTTTAGCAGTAAAAAGTGAATCATTTACCGTAACTACATTTTGCTTACCAATTATAAAATTGAACAGCAATATTAGTGGAATGACTATCCTTATCAGATATCTTATCACCACTTTATGACAACTCCCTTAGATGTTTGATCCCATACTTCAAACTTGCTCATGATAGAAGTAAATAGTTTTGACTCTTTAAAGTTTTGTAACCAAATAAATAAATATTGAAACTCACTTTCAAACCAAGGCAAATCAACATGGGCACATTGCCTAATAAATGGCATCAGGGCAATATCAGCGAGTCTAATCTTTTCACCGCATAAATATTTTCGTGATTGTAGATTTCTATCGTATTCGCTCAAATACTTAGCAACATCATTCCTGTACTGTTCAAGGTCATTATCTGGATAGCGAACATGATACTTGTATTTATCTAATCTTTTTTTGAATTGATTATCATTGATTTTTATGAATTCGTCTTGGAGGCTCTTTTGTTCATTGTACCAATTTTCAGGGTCATTTTGATTAAGTGCCCATTTCATAATATCAATGCTCTCATCTATTACTGTTCCTTTATCCAATTGCAACACCGGGACCGTTCCCTTGGGCGAAATATCATATAGACTTTGCGGGCGATCTCTTAATAATATCTCTCTGTGTTCGTAAGATATTTGGCTATAGGCAAGTCCCATTCTTGCTCTCATTGCGTATGGGCATCTCCTGAATGAATACAATATTGGTAGGCTCAATCCTAAGTATCCATCCTTGGTTTGATTCTAGAATCAAAAAATGTTCGAGATATAATTCTTTCTGGATCTTTACGCAATTTCTTTTGCTGTTCAATAGGTAAAGCGGCAAAATCTTGGCACTCTTTAGAACAACAACCATTAAATAGTTTTTTACACTTTTCGCATTGGATAAAAAGGATGTGGCAGGCATCATTTTTACAATCTGTATGATCATCACAAGAATCACCACATATGTGACAAAAGGCAAGCACATCATCTGTTATTCGTTCACCAAGTCTATCATCAAAAACAAAGTTCTTTCCCCTAAACTTTGATTTCATATCATTACGTTTTATGTCATGAGCATATTGTATGATACCACCCTGTAGCTGGCTAACATCCTTAAAACCACTTTTTATCAGGTAGGAGCTAGCTTTCTCGCAACGGATTCCTCCGGTGCAATATAGAAGTATTTTTTCATTCTCCTTACCTTTTAAAAGGTTTTTTACTTCTGGCAATAATTCCTTTGAGGTTTCTACATCAGGAATTATCGCATTTTCGAACCTTCCAATTTCACTTTCATAATAATTGCGCATATCTACCACGGTAGAGTCTTCTCTGTCTAAAGCGAGATTGTATTCACTTGCAGTTAAATGCTTACCAACTTTTCTCATGTCATATGATTCTTTTGGAACATCATAGGCCACCAGCTCTTTTCTTACCTTTATCTTTAGTTTATAAAAGGAGGATCCTTCCTGGATTGCCTTTTTAATTTTAACGTCCCTAAAAAGATCATTGTTACGAACTGAATCTTTAAATATCTCCCAATTTTGCTTAGGAATACTTACCTGAGCGTTGATACCTTCATCTGCAATGTAAACTCTACCAAATACTCCCATTTGATTCCATACCTCATACAACTCATCACGGAGTTCATTTGGTACTGATATATCAACATATTTATAAAATGATGCCGTTACTCTTTCGAATGGCTCATTAGCAAGTGCTAATTTTAATTCTTCACTATTTATTTTATTGTAAAGGTGTTTGTTCTTCTTCATTTTTTTAAAACACGATTTAAAAACCCATCTGCATTTTCAAGAATCTTTTTCCCATCCTCAAGACCGCATTCATTATGTTGCATTACCAATGCCAGTTTTACAGACCTATCTGCCTCTTCAAGCAGCTTATTAGCTGCATCATAGTCCAAACCCGTAAGCTGCATGATAATCCTGGTTCCCCTATCAATTAGTTTCCTGTTCACAGCCATTAGGTCTACCATTAAGTTACCATAAACCTTACCTAGTTTTATCATGGTGGTTGTTGAAATCATGTTCAAGATCATTTTAGTTGCGGTTCCAGCTTTCATTCTCGTTGATCCTGTGATTATTTCAGGACCAGTATCTATACAAATTAAGGTATTAACGTTGGTCATCAAATGGGGAGAAGGATTGGTAACAAGATATACCGTCTTGGCTCCCTTTTCATTTGCATGGTCTAACGCTGAGATAACATAAGAGGCTGCTCCACTACATGATATGCCTATTACTGTGTCCTTTTCATCTAAATTAAAATGCTCTATATCTCTAAGGCCAGCATCTTCGCTGTCTTCTGCACCCTCAACTGATTTTCTGAGAGCTTTGTCACCACCTGATATGATACCAATAAAGATATCATTTGATGCAGAGAATGTTGGTGGTATCTCAGATGCATCTAGAACACCCAACCTGCCACTCGTGCCTGCTCCAACATAGAATATACGTCCACCATTTTTAACTGAAGAAACCGCATAGTTTATGGTATCTTCAATTTCTGGTAATCCCATTCTTACTGCATTGGCAATGCTGGCATCCTCATTATTGATCGTGCGTAAAATCTCTGAAATTTCCATACCATCAATTTCAAGGGAATTTTTATTCTGCTGCTCTGTATTTAGGTCGCCGCGATATTTCATACCTTGTAAATTACTAATCAGTGAAGTACTGGAAAAATATAACTATTGATTTACCAGAAATGAATCTAAATGATGCTATGGATAAATTATTAGAAATGAATATTGTATCCGTTACCATCCTTGACAAGCGTGAAGTAAAAGACTCTAACTGGTTCCATGATCATACCAAACCATTAGCCTTTAGTCATAAGACGCACCAAATTTCAATACTTATTGATGATGAGTATGAAACCATAAAACTAATTAATAACATTAGAAGAAAGTTAGATTTAAAACAAAGTCCATATTTTGTTGAAAAGAGATTTAAAGACCAAGATTGGAATACATACACCCAAAGTCAGTTCAATGAAATCATTGTATCTAAATCATTAAGAATTATACCTCCCTGGTTAAATAAACAAGGGTTTGAAGGTAATACCATTATAATTCAACCTGGATCTGGTTTTGGAACTGGTACCCATCCTACAACACGTTTGTGTTTAAAATGGCTCGAGAGAAATGATATAAGCAGCGATTCACTTTTAGACTTTGGATCTGGATCAGGTGTTCTGGCTATCACTGCAAGGAAGCTTGGCGCCTCTTTTGTAGAGGGTATTGAGATTGACGCTAAAGCTATTGATAATGCAAACCATAATGCGATGCTAAATGGAGTCGATATTCGCTTCCACAAAACAGAAGAAAGTTTAAAAGATGACAGCTATGATAACGTCGTAGCAAATATACTCTCTGATACAATAATCAATATCTCTCCAAAACTAAAGAAGCTTACGAGAAAAAGGCTTGCACTTTCTGGGATACTTATAGATCAAGTAGAACGAGTTATTGATACTTATTCAGATTGGATATGTCTAAAAGTATCGGAAGAAATAGATGATTGGGTGTTACTCAACGGTAAACTATAAACTTGAAAAGTAACGTTTTGATTCTTGTAAAACTTTCGGCGCTAACAAAAAGGAGCTGATCATTGTAGGAATCACCATAAGTGCATATGCGCTATCAACAAAATTAACCGCAATGTCTAGAGATGCTACTGAGCCAACAATAATCATAAATACATAGAGAAAGTTGTATGCATTTTTCGCACGCGTTCCAAACACATACGAGGCACATTTTTGCCCATAGTATGAATACCCAAACATGGTTGATAATGCAAAGTTAAGAACAGCAACTGTAAGAAAAATTTGTCCAGGAGTTCCTAATTCTCTCTTAAATGCTTCCGCAGTCATGGATACTCCGTTAAGATCTTCAACATATACACCGCTAATTAAAATGATGATGGCAGTGATAGAACAAACAATGATCGTATCAATAAATGGCCCAAGCATTGCAACCAAACCTTCTCTAACAGGTTCAGTGGTTTTTGCTGCACCATGTGCCATTGTTTCTGTTCCGGTACCCGCCTCATTAGAAAACATACCGCGACGAACACCAATAATAATCATGCTTCCCAGTGCCCCTCCAGAAACAGCATTGCCTGTAAAAGCATCATTGATAATCAGTGCAAATACTCCAGGGATATCAGCAATATTTTTAGAAAGAATCAAAAAGGCTGCAATAATATAGAGTCCCACCATTGTGGGTACCATTCTGCTTGCAACTTTTGCAATCCTCTGAATTCCTCCAAAAATTACCACCCCCACTAAAGCAGCTACTAAAATACCCGTGATAAAATTTCCAGTATTAGCATCGCTCTGAAATAAATGCATAGGAGCATATAGGTAATCCCGAATAATCTGGGATAATTGGTTTGCCTGAAAGAACACAATGCAACCTAACAGTCCAGAAATACTAAACATTATTGCTAACGGCCTGAAAGACTTTCCTAGACCCTCCTCAATGAAATACATTACTCCACCCTGGATTTCCCCCTGGTCATCTTTTCCTCGATACATTAGTGCAAGTGTACATGTAAAAAATTTAGTACTCATTCCTAATATAGCAGTTACCCACATCCAGAATACTGCTCCTGGTCCTCCCGTATGTATAGCAACTGCAACACCTGCAATATTTCCCATCCCAACCGTTCCTGCCAATGCACTTGATAATGCCTCAAAATGGGTTATTTGGCCTGGATCATCATCTGAGTCATATTTACCTAGTAATATATCTATCCCATGTTTGAAATATAACATTGGAACAAAGCGACTGTACCCTGCAAAAAATATTCCTCCACCGAGCAGAAGTATAACAAGTGGCGTTCCCCAAAGAAAGCCAGCAAGATTAGCCATTGCAGTGTCTAGTATTTCATAAATATTCATTCAATATCATTTCATTATTGATACATTTTGTTCAAATTTGATTTTAGCTTATGCAGAATTTAATGTTAAATAGATTAGACCGATATCTGATTAATCAATTTTGGGTAATTCTTGGAATTGCGATAATGGGTTTTTTATCAATTTTCCTAGTTGTAGATCTCATAGAGAACTTAGATAGATTCATGGATAATAAGGTCCCAGCTGAAATAGTATTAAAGTATTACATATACACTATCCCTTATTTCATAAGCATTGGTCTTCCTATGGCTGTATTAATATCTACCGTATTTAGTCTCGGTTCTATGGTAAAACGAAACGAGTGGACTGCTATGAAAGCATCAGGGATAAGTCTTTATCGGGTTGCTACCCCGCTCATAGTATGTGGATTTTTACTCTCTGGGATTTCTTTTTTATTGGATAATAACCTTGTTTCATATGGAAATGAAAAAAGGTTTGAGATTGATAGAGATTATGTAAAACGTAAATCAAGACACAAATTGAAAAACACTTTAAAAGACATCTTTCTTCAAAAAAATTCATCTAGTCATATTTCTCTTTCAAAGTATCAAATACAAAAGAGGATTGGCTATGACCTTACCATGGTAGACCTTGGCCAATTAACTATTCGAGAGAGAGTTGATGCAAAAAAAATATCATGGAACTCAGATTCACTGAAATGGTTAGTGAGTGATTTTTCCATCAGGCAATTTGATCAGAGAGGATTGGAAACAGACGTAAGAATAGGAAAAAATGACAGTCTAATGAGCCTGGGATTTATTCCAGCTGACATACAACAACAAGCTCGAAAACCTGATGAGTTGGACTATTATAAACTAACTGAGAGGATTATGCAATTAAAGGAAAATGGGGTTGATACTGTAAAGTGGGAGGTAACTCGCTACATAAAGATCTCATTTGCATTTACAAACTTGATTGTAATTCTTTGTGGCATTCCGCTGGTAGTTCTAAAAGAAAGAAACAGCCTATCTTTTGGAGCAGGTGCAAGTGTATTTGTAATCTTTGGATATTATGCTTTTATAAAATTTGGACAGTCTCTGGGGTTTAAGGGTGTAATGGATCCTCTAGCATCAGCTTGGATTGGAAACATAATTTTTACAGCAGGAGCAATTATTTTATTCTTGAAATCAAAGACCTAAACAATATGACTCAGGCTTGAGTCTAAGCCTACCTACTTTTTGGGATCTTTCTCTTTGCCAACAAATGTGATCCCAAATGACAGATTAAACCCTTTCATGGTGTGTAGCCACATGCCATTCCTGAATGCAAAGCCAAAATCAAACATTACGAGACCTCTTCTTACTCCAAAACCCATACCTAATTCCTTAAGATCACCTCCGCCCCAGCTGTACCCTATACGCAGAGGCATTTTGGGCATGCGGGTCCATTCAGTTGCAATAGACCATTTCCACTGTTTTCTAGCATAGTACTTATCTTGAAATCCTGCGACAAGGTCCGACGCAATTAGAAAGTTATCCAATTTTTTTGATGCACCAAGTCGAAATGTTGCCGGTACCCTGATTGTAAAGTCTTTTGTTTTTTTCGGAACAAAAAACCTCGTCTCATTTGTGAATAAAGAATCACCACCTAATTTATCAGCCCTGATCGTGTCTATATTAAAAGTATATAATATGGACTCATCGGCATTAAGTGTACTGTCCCCCCAAGTAAATGGATAAAAACTTGATGTTAGAGGATTAATATTTGAAGAACTATTTCCACCACCCTGTTTCCAACTAATGGTCCCAGTCAGATTTATTATAGAAGCGCCAAACTGCCATCCTCTATATGGCCTTGAAACAACACCAATATCCAAGCCAAAACCTGCGCCTCCAACACCTTGCCTGATAACATATTTTCCTGAGCCATAAATTCCCAGATCATCGGTTATCAGATTTGAGGATGAAGAATCCTCATCAACCCCAAGGTAAAATAGACCCTGTATATATTTTGCAGTAACCCCCCAAGACATTGACCTAAAAGGAATTCCAAACGAAAATCCATATTCATTCATGCCTAATATCTCATAATTAAATTCCAAATCTAAATCAGCCTTTTGCCCGTTACCATAAAACATAAGTTCTAAGAGTCCCATTGGCAGACGGTAGTTTTGAAGTATGATATTGTTAGCGGTAAATGCTTTATTACCCATGGATATGTTTAGAAGTGGTATGGGCATGTGCGTATCCATAAAAAATGCCATACCATCAGCATCTTCTAATTCTCTGAAGAGTGCATTTTTCTCTTTAATATCAAGAGTGTCTCCACTGTAGTTCGCGATATTTTGAATTGAAAAAAAGTTGCCTACTAGCCCAAAATCAAGTTGAAATCCTTGAACCATCAAAGGCTTATTCTGTTGTAAACCAATTAATCCTGGATTATAACCGACACTAAAGATTCCATTTGCTATTGTAGTGTAAGAGCCAGCTAATGCAACCACTCTTGGATCGCGTTTTGTTTGAGAATGAACTGCGATAGAAAACAAAAGAAAAACTAGAATATATTTCTTCATTTTCTGCCCCAACTGATCTTGGATT
>Ga0208127_1000438_pt1 | contig 21502 bp, 13 predicted proteins | sample ETNtaG_6_FD_185751 | JGI IMG/M metagenome (GOLD analysis project Ga0208127, IMG submission 185751) | Marine microbial and viral communities from oxygen minimum zone, Eastern Pacific Ocean - ETNP201306SV45 (SPAdes) (version 2) | ecosystem: Environmental > Aquatic > Marine > Oceanic ... | reverse complement strand
TTTCTTATTTGTCCACTTAATCTCGAACTCATTAGCAATTTCTTTCAAATTGGAAGCGTGCCTTATGCCGTTAGGGTTCGTCTTTTTGTCGATATCAGTTTTGTAATACCCAAAGTCTGAAACCTTGAATTTCTTTATCGCAGACTTGCCTGAGTTTTGTAACATAAAGAGCAGGATCTCATTGTCAACTTCGGAAATATCTTGAACACCCATCATTGGCTGAATCACGTTAATAAAAAATTCAGTCCTGAAGGACCTTGTAGGTATTGCGACACTGTTTTTTGCAGTTAATTTGGATCTGTCGTAAGTTCCATTCTTTGATATGCCCTCATTGTTCATCCGGAAATCTCTTTCATTTTTCCAAAATTCGTTATTTCTTAGATCACAGTTTAATGCGATTCTTAATTCATCAGCAATTTCGATGTCCGTTTTTTTGCTCCCATCGCTTTTCCAGTCGAATATTGTATAGTCTTGAAACAGTGAGATGGTGTGCGGGACATAATTCAACCATGTCTCATTATTCCCACACAAGTAAGCGATGTGACGTACTGTTCTGTCATGTGTTTTGAACAGCCAAGTTTCTCCAATGTGCTGATGAGTTTTGTTCTCATTACTATGTCCTTTCCGAGTTGGGTGTGAATGAGTAACTGAAAGTAAAGTGTGGGGTTTTGTTTGGTTTGGAAAGATAAAGTCTTCACAAATTGAATCACATTCGTTGTGATCGCTGTAATCCACATTCTTTGTGTGAACAAAATCAACACCTTCCTTGAGCCCCAAAATATTCAATGCTCGAAAAATTGTTTGTTCACATTCGTTGCCACGTACATTATTTGATGCACCTCCGGCTGAAGCGGTGCCACCATAGCCAGTTGGAATTCGCGACATGGTTCCCCGTAAGTGCGTGAAGTAACAAAACTTTCCAATCCAAAAAAATATTTTTCGAGTTCTATTGGCAGACCATTGGCCAAGTGTTGGCCAACGCCTTTCCAACTATTGCCGAATGATGCACAGAGATTAGCCTTCGAAAAAGCGTTCAAAATGTCATCATGGATCTCATCAGAAGGAACCGTTCAACCTGAAGGTCTCAAACGACCAAGGGGTTCAGACTTTAGCAGGCTGGTTTGGCGCAGTCCTCCGACCAAGGGGTTTGGACTCTCTGAGGGTGGTGGACGCTGGGGGATTTGAACCCCCGGCCTTCTGGTTGCAAACCAGACGCTCTTCCAACTGAGCTAAGCGCCCCTTACAGCCGTCCGTGTGGACACTTCCTTTTGAGTGTTTCATTGTGATTGCTCAAACGCAATCGATGGTCGCATCTCGATCTGGCCCCACACCAACGCTTGAACATGGAATGCCAAGGATTGATTCGAGTTGTCGAACGTAGTCTTGTGCAGCTTGTGGTAGTGTTGAGATTCCTAGACCGTTCTCGTTCGCGTGCTTAGCAACGACGAGCCATTCTTCAAGCGACTTGGATTCGAATCCTGGAACGGTCACATAGATTGGTTTGCATCGAGCAAGTGCTGATGCACTGCTTGGCATTTCAGTTATCTCAGCACCATCCAATTCGTAGGCAACACAAATCTTCAATTCGTCCAATCCACCGAGAACATCGAGTTTCGTCAATGCGAGTGATGTGAATCCATTGATTCGATGTGCATGACGCATGACCACAGCATCAAACCAACCACAACGTCGCTTGCGACCTGTTGTTGTTCCAAACTCATGACCAACCGTTCCCAGATGTTCACCGACACTATCTTCCAATTCGGTTGGCATTGCGCCGTTTCCAACACGAGTAATGTAGGCTTTCGTGATACCGATAACATCGTCAACATGGCCTGGATGAATTCCTGCACCATGCGTTGCATTTCCTCGTGAAGTGACGGATGAGGTTACGAACGGGAAGGTTCCTTGATCAATGTCCAAAAGACAACCTTGTGCACCTTCGAGAATCACATGCTCATCGAGTTTGAGCGCATTATCGAGCATGAGTCCAGTATTCGCGATGCTCGTAGCATAGGTAGAATGAATCCAATCCACCTCACTTGCAAGTGTCGATACGTCAATGCGTACATCGGAACCTGCTGCTTCGAGCGACTTGTTCATGCGATGAGCGGTTGTTTCTGCCCATGAATCATCTTGAACAACTTCAGCAATGTCACCAAATCGCAGGCCGATTCGATTGATTTTATCCGAATAGGTTGGACCAATTCCACGACCAGTGGTTCCGATTGTTTTGTCAAGACTGTCCATGGCTCGGTGATATGGAAGGATAATGTGGGCACGCTCTGAAACAAAGAGTCTGTTACCTCTTGGATCATCTCCGCCCGTTTTGATCCAATTCTCAAGCTCGGTGTTGAGAACCCACGGGTCGATAACCATACCATCTCCTAGAACAAGAGAGCACTCTTGTCGAGTTATTCCTGACGGGAGGAGGTGGAATTTGAGGACACGGTCGCCGATGACAACAGTATGGCCTGCATTATTTCCACCTTGAAATCGAGCAACCCATGTAGCTTGTTCAGCAAGTCGATCAACAAGTTTGCCTTTCCCTTCATCGCCCCATTGTGCACCTAGAATAACCGTTGCTGGCATAATCTTCAACCCCGACTGATGGACGAATGTCCTTGAACTATCCCCTGCTCCTGCGTCGAATTTTTATGGGACTATTTGGGTAAATTGAACACACCTTCATATACTGTTGCTCAATCTTCTTTCTGTAGCAATGATTTCACCCGATTCCGACAACAAATGACGTCATGCGGAACGGTTTAGTTGATGCAACTAATCCAAACATTTAAATAGTGTGGAAATAGATTACTATACCCGGAGTTGAGAAGATGAGTGCGAGTTTTGATACAGGAAACGATCGAAAGCAGAACGAGACAAACGTGTCCAGTGAACGACGTGTCATTGAAGGACACACACGACCCTGTGAGGAGTGTGCTGCTGTCGACTGGAGTTTGGATACAACCCGCGGTGAAGTCACATGCAACAGTTGTGGCTTGGTTGTCGAGGAAAACGTCCTTGACCCAGGCGCAGAATGGACACAGCGGGACCGAGGTGAAGACCGCTCTCGGGTTGGTGCACCGATGACCTACACACTCGCAGATCGAGGACTCAACACCACCATCGACATTCGCGACTTGAACACAGGAGCTGCGAGTCGACACGGAATTTCAAATCAAAGCCGACGTGAATGGCGTCGACGACGAATCATCGATGAACGTTCCAAAACACGAAAGAGTCGTGAACGCAACCTGGTTAAAGCCAACCAATTCATTCGTGATCGTTCACAATTGCCACCCGCATTGCAAGAAGAGGTGGCCCGATTGTATCGTCGCCTCTCCGACAAGGGATATGTTACAGGACGTTCCATTGCTGGTGTTGCAGCTGCATGTACCTATCTCGTTGCTCGTGAGGAGAATGTCCCTCGCCAAATTCCAGACATTGCAGAACAGTTTTCGATTGAAGAAAAGGAACTTTCTCGATTGATTCGCCAAGTATCTCGAATGCTCAACATGCATTCCATTAGTTCACCTGACCAATACATTGAGCCGTTTATGTCCAAGCTTGAACTTCCTCCATCCATGCGAAGTCAGGTCCTCCATCTATGGTCCGTTATCAAGCCACATGAAGATGTATGGCAAGGCAAGAAGCCAATGGGTGTTGCAGCTGCATTGATTTACAAAGCATCCAATGAATCTGGCTCTCCACGTACACAATCCGAAATCTGTTCGATTGCAAACGTCTCAGAAGTTACACTTCGTGGCCTCTTGCGTTTGATTGAAGGTTTACTCGCGAAACTTGGCGAAGGTTCACAACAGTAGAACCCTAAGTTTCTTGAAGAAGTTCACGCTGGGCAATGCATGGGATTCAAAGCCAAAGCTCGAAAGAACAAACCTCAGAATACTGACAAAGATGCTGGGAAGAAGAAATCGAGTGCTGGAGAAGTACCTTGTGCAGTCAAATCTTGCGATCGCTTTGCTGACAAAAAACTCGGAGGACGCTCGTTGTCGTTTGATGATGCTACCGAGATGTGGGGGTCGGGCAACTTTGTTTCGACAAAAGGTCGCGTTCGGGTGTGCAAATCCTGCTATCGTGCGTGGAAGAAAGAAAACAAGAACGACGAAATGTACTGATTTCACTTTCACTTTCACTTTTGTGTCCTGATAAATCAGGTATACCGACTGCACTCAGCAACAAGGTATGCGTAACAATCGAACGACCATCCGAAGTCTTGTCACAACACAAGGAACATTCCTCGCAATGAGCGATGGAATGATTGTCTGGGAGACGACAGCCGCCCGAAAAACACTGCATCTTCGTACTGCTGCAACAGCACTCTTGGGTGTTAAAGAAGACAATCATTCACTCTCCAAACTCTTTGTCGGCGATCGCTTGGGCCAATTGCATGTGATTCAACTCCCATCATTTGTCTTAGAATACACAACGAACGTCAGTGATGCGGCGTTGCGTGCGATGTGCATCGATGGAGACGGGACGCTGATCGCTGCTGACGCAAAAGGGAAGATTTGGAAGATTGGTTTGAAGGGTAATTCAGAATTGATGTTTTCGACAAACCGATCCATTTCATCCATTCGTGTTGATGGTCAAACAATTCGTATCCAATCTGGCTGGGAACAATGCTTGTACAACCTTGATGGAAATCTCGCAAATTCAAAGGATGCATCCCATTCCTTCGGAGAAAATCTCATGTTGCGTCGAATGCGAGAGCGGAAGAAACTTGAGTCACAGCGACGTGAAGCTGAAGCTCAGTTACGACTTCTCCCCTCGGCCTGATTGGTCTCCTGCTCAAGGCGTGGCCATGCAGGTACGGGTTCATGCCAAAGAGACGTATGTGCTGGTTTGGGCCAACTTCTCGGAAGTATCCCTTTCGAATCGATGATTTGTTCCAAGGCTTTGATATGGCGTTCAAGGGTTTCAGTTATGTGATCACGGCCCTGAAGACTCGGCCCATGCATGGGTATCAATTTCTCACATTGTAAGTCTCGTAATGTTTCCAAACTCTCCAATCCTTGAACAAGGTTCCCTGTAGGAACATCCCAACGCATTGGACGATCTGCTCTTGGTAACAAGGCTCCAGCAATGGCAGTTTGTTGTGATGGAATGAACACCAAGAGGTTGCAACTGCTCGGACCTGGTGCTTCAAGAATCTCGATCGATTCGTCATCAAGAATCTTCACCGAATTTCCATCGATTCCTTCAACATCAAAACGAGGCATGTCTGAATCAAATCGATTTGCCCAAGTTGTGAAGAAATCTCCTGTTGAGAGCGATGAAATCGCTGAATGATGTGCTGAAATCGGAATGGTACCGAAATGTTCGGAGATTGAAAGACTCCCTCCACTGAACGGATAACGTCGAGAAGTGAGAACAATCTCTCGCAGTTTGCATGCTTCACCGCATTGTCCAATGATTCGTTCTTGCTGGAGAAGTTGATACCAAGCAGTGCCTGAATCGATGAGTATTGCTTCTTCTGAACCAATCAAAAGAATCGCATTCGCATCGTGATGTATCCCCGGTAGACGGACGATGCGCATGGTGAATGGTAGGCTCCCAAGTGTTTGAATTCTGGCATTCATGTATCTCTTTTACCGTGGTTGTGGTTAAATAGACGAAGTGGGTCGCCATGTCATGGCACGATTCCCTGAAGCTGAAGCTCGAATGCTTCACCGCAAAATCTGCATGAAGTGCAACGCTCGAAACGCTGCCCGTGCTGCACGATGCCGAAAGTGTGGCTACAAGGGTCTTCGCTGGAAGAACATTGAGCGTAAGGGCAACTGATCTTAGGGCAGTAACAACGGCAACAATGTTGCCATTGGGTCTCCAATCATCAGCAATGGCAGGATTGCTGGGAACAAAAACAACAAAAGTGGGAGTTTCAAACTCACCCATATTCGCTCTGTTCCAAGTACCTCAAGTCGCTTGATGTGTTCCATCAATTCTTCATCGCTTGGTGTTCGACGTGGAGCTCGCCTCTGATGATGAAGCACCGTCTCACCACTCGGTAACGCCATCGTATCGGTGAGAATCCAGACATGTCGTCCGTGAACTGAAGCAAGGGGTATTGAGAGCGCCATCCAGGCCATCGACAAATCTGAGAAGGAACGGATTGAACCTGTGATCATGTTTCTGATGAGGAGAATAAATGGAATCAAGATGAATAAGAAACCACCCCAAATCAACAAACTTAACGATGGAGGCAAGTGCAATGCAATCTCATTCATTGCGTCGGTCGAAAGGACTGGAACTTCTGCCCATGAAGGGAAGAGGAGTGTCACCCACATGAGTGCTTTCGCATCTGCTCCACCATGGATGAATCGCAATCGCCATGCTAAATCGATGACAATTAGTGTGAACAAGGCGCCAATGTACGACCACCATAAGGTCGCTTCTGATGAAGCATCGCCGATCAGAACATCAAGCGGATGTACAGTCGAGAAACGTAGAGCGCCGACGAGAAGACCTACGACAGATATGAAGTACCAAACAAAGACAACTTGGTCAACACGATTTCCTTGTTGCGCATCACGAATCGTTGGCCTCCCTAAGACTGAACCACTGGCAAAAGCAACCAATGCTGAAGCGGTCAGCCAAACCGACCAGTGTGGATTTTGAATCAATAAATCAAGTGTCCAAATGAAGAGAATAGGTTTTGACCATACGATCCAATGTTCGTTTGAAACTCTCCTTTCTTTGTGATCAAACCATGCGGCCCAACCCATACATAGCACAAGGACTGCAACACGAGCCCATTCAAGAATCGCCTCGGAATCAGCATCCATTGAAGAGCCCATGTCGCCAATGACCTTAAAGACGGCCCACGATAAGGGAACGCTAGTGCGGATTCTGAGGAGTTGGAAAGATGGACGTCGAGACAAGACTGCAACAAGTTGCTACAGTAATCAATCAGATTGATGACCCGAAGGTACCGCGAAACATTCGCAAACAAGCCAAAGAGACATGCGAAAATTGGCTCCTCAACAAAGGCAAGAAGTTGGATGTTCGCATCGCTATGTCACAATCGAAACTTGAGGAACTCTATGAGGATCCAAACATTCCACCAGAATTTGGAACATTGATCTTGATGATCAATACGGAACTTGAGAAGATTCTCACAGACATTCTGTGATTATTCTTCTTCCTCAAGGTAGTTGTAAATTGACTGCAATACCAATCGGTTGTCTTTCTTTAGACGGCCGGATTCAATATTGATGTTGTTTAATCTGAAAAGATACGCATCATTGTCGTACATTGAGGCTGCTTCCTTGATGTATTCGAATTGTTCAGGCGTGATTCGATTTCGCTTAAGTGAACGCTCAATTGCATGCTTTGCTGCAACCTTTGTCATCTTTCGATCGCTAAGACCAAGAATACGTTGTAATTCTTCGAGCGAACGACTTTCATGACTGGAAATACGACCATCTTTCATCGCTTCTTTCCATGCCTCATCAATGGATGGAGCACGCTCTGCGAGGAGAATTGCAATCGGTCGTGTTGCTTCGATGTTTTCAAGAACAATCTTGAAAATGACCGTGAACGGTACGACAAGAACCATGCCCAAGATGCCCCATACCCAATAGGAGTAGGCTGTTGTGAGAAGGAGAAGAACGGGTGAAATATCCAGTGCTCGACCAGCCCACTTCGTTTCGATGATACTTCCCCAGAGTTGTTGATTGGAAACGAGAAGAATCAACATGATGAACCAAGCACCAGGCGAGAGCGTCACAAAGCCAAGAAGAAGCGGTGGTACTGTCGCAATCAAGGACCCAATGTAAGGAACGTAGTTGAGAATGAATGTAAGTAATGCCCATGTGAACCAAAGATCGATTCCGAAGATAAACAGAATGAGTCCTGTAATTCCAGCTGTACCTAATCCGACACCGGTTTTGACAACAACGTAGGTGTTGATACTCTCTTGAATTTGAATCTGCATGTCTTGAACTCGACCAGAAACACCACCAGGCCATGCGCGCTCAATACGTCCAGGAAGGAAATTTGCTTCAAAGATGATGAAGATGAGGAAAAAGGTCACAGTCATACCCATGCCCAGTAAACTTCCAACACTAGCTACAACTGCACCTACAGCATCACCGATTCCTGAATCGTTTGAAAGCAAACCCATTTCGGATAAATCTTCAGTTAAGGTCCCATTGGTTGAATTCAATGATTCTGTTATTGATGAGCCTATCATTGGTGAACTTTTCACCTGATTCCAACGTTTGTCCAATTTATTGTTGTACTGTTTGATACGATCTTCATCATCAGCGAGATCACTTACCTGATCGAAGGCAAGATAGCCTGCAGCGATAATGATGAGGAAGGCAGAAAGGAGCATCGTCAGATAGGACAAACCAATCGGGAAGCCATTCTTGGAGAGATAATCAGCACCTGGTTTGAGTACAAAATAGATACCTAATGCAATGAAAAATGGCTGGAAGATGCCTTTGAGTTCAATCAACCAAACCGTGAGTAGGGTCAAGAGAATGGCTGCGAAAGCAAGCGCTCCTAGCCGCTTGTGGAAGGTTTCGTTATCAAACACGGATTCTTGGCCGTCCATGCATTGCTCTCTTCGGCTTCACGTTTGAATTTATTGTGGTGTATGCTCAGAGGGTTGAGCGTCCACTTTGAACGATAGCAGGAATGCGCATACCATCAAGAAACCACAAATATGGAACGCTGTATGATAATCGAAAAACCCACTTCGCTCGACCGTAATGGTCCAAACATAACCTCCGGTCAGTGGGCCAAGAATACGAGCAAATGAGGAGAGTGATTCTTGTGAACCCATAACAGCCCCTAATTCGTAATCGTCTCGACGAGCAAGTGTTGTAAGAACAGTACTTGAGGATGGTTGGAATAAGCCATTTCCTATTGCAATGCATCCCGTAATCACAAACATCCATGCCCAAACAAAGTCAATGCTTGAATATGGAATCATGGTTAATCCAATCCCTGCAAGAACAGTACCGAGCCGAAGAATGAAGAGCGAACCAAATTTTCGTGTCAATGGACCGATAAGAGCGCCTTGGGTAATGATGCCGAGAATACCTATGAGTGCAAAGATACGTCCATTATCTGCTTCACTAAACCCTAATCCTCCTTGTGAAGGATCCATCTGCGTGTAGAGGATGAAGACGGCATGCATGACGGTAAATCCAAACATGTAGAGGAAGGTCACCCACATCAATGAACCAATGTTCTTTGTTGCAAGCATTCGCTTCACATTCGAAGCCGTGCGCTTCATTGTTGCACCCCATGATTGAGATGCACGCTTTGAGCGAGATTCAGGAGCCAACGATTCAGGAAGATAACGGAATGCTAAGAGAAGAGAAAAGATGGAGAGAACACTTGCAAGAAGGCATGGTAAGAGGTAGGGATGCGTCTCAAAAATGGTACCAACAAAGAGATCCCATCGACTTGCAGGTGATGACAATTCACCACCCAAAAACGGACCAATTGTAAAACCGAGACCGAAGGCTGCTCCGATGAGTCCCATTCGTGTAGCGAGTTGTTGAGGTGTGCTCACATCCCCAATATAGGCCCGAGCAACAGCAATGTTTCCATTGAAAACGCCTGCAAGGAATCTGGCTGCGAGTGCCATCAAGAGAGTATTTGCAAGACCAAACATTGTGAAGAAGACCGTATTTCCAACCAAACCGATCATCAACACAGGACGACGACCAATACGATCGCTCAATCCACCCCAAATTGGAGAAAACAGAAATTGAGCAGCAGAATAAGAGGTCATCAACAAACCGACCCAAATTCCAATCGAAGTAATGTTTTGATCGATGGCTAAATCTTCGACAAGATAGGTCAGGAATGGAATCACGATACCAAATCCGATCATATCGATCATCGTAACGAGGAAGAGAACAACAAGGGCCCCTTTACCTGCATCCATGCCCGATGAAGGACTGGCCTCCTCATCCATAACTCGCTGGAGGACCTCCTCCCTTTGAAGTCATGCTTCAGATTTGGTATCAAATGGAGGTTGTTGGACCCGATAGATCAGGTGTCAAACGATCGATAACCGATCCAAGACGCTCAACAAGACTCTGCTTCTGCTCGTGGGTAATGAGTGCATGTTCCATGACCTCGTCAAGTGTGTCAACAGCAATGACTTCGATATGTCCTTCAAATTGCTCATCCAGCAAGACATCTTGCATGTTTGAACGAGGAATAACGACCGTTTTCACACCCGAACGAGCAGCAGCCTCAATCTTCGCAGTCACACCACCAATCGGGAGCACTTCTCCACGAACCGAAAGCGAACCCGTCATCGCCAAATCTTGACGGATTGGGATGTTTTCGAGAGCGGAAATAACCGCAGTGGCGATGGTAATCGACGCTGAATCACCATCAACACCATGCGTATCGACGAATTGAATGTGAATATCATAATCGGAAACATCCTTTCCTGTCAATTTCTTGATGACTGCACTGACGTTGGTAACGCTCTCTTTTGCGAGATCGCTCAGTCCACCAGTTGCGTGAATCTTCCCTCCACCACCCTGTGAAGGCGTCACCAGTGCTTCAACGGGGAGCATAATTCCTGAGAAGTCGGAAAGGCCTGAATTCGCACCAAGAACGGCCAAGCCATTCACTCGACCAACACGATTTCCAGAGTTGACGATGAGTGCATAATCGAGACGTCGTTCGATCATTCGGTCAGCGACTTGCTGCTCAAGTGGTTTAGCGATGGAACGAGCACCTAAGACGTGTGCATCGGTGACATAGGGTGCACCATCTTCAGCCGCCAAATCGCCAGCAATTCGAACAAGTCCTCCAAGTTCACGAAGGCGTAGTGAGAGTTTACCACGTCGTCCAGCACGTCGTTGTGCTTCGCGTAGAATCAAGGAAACTCCAGATTTATCGAAGTGAGGGATTTCACGCGTACTACCAATATCGCGACGTACTTCTTGAGCGATAAAACGAATCAAACGCTTGCGATTGCGGTTGGTATCAGGCATTTCTGAATTGACGTAAACTTCGTATCCATAGCCACGAATACGGCTGCGTAGAGCAGGGTGCATACCTTGAATTGCATCGAGGTTTCCAGCAGCGATGAGGATAAAGTCACACGGAACTGGCTCAGTTTTTGTCAAGGCCCCAGATGAGCGTTCGGAACGTCCCGAGATGGGGAAAGCACGCTCTTGCATAGCAGTGAGAAGTGCTTGTTGCTCCTCAAGGCGAAGAAGATTGATCTCATCGATGTAAAGCACACCTTTGTTGGCGCGGTGAATCGCACCAGGTTCAACACGATCGTGGGCAGGGGTTTCCATACCACCCGATTGAAATGGATCGTGTCGAACATCGCCAAGAAGCGATCCAGAAAGTGTAGCAGTAGCATCGACAAACGGTGGACGATCATCGAGTTCATGCTTCACAAGCACCTTAGGAATACGTCCTTCATCACCTGAACCCAAACGACTTCGAATGAACATGTATCCGAACATGAGGAGGAACATTCCAAAGAGAAGCGTCAGGATATCACCACTTGGAATCGCGACAATGACAAGAAGGAATGCCACAGCACCAAATCCGATCAAGAGCATTCGCTGAGCCTTCTCTTTCTGTTCACGAATGGCCTCTTTTTGGATACGAACGATACGATCAGCCCGACCTGCTGGTACGGAACGAACACGAGGTTCGTTCTCATCATCTTCGTTCGGATAAACGAGGACATCTTCGAGAGCGTCTTGTGGAAGCAAGTCCGTCATCGATCGTGCAAGCATCGACTTTCCAGTTCCAGGATCGCCGATCATCAGCATGTGTCGTCGTTGTTCAGCAGCTTTTCGAATAACCACCGAACCTGCTTCTTGACCAATGACCTGGTCGACAAGTCGGTCCGGAATAGGAACATCCTCAGTCGATTCAAAATTCACATCTTCAATCCATTGATCAATGCTTGACGAAAGCAACTCGTCACCGTCTTTTGTAGGCTCTGGAGCCCACACGGTAACCATCTCGGCGTCATCTTCTGCGATGACATCCTCTGGCGTTTCGCCCTCTGACATGTTGTTTCCTTGCCGTCCTCCCCTTTAGGACTTTAGCATAAGCCAAGGGTCGGGATTTCAGCGCTGTAGAAGAGTATCAAGGTACTGCTGGCCGTAATACTGCCATTGCTCAATCGTCCATCCTGCAGGCAAGCCACCAGGCGGAAGTGGAGGGCCAATGAGAGGCAATGGAGCTGGTTGAACAGGCTGCTGGGGCAATGGTGCAGGTTGCGCTATCGGCTGTTGGAAGATAGGCGCAGCACCACCATACATCGAGTTTGCAACCGTGTCATGAATTGGTAGCGTGTTCTGATCCCATTGTGCTAGATCTTGTTTGAAACCATCATTACTTGAGCCACTTCGTAGGAACAAAAGACCTGCAATCACAAGGAAATTCAGGATACCAACGATGCTCAGAATCAACATCCAATTGATCTCCGAGGATTCATCTTCTTCTCCAGCAGACTGTGTTTGCTCAATCGGGCAAGATGCACGTGGATCTTCGCATGCTGCATCGTAAGATGCCTGCTTTTCTGCTAGACGTTCTTCAAGAACAGAAGTGTCTTCACCTTCTACATTCGATTCGATTCGGTCTTTGAGCGAATCGATGTCTTCCTTGAGATCTGTCGTGTATGTGGCAAGGAATTCATCGCTCATTTCACTTGGTTCTGGAAGGTCGTCAAGAATATCCCATTTGACACCCTGCAGTGTCTTGTACTCATCATCGTTGGAATCAACCGCTGTAATTGTGAGTTGGTAGTAATCCTTGTACTCAGAACCACTCGGTCGAGCGAGTTCACCCGGCATGAAGACCGAAGGCATGTCCAATTTGACATTCCATCCGACCAATGAGCGGCTGACATCAAGTGTTTGATCATACAATCCATCACATGTGCCTGTTTCTTCATTACAAAGTTGCCAGGTCGTTTCAATCGTCTTGAATGTTGGAGCAAGATCGGTCAAGAAGATGTTCGCAGTCGGATACAAGCCAATGTAGGTGTTGTCCATGTCTACGTAGAAATGGCCACTTCCATCGTCAATCTTTGTGATGTACAATGGATAGGAGTCATAAACATCAATCGTGATTGTGTAACTGTTGGAGTCTTGGCGGTCAACGGTGGTCATGGTGACAACCTGTGGCCCTGCGGATTGGAACTTCAAGGTCATGGTTCCATCGATTGGGTTGTACTTTGCTGCGCCTTCTTCTTGAGAACTTACGGTAATGAATGTGTCAGTCTTTGGATTATCAACATCCGTCAAGAGTTCCATCAAGTTGATGGTACGCTCGATTCCAAGCTTCTGTGTACTGCCATCAATACCCGTCAAGTCAAGACGTGGAGCATCGTTGATTGGGTTCACCTTGAGAAGAATGGTTTGGTCTGCGAATTGCTCACCATCGCTCGCTCGAAGGGTTATGAGGGCCTCTCCGTTAACATCGTCATCAACAGTAGAGAAGACGAGATTGGTACCATCGAGTTCAACAACGAAGACATCTGTCGTGGATTCTGACATGATGCTGAGCGACAATTGATCTGCTGAGATGGCGTTACCTTGTGCGTCAGTATCGGAAAGATATGGGAGAAGGCTGAATGTTCCTGTTGAAGCCTCATCGACGATTTGTGTTGGCAAGGCTTGCCAACGCGGCTGACCGTTTTCGAGGACATTGAAGAGCAATGTTCCGTACGGAAGTTGTCCTTGCGAGGAATAATCGCCACCATCGTCCATTGTAACTTCAATGCCTTGTTGCCCCAAAGGACATCCTTGAACTGCGTCCCAAGCAAACTTGACCTCAATCTCAGTGGTAGCTGCATGCCACGCTACGAACGAAGAACTGCTACTCGAGATAAGCAAATCCGAAAGTGGTGTTTCAGGATCGGTGACGATTCCCGTCAAATCAACGCGAGTTGATTGATCACAGACGACTGGACTTACTTGATTGGGAATGATTGAAGGTGGTGCGTTCATGAGATTGAAGGCATTGATTGCCGTTGCCCAATTGGAGGTTTGACCACGAGCATCAACGGTACGCGTACGAATATCATAGAACCCTGAAGCCATGTCAACGGTCGGTAGAACAGAGTACTCTTTCCCTTCATTTGGTGAACCGAGATACAAGATATTGAAGCCACCTGTGACAGCATCGCTCGACCATTGATTTGCTCCTCGAGGTGAAATCTCAACATCGAAACTCATGGAATCAATACTATCGACGTTGTCATCTGCATCACCCTTGGCAAGGATTGAGACATAGATGCCTCGGTTGATTTCGGTCGACCCAATGATTTGTGGCGTCTTTGCCTTTGGAGGACGATCATGGTCGAGTTCAGTTGTAGCTCGATTGTTGGAGGTGATGCTCTCGCCCGTGGTTGAGAGTTCAACGCCGAAGACCGTTTTCCATCCGTTCTCAGGGAGGACACTCGTGTCGAAGGTTTGTTGCGTTGTCATCGTTCGACTGGCGCCTGTTGTCGTCAGAGTTCCGATGGAAGCCGACTGTCCGATGTAATTCTTGGCTCCATTCAAAACGTAATAGAAATCAACCGAACCACCACTTGTGTAATCCAAATCACCCGAATTTGCAACGGTTGCATCGAGTGTGAGAATATCTCCTCGCTTGTAGGAAGAACCAGCAGGGCTTGTTACCGTGAAACTTGGAATGGAGAGATCCATCTTTGGCCCCATCGTCGAATCGATAGCGTGGTATACGTGAGGGCTTGAACCACCGACAGATACGGTGTTACCGCTCATGAGAACGCCGATAACAATCGCTTTGTTGAGACCGCCTGGAACCACGGAGGAAGGGACGCTTGTCCAAGAGGATGTTTGACTTGTTGATGAAACGCTCACACTTTCGAAAGCAGACCCTGAACCAGAACTCTTCGACTTGTAGGTGTTACCGGCCGTGAGCCACGCCATCCAACAGTTGTAACCGTGAGGAATACCCGAACTGTAGGAATATCCTGTGCAATCTTTGTCAACCAACGCTGCATAGAGTTTCATGTTTCCAGCTGGCGAACCCGATCCAGTGTATCGGTAGGAGATATCGATGTTGTAATTGCCTCCAGTCTGACTAATTCCAGCACTCATACTGTAATCGTTGACGGTGCTGTGCATTCCGCACCACTTTGGAAAAGGCTGTCATAGGTTGTACCTGCACTGTTTGCACCGCCTTGATTCTTATCGGTTCGATCACCAAAGTATGCATCAGGTGCTCCGCTTCGTGACCAAACCCAGTTGTATGGTGCAACATTCCCTGCACGTGAGGTATCGGTGTCACCAAAAGATGCAGACATATAGGTGATGTAGACATAGTCGTCTGGATGATTTTGCTTGATTGAGTGATGAGCATCCGACCCTCCACCGGGCTTGGAACAATGACCACAGTTGTCTGAAGAGATGTATTGGCCGAAGACAACGTGTCCTGGACTACTCGCTTGCGAAGGGTTCTGAATCACCGGTTCATCGGAAAGGACTTCAGATTCTGCTGCATCGTAATTTGATACAAATCCAACCATTAAACTACCAACGAAAAGAAGGACAATCGAAATAGCGGCAAATCGCAAGTAATTTTGCATGGTCATGCTACGTTTATTCAATATATAATTGTAGTCTGTTCCCGTGAATTTTATTTTATTGGAAAAATCGCATATTTTTGCAAAAGTCTGATGTCCACCACGTCATCCCAGCGTCATGACAGATACGGATATCGCGGTCCTAATCGAGCCCAACGGCAGAGTCCATACCGTTGACATGATCGATGAGAGTGTGAAGATCAAGGGCATTGGCGTGTTCAATCCACATCAACGACTAAGCGATATTGAAATCGGTCAAGAAATTCAAATCGGTTCAAAGACGTTTACTCGCCTACCTCCACGACTTCCTGAACTTGTCAAGGGTATGAAGCGAAGAGCACAAACCATTGGGTCGAAAGATGCTGGTGTTCTCATCGCCCGACTTGGAATCGGCCCTGGTGATGTCGTACTCGAGGCTGGACTTGGTTCAGCAGGACAATCGATGCATCTTGCACGAGTAATGGGGGCATCTGGTCATTTGATCACCGTTGAGCCTCGGCAGGAACATTCGGATGTTGGTCTTGAGAATCTATCAACGCTTTCTCAAGCCTTACCTGAATTTCCAACCCATTCACACATCGATGGCCAAATTGAATCCACAATCACCGAAATCGAGGGGATTTCTGCTCAAGTTGATGCCATTCTTCTCGACTTACCCGAGCATGCTTCGGCTATTCAAGCGGTTGCACATCTCCTCAAGACTGGTGCGCGTTTATCGTGTTATTGTCCAGTCTCAAGCCAACTTGAACAGGCATGGATTGCATGCGAAGAAGTGGGTCTTGAAGTCGAATGGGCTGGTGAAATCATCGAACGAGAATGGGGCAAAGCCAGCAAAGGCGGTGTCCGACCAGTCAACGGCCCATTTGGCCATACTGCATTCCTTCTCATCGCTCAGAAGAAGTGATCAGAACTTCGGAGCAGAACCGTACTCAACGACTCGGATGCTTGAATCACACGTTGGACAGGTGAATCGGAATGGTGGCTCATTCCCTCCAGGAACGGCAAGGCGTGCTTCACAAGAAGGACAGGAAATACGTCGATTGGAATCCATACGACACTCATTTGGACCCAATGCATACTGCTTGGTTTCCTCTTCTTCCTCTTCCTCTTCTTCCTCGACTGGAACGACCCTACGTGGCTTCCGTAGTCGGATGACCATCACTGCTAAAGCAAAGAGCACATAACCTGCCGCCATTGCTTGAAGCGTTGTCTCTTTGCTCAATTCTACCCCGAGCAAGGTTACACCCTGTGGAGGTTGCGGTTCACCTTTCAAGCGAATCTCCAGCGGGTTGGATTCGGCATTAGTACCAGTTCCATCGATTTGGATCAAAGCTCGTATACGAATTTCAGCATCGACCGCATCGGTGGAGAGGGCATCGAATCGAACAACAAAAATCTCTGATGCCCCAGGAGCAAGTGAAAATGATTCTGTATCTTCACCGAGTGAATTGTTGAATTTGATGCGGAACACACCATCTCCAACACCAACGTGCGTCATCTTACCAGAGATACCTATGTTTGCAAGATTGGTAAGGGTAACCGTCGTTGAGGACCCTCCCAGATATGGGATGGTCAATTCACTGTCTGCAAGTGTGATTGAAACCACGGCATTTGCGTCCCAAGTCGCATCGATGGTGTAGACGACTGCCTCGTTGTGGATTGCATCCGAACGGGCAGTTGAGACTGCTCTAAAGCTGAATGCATTGGTTCCAGCAAGTGCATCTTCTGGAACATCGCAAACATATGGGAGTTGGAATGTCGATTCACCTGGTTGGAGAACAACCGATGATTCCATCTGACAAGAAAGCCCTACTGAAGAGAGCGAGAAGGCATCAACACTGTTGCCTGTATTGGTCACAGTGAACGTGCCTGAAATTGTGCTTCCTGCTACCGTTGGAGAATCGTCAGCAAGGACGGTCATGTCCGCACCTGCAGTCATTGGAATCAAGGTCAAAATTGTGACATCGATAGAGGATGGGTCGAGTGTTGATGTAGCAACGATGTTGATTGGAAGGCCGCTTGGATTCGCACCAACAGCGGTTTCACGTACACTTAGTACAACCGATTCAGATTCACCAATGCCGAGAACGACCGACGTCTTGGAGAGTGAGAGTTCAAAGTAATTCGAGGTTTCTCCAGCACCGATTGACAGAAGGAAGGTGTCTTGAAGCGTACCGATGTTTGTCACTTCAATCGTTACGTTCGTCAAAGCGGAAGGACCAGCGATGATTTGGTTGGTGTTTGGGCTGAGTTGCGCCAAGGTTCGATCGATGACCTGAAGTTCGATAGCGAGCAACGCCTCGGTCGTATCAGCAAACAAACGAAGCGTGAGTGCATCAGTTCGTGCATTTGTTGCTGCCGATGCTGTAACACTGAACGATACATTGTAGACAGAACCTGCTTCGAGAAGATAGCCGTTCACATCTGGTAGGCCAGCATTGACTCCACCAGGCAATCCTGAAATGGTGAAGGTATCGAGTGTCATGTTCGAAGTCCCCTCATTCTCGATTGTGATCGTGACAGAGGATTCTTCACCTGATTGAACCACAATGCGTCCATCAAGTGGCCCTTGAAGACTGAGATCTGCAACCGATTGTACATCGAATTGGACGGAGAGATTCTGTTCAAGAAGTGAATCATGCGTGACGGTGATGAGGCGTTCATACAAGCCAAGCGAGCCTTCTGCAGCCGTAGCTTTCAATGTCCAAATGGCTGATGCATCAGCCGCTACAGAGACCGATGAGGAACCGTCGAGTATGACTGAAACAGGCGACGAGGCATTGCTGCTGATTTGTAGAGAAAACGTCTCGGTTTCACTTCCTGTATTGAAGACACGGACTTCCAATGTGGTTTCAACACCTGGATCGAGCAATGTTGACCCACTCGGCCCTTGCAGGACGAACGCAATCTGGCGGTCAATTTCAAAGGAGAAATCTCGAACAAAGGAAACGGTCGAATCGGATGAAAGTGTTGATGTAAGTCGAAGCGAGCAAACATCGCCGACGTTTGCTGCAGTACCAACATCAACCTGGAAAGGCAGGTCTTCAGATGCGCCCACATCGATTGTTGAGGTGTAGGTCAACAATGATGCTGTACATGGACCGGATAAGACGGACAAGGCGTAGTCATACGATGCTGCAGTCGTTCCAATGTTAGTCAAGCGAAGTGTTGTGTTCGTCTGTTGCGATGGAATGAAGGCATCGCTTGCATTCAAGAAATCAACTTGCAAATCATAATTCGCTTGAACATCAACAACCATCAGCGTTGATGTTGTGAGGTTGCCGAACAATGAACCAGCGTACAGACGTACACCCGTAGCACCAGGACTTGCATCGGAAGGAATCGAGATACGTAGGGTAGCAGTCTGTTGTCCATTCGCTGAAAGATTCTCAATCTGATCGTCCAACCAGCGTACTTCCCAACCAGGCGGGAAGGATGAATGTTGACTCATGCCTTGGATTGCACCAGAAGATTCCCATGGATAACTGTAGGTAGATGAGCCATTGAAGACAACTTCTGCTGCTGCTTGCTGAAGCGTAAGACGCAGGGTTGCATCCAACGTCGTATTGTCGGTCAAACCGACAGGTGAATCGCCCGTGAGTGCGGCGAAGAGGACGCAAGCGGAGAGGTATGATCCTGATGTGGAAGGATGACTTCCATCTGCAGTATACAGCCCATAGAAGGTCGATGTTGGTGACAACGGATTACCGCCAGAAGCAACGATGGAATCATGAATGTGCTTGAAAGCCAAGCCGACTGGCGCGATGTAAATCTCAGCAGAAGTTGATAGTGAAATGTTGTCTCTGTAATCGATGTAACCCTCTTCAAGTCTATCTTGCATCACCGTGTAATTTGGATAGAGCGTTGGATGCATCGCATCCCCACTTCGTCGACCCCACGTCATGAACAACATCATCGCACCACCTTCTGTATCCACTCGATCGGCGAGATGAATGCTTCCATTCTTACTTGCAAGCCAATTCGAATTGGTGCGTTGGAAACCAGGAATCTGTGATTGATCTTGCAGCACCACCGTATCCCATACACCGGTTGCAAGGGAAAGATTCTGAGCACTTCCTGATGTGTTCACATCATCCCAGTGACCTGCAATCGTCCAACCCCCACTGGTGAAATCCGACGTGTTGCTCGGACTGTGAGCACTTCGGAGCAATTCCTCAAGCATTGAGGAAAGACCGTTCGCAGACGTATAGGAATTACCAAACATCAGAACATCGCTGACTGAAGCGGACCATGATGGCGTATTGTTGGTAGTGTTTGATGAATCACTTGACGAGTAATTTGCCCACCAGCCACTCAAATCAGGCTCTTCACCAACGCCCAAAAGATACGAGTCCATGACCGACCCATAATTGCTCACTGGAATGGAAAGGTCAAGACTTTGCCCTGGTTGCATGGCCAAGAGCCCTTGGTCGCCGATGCCTGTAGCATCAAGATATGGATTGTAAACAATCGCAACACTCACGTATACGTCAATGGATGTCGATGCACCACCATCGCTCTCATTAACGAAGATTGTAAATTTTCCATTCTCACTCGGCGTTGCTGTTTCTGCAAGATGAACGACAATCGTTGTCGTCGTATTGTAGGTCGGCAAGACGTTTGAGACGGAATTCGAGGTTGGCGTAGCACTCCAAAGTAAAGAGAGACCATCGGTTGATGTTTCAACATCGTAGGTTTCAATCGATGAACCGTTGTTTTCGATCGTGAGTGTCAAATTCATGGATTCGCCAGGTACGAGTATCATGTGACTCATGTCCACGTGCAATTCGATTTCAGGGTCTGCACGCGTGATTTGAGCGAGAGGTGATGCACTCGCGAGCAGCATCAATGCTACCAAAACGACTGCTCGAATGGAGAGTTGCGACATCGGACCAATCCCTGCGAGGAGTTCTCAGCACTTGAGCGAATCGGCTTAAAGCGTGAAAAGTTCACGATTGAAGCAATGCTTGAATTCGAGCCGAATCGATACGTTCCCAAGGGAAGTGGCCTTCATCCGTTGGAATTCTGCCGAAGTGACCACCAGAGGATGTTTCTACATAAATCGGACGAAGCAAATCTAGGTCGCGAGCAATTGCAGCAGGTCGGAAATCAAAGGTGGCTTCAACTCGCTTAGCGAGTTCCTCATCGGATACAGCACCCGTTCCAAAGGAATCGACCATCAAGCTCACAGGGTCTGCTACACCGATGACATACGCCAATTGGATTTCGAATTTTGTCGCTAAACCAGCAGCAACAACGTGCTTTGCAGCCCAGCGTGCAGCATAAGCAGCACTACGGTCGACCTTGGAAGGGTCCTTTCCGCTGAAAGCGCCACCTCCATGTCGACCCATGCCTCCATAGGTATCGACGATGATCTTTCGACCTGTAAGCCCAGCATCTGCGTATGGACCACCAGGGTCCGCAAAGCGTCCTGTTCCATTGACGACGAGTTTGTATCCTGGCAGAAGGAGTTCCTGAGGGATGGTCGTTTCGATCACATGCTTTGTAATCGCTTCCCGAACATATGCGAGTTCTTTTTCGACGGAACCATCGAATTGGTCCTTGAGATTCTTGTCGTGTTGAATGGCGATGATGACCGTATCGACACCGATGATGGAACCATCTTCGTCGTAGGCAACTGTCACTTGCGTCTTCCCATCTGGGCGAGCCCATGGCAAGATGTTGTCTTCTCGTACGGTCTTTAATCGACGTGAAAGGCGTTGAGAAAGGGCTGCAGCAAGCGGGAAGAAGCGTCCTTGAAGATCAGCGTATGCTTCGGTTTCATCGCAAGCATAACCAAACATGAGTCCTTGATCGCCAGCCCCTTGCGAATCGATGTTGTCTCGGTCAACACCTTGGTTGATGAAGGTCGATTGTGTGGTCACATACACCAATACATCGCAACGGGAA
>Ga0208127_1000435_pt1 | contig 21562 bp, 15 predicted proteins | sample ETNtaG_6_FD_185751 | JGI IMG/M metagenome (GOLD analysis project Ga0208127, IMG submission 185751) | Marine microbial and viral communities from oxygen minimum zone, Eastern Pacific Ocean - ETNP201306SV45 (SPAdes) (version 2) | ecosystem: Environmental > Aquatic > Marine > Oceanic ... | reverse complement strand
CTTAGGTCCTCGGATAAAAGGGAATAAACCCGGAAGACTGTCAATCCATTCCAACTTCTCCAGATCCGAGGCAGTATAAAGAGCTTTGAGTTCAATACCTTCCGGAGTCTGCCAGTTTGGCCCAGAAAGGTCATTACCCTTTAATTCGGAACGAGCTTTCTCTTCCCATTCTTTAAATGCCTCATTTGTGATCGGAACTCGATCTTTCATGAAATTATCCAAGACAAAATGGATTCTACAAGAATTAGAATCTCCATCTTCCTGGAAATTCAGACTATTATCAAGGGATCAACAAAAAACTTAGGAATTGCAGATCAAAGTTGAAATTTGCTAGGGGCAATCAGACACATCACATGGATCACCACTAGAGTCAGCAGTATTAATCGCTTTCATCATCGTACAAACTGCAGTTTGTGAATTCGAAATAACCTGAGTGTTTGAAGATGAAGTACTTGATCCTGATTTACTCAAACCATCTTTGATTTTTGTGATGTAGGAAATTGTACTTGATAGATCAGAACACATTGAGCTGTAACTTGATGCAGAACATTGAGTTTTGTTTTTTTCTGCTGTCCAAAGATATCCATCATACTTCTTAATTCCAGTTTCACTATTTGAATAATTTGTTCCACAATTACTAGGAGTTGAATTTTGTGCTCCGTTATCTCCCGCATCATATAGAATAGATTGGCCAAGTTGCATCGCAAAAACATTGGCGAATGTATACATTAGAGCAGCATCCTTGTCAGATGCTATAACACCTGCATAACTTGAAGAAGCACTATCAAAAGCCGATTTGGCGGATGCTATTTTTGCACCGCGGGTTGTGTCATCTGAAACTTGTGAAAAAGCTATTCCAAGAATGTACATAATCGTAGCACCAGTGCTATCCACAGTTCCTAAATTACTGGTATTAGCTCCGGAAATATGTGATGGAGTTGTCTCTCCACCAGAATTATTTAATAGATTTGTTACTGTAAAACCCCCTTTTCCCATATAAGCGTCCCCCTTACCTTTTGAGGAAGTACAAATAGAAATAGCCGTATCAAAATCCTGATTATCCAAAGCAGCATTACAAGCAGAGTTAGACGACTCTTTTTGTAAATCACTACAGCTGCTCAGCCACAAAATCATTAATAAAAAAATGAAGCTAATCAAAAAACCTTCCTTCATGAATTTGCATAATTGATAAGCTTGATTAGTCATCATTGTTTTAATTAGACAACAACTAAAATCCCAGATTGACCTGAAGGGTTCTTCTTCTTTCAGGCTTGTCTCCAGCAGAATTACCCGTTTCAACCTTATAGTCTGCATATTGAATGCTCAACCCTCTGAAGAAAATCAAAGGATTGATTTCCAAACCTTGACTGACATATCCCTGATTCCATCCTAACCTAAGGGCCAGGGCACTGGCACCGGAATCAATCGGCCAAAATCCGAATTCTGTCCCTATATGAATCCTTTTCATATTGCAGTCTGCAGAGTTTTTATTTTTCTGACAGTATGTGTCATCGGAATGTTCAAACGTTAGATCACGAATGTCTATTTCGTAGAAATTTCTTAAGAGCAATCCGTCAAAGGGTGTCATTGCAATTCCAATATTATATTCTGCTTTTTGATCTTCAGGATTTGTTTCACCATCTTTTCTAGAAAATTTTAGTCCTCCCAAATTTCTTACTGACATACCCCAAACTAAGCGAAGTGTTGAAAAAGATGACATTCGATTCTGAAATCCAAAACCATAAGTTTGGCCATCTCTCATCAAGTCCGCTTTACAAAAACCAACATCACTGGAAATGTTACTTGAATTAAGTAGAGTGCTCATGGCAACGGTTTTTACTGGATAATCGCAACGTTTATAATTTTCGACATTAACACCAATCAGCCAACGACCCCGGTCTAAACTAAAACCCCCTCCAATATTATAGATTTGATCGAGTCGCATTCCATAATTGAATTGGATGCCAACCGGATTGCTAGCAGAAAGATCGATGGTCGTTTCAAGTCCCGCTGCTGCCCCAAAAGTCATTAAACTTCCGAATGGGATAATCACATTGAGTGCAGTCATATTTCGGTAGTGAATCTGCTTGCCCAAAGCCAATGCAACTGTATCCGCAGTTGTTGAGTCTGATCCAAGTTTCGCAACTTGGCTTGTAAGAGATAAAGTGTCTTTGCTGACCTCATTTACAAAAGGGATGCTGACGATGGTGGTATCTACTGCCGCAAGGCCAGCAGGATTATAGAAAAGGGCATTTTCATCATGACTTAGAGCGACCCCGACATTACCCATCCCGAGATTACGAACTCCTTGGAAGGGGCGGCGTAATTCTCCACCTGCCTGTATATCAGGTACAAAAGAAACAGAACACACCATCAACACGAAAACACTGAGTTTCCGGAAGGATGCCCGAATTTTGAAATTCTTCCTGAAAAGGTGAATCATGAAAAATCAATAAATCTTGCCACAAAAGTCGCTTTAGAAATGCACTCTTCATGCAAAATCTCTTTTGCATGAGGAGGGTTCTTCCATTATGGTGACGGTACCATAATTTGTAACAAGTCCAAGAATTGAAAGGAACACAGTTGTCTACACTTTACGCGTTCGACTCGATGTCTGTGCTTTATCGCGGATATTTCGCGATGATCCGGAATCCGCTTATCAATTCCAAGGGAATCAACACCTCCGGGATCCGCACCGTTTTGATGCAGTTGGTGAAAATCATTGAAGAAGTCAGGCCGCAATACCTTGCAGTCGCATCCGATGGCCCTGAAGACACCTTCCGCCACATACGATATCCGGAATACAAGGCAACTCGTGAAAAAATGCCTGAAGATTTGGTGGAGCAACTTCCCTATTTACCTCGAGCGATGCAAGCGCTCAAACTGCCCTATTTGCTGATCCCCGGGTATGAGGCAGACGACATCATCGGCACTTTGATGAGCTTATGCCTTAACAACAACATTCGTGGAGTTATGGTCACCAGCGACAAGGATTACCTCCAACTTGTTAGTGAAACAACCGAAATGCTGAATCATAAAAATGAAATCGTCGGGTTGAGCGGGGTTCAGGAACGTTTCGGTTGTCGTCCTGATCAAGTAATCGAGGTGCTTGGGCTGATGGGTGACAGTTCAGACAATATTCCCGGAGTCCGTGGTGTAGGGGAAAAAACCGCGATCAAGCTGATCCAGCAGTTCGGCAGCATTGAAAAGGTCTATGAAAATCTTGACGAGGTTCCGGGTAAAAGTCTTAAGTCCAAACTTGAAGAAGGGCGTGATCAGGCCATGCTCTCCAGGGAACTGGTAACCATCCATCGTGAGGTACCACTTGAAATCGCTCTGGAAGACTTACAACTGGACCAAAGTCCATTGTCTGAAAATAAGGAATTCCTGGATCTTCTTCAAGAATTGGAATTGAACACCCTCCTCAGGAGGATTACAGAAGGATCCGTTTCTTCCCAAAAACAAGATTCTTCGGGAAATCCTGAACAAGCCAAGAACAAACCTCTGTCGCAGGCCGTTCAGCTAGAATTGCTGGAAGAACCCACTGCCAGAACCCAGAAAGCAATTCTCTCCCACACAATAGAAACTGAAGAAGAATGGCATTCCCTTAGGAAAAAAATTAATGAAAACCAAAAAGTATCATTAGCACTTTATACTCGTGAAGATCATCAACTTGACTTCCAGATTCAAGGAATGGCCTTATCCGTGGAACCGGGTGAGGCGTATTTCATTTCACATCAGTATTTCCAAAACAATTCCAACATCTGGTCCAAAGATCTTCAGGCTGTTCTGGAAGATTCCGGGACTGCAAAATTGGTTTATGATCTGAAGAAAACGCTCCACTCGCTTAACGCTGAGGGAATCGAATTGAAAGGAGTTGAAGGTGATGTGATGATCGCCGCCCATCTCTCAGATCCCCTTAGCCGACGATACGATTTGGACTTTCTCATTGGGCGAAGATTGAATCGGGAACGCAGTTCCGCTGATGCTGAAATCCCCCCTGACAGAAAAGTAAGCTGTGAAGATGCCAGTACCATTCTTGAACTCCATGACTTGTTTGAACAGCAATTGAAACAAGCCGAGATGATCAATTCTTATCGGTATATTGAAATTCCTCTCGCAGAAACCTTGGCACGGATCGAATGGTCTGGAGTTCGGGTGGATACTGAAAAATTAAAGGAAATTAGTCAGGAATTTGAGGAAAGGCTCGATGAATTGCGTGAGCGAATTCACGAACAGGCAGAAGAAACTTTTAATGTCAACTCAGTGGTGGATCTGCAAAATGTGCTTTATGAAAAATTCAAACTCCATGAGCGTTTCAAAGTCAAACCCAGGAAAATCAAACTGGGTAACGGCATGTCTACCGATGAAGAAACCCTGGAAAAACTTTGTGAGGACCCCCTTCCTCGGGCAATCCTGGATTATCGTTCTCTGAACAAACTCAAAAACACGTATGTCGATCAACTTCCTGATCACGTGCATCCTAGGTCAGGGCACATTCATTCGAGGTTTCAACAAACGGCAACTGCAACAGGGCGTCTTTCATCGGATAACCCGAACATGCAGAATATCCCGATCCGTAGTGCAGAAGGCCGACGAATCCGGGAAGCCTTTGTTCCTTCTGATTCCAACCGGATCCTTATTTCAGCAGACTACAGTCAAATTGAACTGCGTATTGTAGCGCATTATTCGAAAGACCCGACCTTTCTGGAAGCCTACCGAAATAATGAAGACATCCATGCCCTCACCGCGTCAACGATCTTCAAAGTCCCGGTCGATCAAATCACCCGTGAAATGCGTTCCAAAGCAAAGGAGGTGAATTTCGGTCTGATCTACAAGATGGGCCCTGAGAGGCTTTCCATCGTAACACAAACAAGTAAGAGCGAAGCAAAAGCATTCATTGAGCGTTTTTTTGAAAAATACAGCACCATCCATGCGCTTCAAGAGCGTTTTCTTGCCCAGGCCCGTAAGGAAGGATTTACCACGACCCTACTTGGACGAAGGCGTTATCTTCCCGACATCAATGCGAAAGGAATGCTGAAACGAATGGCTGAGGGCGCAGCAGTGAACACACCGATTCAGGGCTCAGCAGCAGAAGTGATCAAACTGGCCATGATCAAGATTCAGCAAGAATTACAAAACCAGAAGATGGGGTCTAAGATGATCCTCACGGTTCATGACGAACTGGTTTTTGATGTACCATTCGAAGAAGAACAAGAACTGTGTGAATTAGTGAAGGATAAAATGGAAAATGTGATGCTTCTCGAAGTACCTTTACTGGTTGAAATCGGACGTGGAAACAACTGGCTTGAGGCTCATTGACAGTTTTTTCACCGACCGTTATTCTTCAAATCATGCTGTTTCATCAATCCAAATAAATAGTATTTGTCTGTGATTCACACCCCGCTTTTTCAGTACTGATGATTTCAAACTTTAAAGCCCCTCAACTTTCCGGATTAACATTATGGCTTCTTGTTTTCATGGTTCTTTCCGGATTTTTTCTGGGATCCTGCGGCGCGCCTAAGCTTTCCCGTTTTGAAGTTCAACGTCCTTCCAGAATCAACGTTCCCAGAGATGTTCAGAAAGTTTTCATCAGATCCGATTTGGTGGTCAGTGAAAACGACCAACTTGGACTCAAAAAGAATGTTCTTCAAACCCTTGCTTCAGAACTCAACCGAATGGGGCGCTTTGAAGCAAAGATTGTGGAAACACTTGATGAATCTTCCTTCAATCCGGAAAAAGACCAGATTGGAGTCATTCAGGGTGAAATTATCAGCGGTGGAGAACTGGACCGTGGACGCTTCACCGATATCGCTACCTGCACTGGAGGTCTCGGAGGACGAATCTCCTCAGCAGGTGCTGGAGCCATTGCAAACGAGGCCATTACCTTAGACAGTTGGAGAGGCTACGTTTGCAGAAAAGGAAATCTGAAAAGCGATTTGCTCCAGGGTGCTTTCACATCTGTATTGGCTGGTGCCGGTTTGGAAGGCGCTCCTCCAAAAAACCAGGTGGTGCGGGTGTATGAATACCGTAATGTTACTCTTTTTGCTCAGCTCAATTTCAGCTTCACTTTGATCGGAAGCAATCGACAAACCCTTGCAATCCGTTCTGATGCAGCGAGCTATGGAACTCAAACTGTCAGCAAAGACTCCTACCGGCATGCCCAGGAAGTCCATAACATCGTCGTTGATTTCCTTGGTCCCCTGATTGTCGGAATTCGAACCCCCATCTTCCCGGTGCCGGTTCCCCAGGCAGCCCAGGCCATGAAAACAAATCCTAGAAATACTTTTTTCCCGGAAGGTCCTTTACCCAAGCCGACTGGAAGGGACTTGCCTGAAAAAGAAAAGAATGAAATCACCAGACAGTTGATCCGTCAGGGAATCCAGGATTTTATCCAAACCATCTCTCCTTACAAAATTGAAGTCGGTGCTGAAGTCGCCTCAGGAGGAAAAGCAGATGCCGGAAGTCTGCTGCTTGAAGGAAAAGCCCTTGAAGCACGAATGCAGATTGAAGCTCTTTCTCAAAATCAGCGGCAGGCCGCAGACTGGTACAATCTGGGCCTGGCTTTCGAAGCCACTGCAGTCAGTGTTGAAGATTACGAGGATGCACGCCGTTTTTACATCGAAGCTCTGGACCGAGACCGAAGCAGCAGACTTTATGCCCAGGGAGTGGCACGAACTGAGCGTTATCTTGCGGATGCCAGAACTTTGAAACAACAAACTGCAGGAACGAACAACCAGTAGGAATTGTCTATGATCCGCTTCGAGCAAAAGAGACAGGAGTCGTCATTGAAATTGACACAAAACAAATCGGACTCCTTTTTGATGACAAAATTCCTGAGTCAACTGCTGTTTGTGGTTTTTGTTCTCGGTGCATGCGCCAGAGCTGGAATGACCGTCCGTTCTCCAGCCGAAATCGACACCCGCACCATTCGAAACGTCGCTGTTGGAAAATTTGAAGTCGGTCTGATTCAAGAAAAAATCAAAACGGAACGGAACGGCAACTGGACAATCAGAACCATTCCTCTCTCTGAAGAACAAAAATCAGCCATCAGCCGGGCGGTTCGGGCAAGAGTCGTTAATCTACTAGGCACCACCCCCTATTTCCAACTGAATTTCAGTGATGAGTTTGCTCAATTGGAAAATGATGCAGCACTGCAGCAACTAGTTTCAGTCCAGGGATACACCACAGAAAACATCGATGCAGTGATCAACGGCAAGTTCTGGATTGAATTGGAACGGACTGACGGGGTCGGGCTCACTCGCGAAGACTTGGAGTATTTCAGACCTCCGAGCCGTTACAATCAAGGCATGAATCTGACCGTTCAGCAGATGGTGTGGTGGCCCTATAAATCAACTCGTGGAACCCTTGGTCTGGAAATCAAACTGACACGTCTGAATCCTACCGAAGTGGTTGCAGTTTCTTTTGATACACGAAGCTACTCCCACCAGTTGGGAGGGCCTCCCGCCGATGCCTTGGCAAAATTGAGTGAGGGCTTAGCTATGGTCCGAGACTTTAATTCTGAAGCAAATAATGACCTCCCACAATCAGACAAAGTGTTGATTCCATTTGATCAGATGATTGCTGAACTTTCCCGTTCGGTTGCAGCAAGTTTTGTCCAGAAAGTTGCTTTCACTGATAAAACCGTGTTTTACCCGGTGGCGAATGGAAATTTGGAGTCTGCAAGAATACTGATCGAAGAAGGAGCTTATGAACTGGCCATCGACCGGCTTCAACAGGCAACAGCAAGCGATCCTGAACCGGGTGATCTATACAACCTCGGTCTTTGCTTCGAGGCCGTGGGGGATTATGGTCTGGCACTCAACAGCTACCGAGAAGCCTGGAATGCGGACCCGGAAAACCTGCTCTTTGCCCAGGGAATCGGACGTATTGAACGGCTCCAAAGAGAAAGTCCTCAACTGCGCAGACAACTGGAATCAAGACAGTGACTACGAGAGAAACCAAGCATATCGTTTTAAAGATGATTCAGAAAACCATCCTAAACATAAATCGAAAATTCCTGCTTTTTGGTTTGATGATCTGGTTTCTCAATGCCTGTGCCCCCCAGATTTCTTTTCAGGTTCAGAAACCACCGGAATTTCAAATCCAGGATATCCAATATTTAGAAATTGGCTCCTTTATTGGTGAATCCGGAAACATTCCTTTGCCTCCAGTGAAAACTGATGAAAGTTTTTTTGGAAAAATGGGAGTTGGAGTGACCAAAGCGATGGAGCCTTTGGTTCAAAATTTCAAAGCCAATCCGGAACATTCTGAAAAGGCAGCAGATCTTGTTCGGGCCCATATCTTAGGAATGCTTTCTTCAAGTTCTCCATGGACCATAATCAATACCACCGGTGAAGAAACCGCAATAAGCGGAAGCATCCCCGATGATGCCAGAGTGGCGGTCTTGGATGCTCAAATTAAATACGCAGAATTAAGGTATGAAGATAAAGAAGCGATCCGTTACCTCGTCAGCGTGGAAAACAAAGGAACCACCTTCGAACAACAACTATTGGCCAAGGCAGGTTCGATTGGAGCAGAATCCTTAGGAGCAGGTTTTTTAATTCCAACACCCTATGTGGAACTCCTGGCTGCTATTGAAATCGAAATGAGTCTTATTCGAAGAAATGGAACAAGACTGATACCTCCCCAAACACATAGGGCATATTATGTCAGGAAATGGGGGGGAAATTCCTCAAGTTCTCACATGCCCGGGAAAATCCGAAAACAAATCATTTTGGAATTTCAGCAAGACGAATCTTTCTCGGAATCCATTTCCACAGAACTCGACCGAACCACCCTGGCTGTCCAGGATCCTGCCGCTTATCTCTCAATGGGGCTCAACCTCAAAAGGAATCAACAAGTCCCATTAACTTCTTTGGATTTGATGATCCGGCTCTCCCGACAAAGTGCCGAGAAATACTTGAAACAAATCAGTCCCTATGAAGAGGAAACCCAACTGATCTTATTATCAGGAAATGAAGTGGCCATGAATCTGATTCGGGGAAATGCCTATCAGGAAGCCATTGCTTACCTGCAGGGACTGGATCAGAAAACAGCCGAAGACGAATATAATCTTGGTTTGGCCTATGAAGCGACCGGGAACTCAGGTCAAGCACGGATTCACTACGAAACCGCACTCCAGCAGTCCCCTGGAAACAGTCAGATTTCGGAAGCCCTGTCCCGCCTCAGATAAAAAATAAGAGGCGAGAAGTAATTGAATAGATTCAGCTGGCGTCTGCCAGTTCCTGGTGGGGATTGTTCTCCATGTTGAAAAAGGAGAAGGGTATCTTCAGTGCACGGGAGATTCTCTCCAGGGAAGCATCAGAAACTTCCGCTGCATGGGATTCCCAGCTTTTAACAGTCTGGATGGCAAATCCAAATTCATAGGAAAAAGCCTCAATCGACATGCCACGAAGTAATCGTGCATACTTGATCCTGTCTCCAATTCGGTCCAGATCGAGATCGTTATCAAGTCCCATGTCCCTGACATTAATGCCAAGCACCTTGGCAATTTCACTGTACTTGGTGGCTTTGGGAGTGGAGTGTCCGGTTTCCCAGTTTTTTACAGCAGTCAGTGAAACATTCAGTTTGCGCGCGAATTCTTTACGGTTCAGTCCCGCATTTTCCCGCCACTGAATCATTTTTTCACCAAATTCGCTTTGAGTATCCATAGGCTCTTTAACGGCTTCATCGGTCTGGAGTGAAGATTTATCACTCATACTGATGACTCCTGATAATGTAGTTGTTTCAGCTTTTTTGACAAAGCAGTAAAAATATCAACCACCTATTATTTATGATTGTGTCAGGAATGTCAACGAGTTAGGGAAATACGGTCACAGGATCTATTCCAGCCAACTACTGTTTCCTTTTCCCTGGCGGAGCAAAATTGGATCTCCCTGGCTGAAATCAATGATCGTCGAATGCTCCGCAAAAATGGAACCTCCATCCACCACCGCATCCACCCTTTTTTTGAAATGATCATGAATTTCCTGGGGATCATCATACAGTTGGTCCTCTGAAATTCTAAGGCTGCTGCTCAAAATCGGATGTCCCAGCATTTCCACGATCGCAAGTGTAATGGGATGATCAGGCCAACGGAAACCGACGGTGCTTCTTGGGGTGAGCATCATTTTCGGAACAATCTTGGAAGCCCTGAAAACAAAAGTGTAGGGTCCTGGAAGATGCTTCCGTAAAAGTTTGAAGATCGGAGTCTCAATACCCTGAGTGTATTCCTGAATCTGAGTCTGGTTTGAACAAATGAGAGTCAATGGTTTTTTGGGATCCATCTTTTTGATCAGATGCAAACGTTTCATCGCCTTTTTGCTGTAAATGCTGCATCCCAGACCATATACCGTATCGGTGGGATAGATGATCACCCCATCGTTTTCGAGCAATTCTACCACTTGTTGAACCAAACGCGGTTGAGGGTTTTTGGGGTTGATGGAGAGAAGCATGGACCTCAGACATTTGCAGAATCAATCAACTTGAATGCTCAGGACCCCAGTGAACCTAAGGAAAGGGGGTAATTGATAAAAATGGTTGGAGCGAACCCATCATCTCCAACTGCAAGATCAAAACGATAAATCAGACTAGATATAATTGCCCGAAATCCCAGTCCATAAGAGGGTCTTAAGTTCTGATTTAATTTTGAGATATCATCAGAAACTCCACCTGATTCATAAAAAAAAGCGGTTTGAAGAACCGTTTTGACACCTCCTAAAAAAATCCAGTTGATTGGGGTCGTCTTTTCTGAAAAATTCAATCTATATTCAAGGGTATAATTTACTGAATTTTTTGCAAAAAACCGATTATAGCTATACGCTCTCAGGCGATTCAATCCCCCCAACGCGGATGCTTTACCCTGTTTGTTTCGTTCAAGCCAATACTGCAATCTTCTGTTTTCCGCTGTCTCACACAATTTTTGTTTATTTTCCAAATCACAACCCAGACCCAGCTTTTGACCAAGAATGGTTTGATCTATTGTCCCCGAAGAAGTAACCACAGATTGCGACTGGAAATAGTTGAATAACAAGGTGTCGTTCTTAAAAAAAGGAAAGTAAAAAGATGCATTCAGATCATTGACGGCATAATCACTCAATAATTCTGGTCCGTAGTTGGTGGAACTGTGCAATAACCCAAGCCTGAAACCTTGGTGGGGATCAAAATGATTATCCGTTAAATCGATTTGTGTACCGATGATATTATCAATCCAGTTTCTTTCTGGAGATTGTATGTTTGAAAAATAATTACCATCTGCATCATAAATTTTTTGGATATCTGATTTCCCGTAAGAATAACCCAATTGAAATTCAAAACGTTGATCCCACAATTGAGTCTGCAATCTGAAGGTTGTGGAATCAGTTTTTTCCAAAGTTTGGTAATAATCATTTTCTTCCGAATCTATTCCCCTATCATAATTTCTAAATCCGGTTAATAACTCATAGTAGTTAAAAGTAAAAAATAATGAATCCTGGTAGAGGGGGAGTTTATAAATGGACAATAATTTTGACTCTATGTCTCCCTTTATAAATGGAGCAACTAACAATAAATCTGTTGTTTTATAGAAATTGGAAAATACTCCTGCAATGGGAACTGTAAAACCAATACCCTCAACATTGACGGGCATTGGAGCAACCAACCATCCTAATTCTGTTTCTGCTTCGGTTTTGGTCCTGTCGGGAATCCACTCTATTGAAAAGACGGCTCCAGGGAGGAGTAAGAAAATAATGATTCCCTTAATGATATTCTTCATGACTCTTCGTTGAATGAACAATTTCTGGAATGATAAAAAACTCCTATAAATTTAATTCAAACTTATTTCTTTAGGAGTTCCGGCACACCTTGTTAGAAGTACGTTAAAATTTATAAAAATTTAATTGATAGTCAAAATAATTGAAACCAAAATCCCATACTTTAGGAATACTTAGCAAGATGTAAAGCTGACCTTAGAATCAAAATCAGAATAGAGAAGTCAATCAGGCTTAATCCAATCACCAAGCCCGCTCATCTGATTCAAGAATTTGGTAAGAAAATAGACTTATGGCTGGAGAGACTGTCTTCCGGCAATTCCTCTCAACAGACGACCAAGAAGGTCTGCTCCGGTGATGATCCTGCGCTCTTCTGCCCAACAGAGGATAAGGTCGTTATCGATCACGTCATCTTCGGCATGTTCAGGATGAACCCTTAATTTTTGAATGACCATGCCTAGGGGAGTCTTGGGATCATGTACCACAATTGGGCGGTGACAGTAGGAATAAGGTCGAAAAGGGGTTACCCCAAAAAGAGCATCACGTAAAAAAAGATCAGCGTTTAATACCAACCTGGGTGCGTCATGCTGATCCACAAATATCACCCATTTTTTTCCAGATCTTTGAATTTGCATTAAAAAGGAATCATCAGGATTTCTTTCAAATTCCGGGAATCTTGGTAAATCGAATGGTGTTTCCAATTGAATGATGCTTTCCGGGTCTACAATTTCACCTTCTTCTCCAGTCGTTAAATCATCCAGAGACAAAAAATTAAGGGCTCCAGTTCCTTCCAGGGGACTGATGTCGGATTCCCGGGATGCCATGTGTTTTTGCAACATCACCCTAAAATCCTCTTCCTTGAAATAACTGACTCCTTCACGGCCCAACCACCAGTCAAGCAACATCGCAGAAGGTTTCGTGACAGGATAAAGCAAAAACCGATAAATCCGGATCAGGGGTACAAGCTTGATCCCAAGCCTGAATGCATGTCTGGAAAAATAGGCCTGAGGCAGAATTTCCCCAAAAATGGTGATGCAGAAAGTTGAGAAGAAAAACGCACTGATTCCCATCAAAAGAGAATCCGTAAGAAGGGTTAACAGAACATTGATGCCAACATTCCCCCAAAGCAGAGTTGTCAGGAGCAGGTTTGCGTCCTTGCGGATTTCCAGCAATTTCAAGGCATCTTCGTTGCCGGATTCAACCGCAATTTCAAGCTCCATCCGGTTTAATCCGAAGAGTCCAAGGGTCAATCCGGAGAAGAGAGCAGATTGGATAAGACAAAAAACAATTCCGATCCAGAAAATAAAATCCATTTAGAAACTTAGGAATTTTTTTTCTGGGAAATACTGAGACAGGCCGGTAAGGGGTCAGGGTCGACTGCCATATAGAGAGAGGGTAGTTCCAGAGAAACTATGATTAAAAAATATCAAACTGACAGAAATTTTACTGGCTTTCCAGTTTTTCTGCTGCAGGCAGGGGCTTTTCTTCCATCTCGTTGGGATTGATGAAGACCAGGCGGTTCCCTGAAATAGACTGAACTGCTAATTCAATTTCCTGATCTTTCAGGTCACGGATGATTTTTCTCCGGAGACGACTTTTCTGTTGAGAAGAGAAGAGTTCAATTTCAAGGTAACCACGAGTGTTTTTCAATTCCGTCAATTGCTGGAAACCTGGTGAATTTTCAAGGTAATCAAGGATTCTGTCTTCGTCCTCAAAATTATAATTTCGAAATACCATCAAAAAGGCATTTCCCACTTCACCACTCTGCTGATAGAAATCCGCAATCCGGACAATGGCCTGGCGTGCAGCTTCAGCACCTGACCTTTTACCCGCTTTACTGAGCATCTTGTACCAATCATAGGGCCCGGGTTTGCTGGCAGAAAGCTCCTTTCCCTCAGCAACCGTGTCCGCGATTTGCCTTCCGCTTGAAGCTTCATAAACACCCAACCTGACCGTTGATTTTACCGCATAAAAAGCTCCACCCTTCTTGTCACGTTTACCACCGATCATTTCCATCCTGACCATGATTTCTGCTCTTTGGTCTAATGCCATGGCAATCAGACTGTCAACGGGTCGGTCTACAATCGCCTCCTGCTCAATCGCCCGGTAAACCTCTTTCATCACCGATTCATTGAACATTCGAAACCCTTTGCGGCTGAATTCATCACGAACCACCCCAAGTGTCGTCTGGACAGCGCCATTATCACGAGGCACCGCATGTGGGTCGGAACTCTGGTAAATCAGCATCAAACGCTTATTTCCCATCTTCTGATGAAGGATTCTCAAAGCAGATAACTTGTCCTTGATCCGGCCTTCCTCAACTTCCACCTTCAAAACAACTTCATAAACCGTCCCTCCATTCGTGGTTCCTTCACGAACCATGTCATATCCACTGACAAAGCCTTCACTGGTACTGAGGATTTCATCTTTCACAACTTCGTAATTTTGTGAAAGGGTGTTGGAATCTATAAAAACTCCCACCCCTTGTTCCACGGCCTGACGCAGAGCATTCTTCAAGGCCTGGTTTTTCGCACTCCCAGTATTTCCACTATAGATGGTCGCAGATCCAGTTACTTCAAGGGATTTTGCCAAGAGCAACAGTGGATTCAGTTGAAGGATCAAAAGGACTAAACAATAAGAAATAATTTTTTTCAAACCTTTTGAAGGGCAGGATTTCATGGCTCTGTTCTTAAGGGAATTCAAAAGATAACTTTTGGAGAATTAGGGGCTGGTACCTTGTGCTGATCCGACATCCTGTGGTTGTAATTCGTTAGTAAGCGGTGGAAGTTCCACTGGTTTCAGTTCCGGCATTTCGGTTTCTGTCGGAATCAGGTCCAATCCTTCCATATTGATGGCTGGTTCGACCTGGTTACGGACCATGGATTGTTCTGGAGCTTGGCTCGTCCCTGCTTTCGTAATGGTCAATCCGGTTAAACTGTCCACAGGATTGTATACCCCCATCATGATTTGAGTATCGGCCCATTTCTGGGCGTATTTATCTTTGGGTTGATGAGCATTCGCCTGTGCGAAGTGATAACTCGCAACTTCAAGTTCTCCCAACAACTGGTGGACGATTCCCAGGTTGTAATGCGCAGCCGCAAGATTGACTGCATCACTGCGTCGGTTTTCTCTTGTCTGAGATTTGATCATACCAAGGTACGTTGCATTTTCCTCAGCATTGATCAAACGTCCCATGACAATCTTAAGTTCTTCAGGTTTAAAGGATCGGCCATGAAGCTTCAGCAACTGAGCCATCAAAGAATCAGGAAGCTTTGCTCTTTTCAAACGAATGTAAGCAGCATCATCAAATATAAAACGTTCCTTTCTATCAAGTCTTTTGGGTTCAAATAAGACATAATAAAAAGCTTTTTTACTTTGTTCGTATTCTTCTTTAGTCGCATAACGAACTCCCTTAAGAATTCCAGGATGCCCAAAATCCACCGTTCCCATCGTCCATTCCAAGGGTGCTGAACCTGTTTCCAGTTCCAGGATTTCCTGTTGCGCAACAGGACTGATTTTGATCAGCATCCTTCTCATCATCATTCTGGCTAAACGGTTCATTTCCTGATCCGGGTCAGGTATCAGAAGGCTTTCTTCCAATTCAGAATAAATCTGCTGGAAACTGACCTGTTCTTTCATTTCACGAAGCACTTCATTGGTTGCCAGAGATTTGAAAACGAAGTTGATTTCCAAATCCAGCGTACGTTGGAACCATCGGCTTTCTTTAGGGGTTTCCCGAAATTCGAAAGCTTTTCGCGCTTCGGTCCTTCCTGAGCTTTGTTCCTGAACCAGTTCATGCTCCACCAATTCGTAGTTCATGTCCTGTTTCATCACTTCTTCTTCCCTTGAGGAAAGAACAGTGACTTCTGCATCCACGATTGCGGTTAAATCATCAGAGCCTTCAGGGTATTCTTCGAGATAATCAACATAAGAGAGTCTGTTGAATTCATAAATCAGAATTTCCCTAAAAAAACCGCTTTGTTCTCCTTCAAAACGATCGATATGAAATCGGCTGATATTTTCCAAAGCATCTTCTGAGGGAATCCGATGGTGATAAATCTTGGATGAACTGCATCCACCCAGAAGAATCAGAAATGAACCTAGAACAATGAAGGAAAGATAAATTTTGGACACTAAGGAAGAGGGTTCCAAGACGTTGAATACTTTACTCTGCAGTAACGTCGTCGATGGTGTTGAATAGATTCTTGTCCTGGTCGATGGTCCAGGTATCCAGTGCAGCATCATCATCAATATTTCCTTCGGCTTGAGCTTTGAAGGTGCTTGTCGATGCTTCCATAGTGAATGTGTAGAGATCTCCCTGAGCCAGGCTAAGGTCAAGTTCATTGATATCGTCAGCATAGGACTGATGAAGGGAAAAGTAGATTTTCTGGGCTGTATAGATTGCACTGAGATTGGTTTTAGCCTCCGTTTGACGAGCTCGTTTGAGGTATTTTTCCAGGTTCGGATAGGCAAGTGCCGCAAGAATTCCAATGATGACCACTACAATCATCACTTCCATCAAGCTGAATCCGTGAAATCTTTTCCTGGTACTTGGCAACGTCATGCAAAAACCATGGCCCATTAGGCAGGATTTTTTTCAGATGTTTGTGCCTCCTTAGGTTCAGATTGAATTAATCCAGGTTCGTTTCTTCTATAAATCTAATTTAAAGTAATGCACTGATCGAATCCGTCGCCAGGTTGAGAAGCGTTTCCGGGAAAATTCCAAGATAGAGCACGGCAACGGCAGTTCCGGCTAATCCTGCCACGGCAAAACCTGGAAGTTGATTGTCTTCCTCCGAAACACCTTCAGGAATCGCTCCCTCACGCATGTACATGAAAACCACGACTCTCAGATAGTAATATACGGATAGTGCACTGTTTAAAACTCCGATCACCGTGAGCCAGATCCATCCCTCATCCAGGGCAGCACTGAAGATCTGAAGCTTGGCGATGAACCCTCCGGTGAGGGGGAGTCCGACCAGAGAAAGCATGAAGAGGGTCATCATAAAAGCAGGAAGCGGAAATCGTTTGCCATAACCGGCAAGATCATCATAGGTCTGAGGAACTTTACCCAGATCACGAATCGTGAGAATTCCGAAAGCTCCGGTCCCCATCAAGGCATAGGCGCAGGAATAAAAGAAAATTCCACTGAGAGCTTCCGCTGATCCTGCCACTGCGGCAACCATGACATATCCGGCATGGGCGATGGAAGAATATGCAAGCATCCGCTTGACGCTGTTTTGACGAAGCGCCATCAAGTTCCCAACCGTCATTGTAAGCACAGCTAGGATCCAAAGCAGGTTCTTCCAGTTTTCGGATTCAAGAGGAATTCCCGTCAACAGGACCCTGAGGAATACTGCAAAACCTGCTGCTTTGGCAGCAGCAGAGAGAAATCCCGTCACAGGAGTCGGGGCACCGGTATAGACATCCGGAGTCCACATGTGAAACGGCACAATCGCGATCTTGAAACTCATCGAAATGATGACCAGTCCCACTCCAGCAACCGCAAGGGGATTGCTGAAAAAAGGTCCCTGCTGAAGAGACTCAATGATTCCGGGCAGGTAAGTCGTTCCCGTCGCGCCATAGAGCAGGGAGATTCCATAAAGCAGAAATCCTGTTGAAAATGCCCCTAGCAACAAATACTTCAGTGCTGCTTCATTGGACATTGCGACACGACGTTTCATGCCCACCAGGATGTAGCTCGAAATGGACATGATTTCCAAACCAATGAAGATCACCAGCATTTCCAGGCTGGAAGTCATCACCATCATTCCCATCAACGCACTTAGAAGCAGCACATAGTACTCTCCATAATTCATCTCCTGTTCTGCAATATAATGAAGGGAAATGAATACCGTCACTCCAGCAACGATCAAATAAAGTGATTCGAAAAGAATCGAATATGGGTCACTGACCACCGTCCCGTAGAATCCAGTAGGATTGCTGCCATAAAGTTGGAATTCGGCAATGAGAGCCAGACCGATTCCAACCAGTGAGGTGACGGCTAAAGTCGTCATCCGATTTTTTTTAGGAGCAAAAAGATCTACCAGGATGACGATAAAAGAGGTGAAAAGGATGATGATCTCAGGAACCAGAGGAAGGAGATCTTTAAGAGTGACAAAGTTCATGGGAAACGTTAATGAAAATCAGCAATTACAAAAATATCTCTTCATGAGTCACTCCCCAGCCTGGAATGAACCATGGAAAAAGATTAGTTGAGAGTTGGGAAATTATAGACCGCTCCAGATTTGATACCTGTCGGCCACCTCGAGGTGACAGCTTTCATTCGGGTATAGAAATGGATGGTTTCCGGACCATAGATGTGATGATCTCCAAAAAGACTCTGCTTCCAACCGCCAAAACTATGAAAGGCAACAGGAACCGGAATCGGCACGTTAACTCCAACCATCCCCACTTCGATGCGGCTCACAAAATCCCTGGCGGCATCACCATCACGGGTAAAAATCGCAGTTCCGTTGCCGTAGGGATTATTATGAATCAGATCCAGAGCTTCCTGGTAGTCATTCACACGAACCGTGGAAAGAACGGGACCGAAGACTTCTTCTTTATAGATTTCCATTTCCGGACGAACCTTATCGAAAAGTGTCCCTCCAAGAAAAAAACCATTCTCGTACCCTTGAACTTTGTAACCTCTTCCGTCCACCAGTAATTCTGCACCCTGATCAACTCCACTTTGGATCAAACCTTCAATCCGGTTTAAACTATCCCGCGTGATCAAGGCTCCCATAGCAGCATTCTTATCATCCGGAGGACCAACCTGGAGTTCCTTCACCAATGGGGTCATCCGTTCCATCAACTCATCAGCAACCTGATCTCCTACGGGAACAGCAACTGAAATCGCCATGCATCGTTCACCAGCCGAACCGAAAGCAGAGCCCATCAAAGCATCAGTCACCTGTTGCATGTCTGCATCCGGAAGAACCACCATATGATTCTTCGCTCCACCTAATGCCTGGACCCTCTTTCCGGTAGAAGTTGCCCGGGTGTATATGTATTTTGCAATCGGGGTGGAACCGACAAAACTGACTGCGCTGATTCCCGGATGGTCCAGGATTGCGTCAACGGCTTCCTTTCCTCCCTGAACCACATTAAATACACCGTCTGGAAGACCTGCCTGCTTCAGCAATTCTGCCATAAACAAAGAAGCACTGGGGTCACGTTCCGAAGGTTTGAGCACAAAACTATTTCCGCAAACCAGAGCATTGGGATACATCCACATCGGAACCATGGCGGGAAAATTAAACGGAGTGATTCCAGCTACTACGCCCAAAGGTTGGGGAAAGGAATAGACATCAATTCCATCAGCAACCTGTTCGCTGAAGGTTCCTTTGATCAGTTGAGGTATCCCACAGGCAAACTCAACCACTTCCAGACCTCGAACCACCTCACCCAAGGCATCATCGTGGGTTTTCCCATGTTCGCTGCTGATGATCCTGGCAAGTTTATCTGAATTTTCTTCAAGCAGTCTCTTGAACCGAAACATGACTTGAGCTCTCTTCGGTGATGGTGTTCGTCCCCAGTCCTTGGCGGCTTCGGTTGCAACATTTACTGCCTGGTCAACCTCTTCGGTTGTGGACATACATACTTGTGCGCTCACACTTCCTGTAGCAGGGTTGAAAACATCCTGATAATCACCCTGGGTAGTTGTTATTTGAGTGCCCTTAATATAATTTCCAATTACTTCTGTCATAAATGCTCCCGGAACCGTTTTTTCAATTTTTATATTTATATTAGCCTCTAAAAATCTCACAGCATAGGTTCTCAATCAAGTTATAAGTCATTCTCTTTGGATGAGCCAATTGAAGTCACTTAAAGAAATTCAAAACAGTTTTCTTTTTTGGTGAATATTTGGAAGTTTCCTGTCGAACATTTTTATAAGAATGTTGATCTGATTCCCTCTCTAACCGATTGATCTTGACATGCCCGGTCTTAAAAATTCTGCTATGCAGATGACTACTGACTTCAAATTGGTTTCATTCTTCAATCTCAACCTATGACAGAACAAGCAGACTTAGTGCTCAAAGGGGGCAGAATTATCGATCCTGAATCAGGACTCGATGAAATTCAGGACATAGCTTTTAAAGAGGGTAAGGTTTCTGCCCTTGCCGATTCGCTGGCAACAATGCCAGCAAAACAAGTGCATGATGTTTCAGGAAAAATCATCTCCCCAGGACTGATCGACCTTCATACCCATGTCTATTGGGGAGGAACCGCGTTAGGTGTCGAGGCAGAATCATTGACTTCCAGAAGTGGAACCACAACCTTTGTTGATGCAGGAAGTGCAGGCGCAGGAAATTACGCGGGTTTTCAACGATTCATCGCTGACCCAAGTAAGCTTCGTATTCTGGGATTCATGAATATTTCCTTTGCCGGAATATGCGGTTTCAGTAAAACCACCCCAAACATTTTTCCGGAATGCGAGGACATCCGCCTTCTTGATGCCCGGGAATGTGTCGATGCCATCCGGGAATTTCCCCAAAGCGTAGTCGGCATTAAAGTCAGAATCGGACGCTATGCCAGTGGCAATGCCGGCATGACTCCCCTGCAGATCGCTCGGGAAGTCGCCGAAGAAACCGGTCTGCCCTTGATGACCCATGTCGATTTTCCACCTCCTGATCGTGACGAGGTGCTCAATTTCATGCGTCCCGGGGACATCTGGACCCACTGTTTCAGGCCTTTTCCGAATGCGGCTCTGGATGGTAAAGGAAGCATCCGGGATGCTGTCATAAGGGCTCGGGAACGGGGAATTCTTTTCGACCTCGGCCATGGCGCAGGATCGCTCTCCTTCAACGTCAGTCGGAGTATGCTGGAAAAAGAATTTCTTCCTGACACCATCAGCAGTGACGTGCATCAGGTCAGTATCGATGGTCCGGCTTATGACATTTTGGTAACCATGTCCAAATTTCTTTGCCTGGGAATGCCGCTGGTTGAAATCATCCGCGCATCTACCTCAACTCCGGCAAAATCGATCGGCAGACCGGAACTAGGGACCCTCAAAGTCGGAAGCCCCGGAGACGCAGTGGTGATCAGTATTGAAGATGGTCAGTTCGAATACCGGGATGTTACTGATGAAGTCTTTCTCGGGAAACAAAGAATGGTTGCCGAAAAAGTTGTCGTCGGTGGAGAAATCTGGAAGGAAAGGGAGCTTTGATGGAAAAAGCATTCTTCGTCTATGCCTGGGATTTGATTGCCGAAGGTCCGGAAAACGCACTTGGAAAAATTCAGGATTTAGGGGCCAATACCATCTGCCTGGCATCGAGTTACCATGCAGGGAAATTTACCAGGCCACGTGCCGCCTCCGGTAAAATCTTCTTTCCTGATGACGGAACGGTTTATTTTCGGCCCGATCCAAAGCATTACGGAACCATCCAACCCAGAACGAATCGGTTGGTGGAAGAAATCGACTTTTTCAAGGAATGGGATAAATGGAATGATGGACTTCAACTCAAGGCCTGGACCGTCTGTACCCACAACACTCCGCTAGGTCAGGCCTATCCTGAATATTGTGTTCGGAATGCTTATGGAGATCCTTATTTTTACAATCTCTGTCCGGCATTTGATGAAGTTCAGGACTACCTCCGTGCCCTGTGTCTGGATCTGGCTTCCCATGACGCCGTCCAGTGCATCACCTTGGAAACCCCCGGTTACCTTCCATTTACCCATGGATACCATCATGAATTCGGCTTTGTACCGCTCAATCCGAAAGTAGAAGCATTGCTCGCACTCTGTTTCTCGGATGCCACCAAGAGCAAGGTCAACGAAGAAGGAGTGAATGCCGAGGGTTTACAAAA
>Ga0208127_1000434_pt1 | contig 21593 bp, 14 predicted proteins | sample ETNtaG_6_FD_185751 | JGI IMG/M metagenome (GOLD analysis project Ga0208127, IMG submission 185751) | Marine microbial and viral communities from oxygen minimum zone, Eastern Pacific Ocean - ETNP201306SV45 (SPAdes) (version 2) | ecosystem: Environmental > Aquatic > Marine > Oceanic ... | reverse complement strand
AGGGACTGGAGGTGTGACCGGAGACCTTTCGCTCATCCAAGGGGCCCAAGTTCTCCAGAATCGTCTTCCCGTCCTTCTCGCCTAGATTGCGGTAGAAGTCCGCGTTCTCGCCATTGAACAGAAAGTCCAAACGCCCATCGCCGTCCCAGTCGACGATCTGGAATTTCCGTCGACCGCTCTTGCCCGCCGGACCTCGGATTAGCTTCAGGGAGTTGCCTTCCGAATCGACGAAGATCCGCTTGCTGGGATCCAAGGTCAGTTTCCCGTTTCGGCGACTCCGCTCGTAGAACGCCAACTCGCCCTCATGATCCAGCATAACGAGGTCCATCAATCCGTCGCTATTCCAGTCAACCACCGCTGGCGTCGTCCGCCATTGAGTCACCAGCTCGTCGCCGACCGGATCCCACCAATTCCAAGCGGGCTTCGGAGCCGGCCCCGGCCATTCCACTTGGATGGCCCGAGCGCTATCGAGTAAGGGCTCTCCGGATACGCCGATATTGCGATACCACACGACTTTGCCCCAAATCGAGTTGGCGACAATGTCCAGTTTCCCATCGCCATCCCAGTCCGCCACGCTTTGCGTGGTGTATCCCCACTTCGCTTCCGCAGGTCCTTGAATCGATCCGTTTGGCCCCGCTTGGATACGAATGACTCTTCCATTCGCTTCGAGCCGCTTGGCAGGGGCCCAGCGCGGCGACGTTCCACCGCTTAGATTCTCGAAGTAGCCAATGTAGCCCGCCGTATTTCCGCAGATAATGTCCTCGTCCCCATCGCCGTCCCAGTCCACTCCATAAGGCGTGGCCAGCGCTCCGAACTTCAATTCCCGAGCTTCTTGCTCAAAGTAAACCGGCTCCTCGAATACAGGCATTCCCGAATCGAAGCGTCCGCTATGTTCGATCAAGGCAACCCGGCCATCCTCGTCCCCGCAAACGAGGTCCATATCCCCGTCGTCGTCCCAATCATACGCAACCGGTACGATCATTTGCAGATCCATTCGCAAGACCTCTCCCTTGCTCTGCAAGAGCCGTCCCTTCGCATACTCCGGCGCCGAGCGAGAACCTACGTTCTCAAAATAAGTAAAGCTGTCTCGAAACTCCCCACACAACAGGTCCAAATCGCCGTCGCCGTCGAAGTCCGCGAAATTAGGCGAAGGCCACCCAAAGACTTCAACGCGTTCGCCTCCCGCCATTACCGGCTTGGAATCTTCGTAACGCGGCCGATCATCGATACCGCGATTGCGGGCCCAGAAGACGATTCCCCGCAGCGGCCCGTTCGTCCACTGGCCTTGTTCGTTGTAAGCATCGTCCCAACCATAGTCCGACCAATCCCCGATCCCCGCTACAATATCCTGAACGCCGTCTCCGTCGTAATCGACATACTTCCATTGCTTGGCCCGTATCCGCCCTTCGGCGACATAGATATCCGCGTCGCCAATTGGCAGATCGATTCCCGTGTCGATTCCACGCTTGAAAAAGTCAACATGCTCCACGCCTGGCGACAAAACTCGGGGCTGCCCATCCACGAATGATACCTGTACATTGTGATCGCCTTTGCTGATTCGTACTGGCGGCTTGAAAATGGGCAGCTTTACCTTCCCCTGGGTATTCTCGAAAAAGTAGGTCCCATTGTAAGGCTTATCCGGGCACACGACTACCAAGTCATTGTCACCATCCCGATCGAAATCCATCGGCATGGGCCACGCCCACAATCCAACGCCTAAATCCACCACCAGGTCGGGATCATTGTACTGCAAGCGCTCCAGTCGATCAGCATGGATCGTTGCTGAAAACAAACTGACTAAAGCGACAACGAATAGGGTAAATCGGGGAGGAGGCACAAAGCGGATAGAAGCGCCATTCGGTTTATCCATCAATCGAAACTTGATTGCGGTTTCGTCTATTCGACGCCGTTGACTATCGTTCGTCCGCCCAACGAAGCCGTTGCGTCACATCGATGATTACTTGAGTATCGTTCGTACCTTCCGCGCCTTGCCGCGAATGCCCGCGGGCGACCACAGCATCGAGTTTTTCCCGTAGGCGCCTCGCGATTTCCGGCTCCGAACCAATCCGATTGTCCGATTCATCGATATCATGGTCTAGCCGATAGAGCTCTGCGATTCGAGGTTCTCCCCTCGAGTCATTCCGGTTTCCCGTTCGGTTTAGCAATACGTATTTCCAGGAACCTTCCGTATAGGCGAATTCTCCGCCCACCGAGTGGCTCACCAAGTGATCCCGATGCGGCCCATCGCGGTCGCCCAGCGCCTGGGATAGAAAACTGACGCTGTCTTCTGCCGCATTCGATGGAAGCGCTTCCCCTAACAATTCTACGATCGTCGCAAAGACGTCATTCAGGCTCAGCAGTTCATCGCTCTCAACCCCGGCTTCAATACGACCTGACCAACGAATCAAGAACGGCACGCGATGCCCACCTTCCCATATGTCTGCTTTGCGTCCGCGATAGGGACCGCTTGGATAGTGTCCCGCCTCGATCAATACATTCCAATCGCTTGGCAAGTGACCATTGTCCGAGGTGAAAATGACGATGGTTTCGTCAGCAATTCCCGCATCTTCTAGAGCCTGTATAACCTGGCCCGCCGACCAGTCCGTTTCCATGAGGAAATCCGCCACCGGCGATATGCCGCTTTTCCCCTTGAACGCGTCCGTCGGCACAATCGGCGTATGCGGCGAGGTCATCGGAAAGTAGAGAAAAAACGGCTCGGTTTTCGCTGCCTGGTCGTGGATATATTTCACCGCGCGCCGCGTAATCTCCGGCAGTATCTCGCTGAAGTCCCACCCGGGAGCCATCGGGTTGTTGTCGAAGATCCGATTTATGGAGATCCCCTTATTGGCTTCGTATTCAAACCATTCCGACGGTTGCTCGACGATACGATCGTTCTCGATAAATGTGAACGGAGGAAAATTCGGCACATGCGTTCCGAAATAGTAGTCGAAACCACGCGTCGTCGGCCCATTTCGAATCGGCTTCGTGTAGTCCCATGTTCGCTTCCTCAAGCTATTGGTTTCCTCCACCATCGCGCTCGCCTGCGGCCCCGCCCAATTCCAACCGAGATGCCATTTGCCGATACAGGCAGTATGGTAGCCCTCCTCTTGCAGTATCGTGGGAAGCGTAAGGCGATCCTCCGGGATCAAGGGCGGTTCGTAGCAGGCCAGTACCCATTCCTGCAGGCGCGTCCGCCACGCATAGCGTCCCGTGAGCAGCCCGTAGAGCGTCGGCGTGCACACGGCCGAACCGCTATGGGCATTCGTAAATCGCATCGATTCCGCTGAAAACGCATCCAAGTACGGCGTGGCGATTTTGTTCTCAGGAAAATGAGCCTGGATATTCCCGACGCCAAAATCATCCGCGAGAATAATGACGATATTGGGACGGTGATTAGATTCATTGCCACTGCTGACCTGTGTTGCCAAACTCAAAGCAACCAATCCAGCCAACCAACCACATGGGAATCTGGAGAACTCGAAGCGAAGAAACTTAACCACAGATTTTTTAGAGCAGCTTCGCCGCAACTGAATGGAGGTTTTCGATAGCCGCAAAGAGGCGCAAAAACGCGCAAAGAATATCTTCATGATCGAAATCTTTGCCCTTCTTCGCGTCTCTTGGTCGCCACTATCTGTCAACTTGTTATAGTTTAATGAGTTCAATCGATTGTTCAAAAACGCGATGATGTTAAATCACTTGCCTTTTAACAGGATACTCAGCTGCGCTGCTACATGATGGCTTCGCCAACTTGATGAAATCGCATTGTAAGCTCATCATGTTGCCGAAGGCATCCCGTAGCGAAGCGTATCCTGTTAATGGGAAATGACTTCATACTGAAAGTCCGCATTGGTTGCGGCTCCACTGCGCTAGTTGCTCCACAGTTCAAAATTCTACTCAACGCCTCGTAGTCGCTTTGGCATGACTGGGCAATGGCAGATAATCGCCTTCGCGTATCATCCACTTATCCAATTCGCTTCTTAGTTCTGTTTCGACGGTTTCCATCCCTTTGGAACCCGCGAGGTTTTTCAGCTGATACGGATCCGACTTCAAATCATACAGTTCGAAAACCGGTCGCGGACTCTCGAAATAGAGCCGTTTATGCAAGGGCGAGAGCCTATTTTGCTCGTTCATCATCTGCATCGCATTCCACGCCATTTTGTTCCCCATATCCACAGGCGAATAATGTTTCTCGGGCGTCGCATTGTAAGCGTAGTGGTAACGGCTTGTCGTGACCGAACGCGAAAGGTCGAAGCCATCGCTTCGGTTGATAGGCCCCCAATGCCAACCGCGTTCGGCGAAAACGTATTCGCGCGAATCGTACGGTTTTCCGAGAAGTTCGTTTTTGAAACTGATTCCCGTCATGCCTTCCGAGGTTTGCAGTCCCGCGACATCGAGAATTGTAGCAGCCAGATCGACCCCGCTGATCAGCGCCTCGCTCTCTGAGCCTGCTTTCGTCTGCCCCGGCCAACGCGCGATAAGCGGCACGTGCGTCCCCCGCGTCATCAAGGTCCCCTTTCCTCTTAACAGAGCCTCCCCATTGTCACCCATGAAGATGACCAGCGTATTCTCTTTCAGTCCCCGTTGTTCCAATACCTTTTCAACATATCCGAACCCTGTGTCCAGGTCGCGAACATCCGCCAAGTACTTGGCATAGTCCAATCGCACCTCCGGCAAATCCGGCCAATCCGGCGGCAGCTTCAACAGTTTGGGGTCAATCCCTTCGTGGTCGTCGCCCCATCTTCGGTGCGGTTGATTGAAACCGAAATAGAGGAAGAACGGTTTATCTTGCGGTACACCGTCGAGGATTGAACTGAAAACCGTCTCAACTTGATTCAAATTGTCGCCTTTGGTGCTCGTACTGCGGACGAAGTGATCGAATCGTTCCTCAAACGCTTCATCGCGCATTCCCAATTCAACCAATGCATCGGTCACATGATCGAGATCCTTGTTCTTTCCATCCAGATGCTGGTGACGCCCATCAAGCCCCACCCAATAGCCTCCCTCGCGCAGGATGTCCGTAAAGAAAACCGTGCCTGCCGCCGCCGGCTGAGCGAACCGTGTCGCCGACAATCCTACCGGCGACCGACCCGCGAAAATCGACGTGCGCGACGGAGCGCATTGGGGGGCGGCCGTATAGGCCCGATCGAATCGCATCCCCTCCCTCGCGAAGGCGTCTAAATTCGGCGTAATGCCAAAACGCCTACAATTGATATCCCCATACGCGCCTACATGCGGGACGCTGTGATCGTCCGAAAGAACGAGCAATACGTTCGGTCGTTCATCGGCTAGACCAATGAAGGCGAACATTAAGGGGAAGAGGACGAGACAAAGAAAACGGGGAATCATTTTTCGATAAGTACGATAAAAGAGGAATACAGCGTCGATCAATCAGAATGAACAAAGCCAAGAAACTTCGCCACACCCGTGCACTCACTCTCTACGCTTGAAACTAGAAATGCGGGGAAAGAATCGGCCCGTCACGGAACAGTAAGCATCGTATTCGTCCGCGAACGCGTCTCTCATCAATCGTTCTTCGCTAACGACATTCGCATGCCAATAGCAGTGAACCAAAATCGCCCACAGGAGGTATATCCAATTATTGAGCAGCATCGCCAATCCGAAATCGAAGCCGGATACGAACGTCGCATATATGGGATGCCGGAAATATCGATAGGCGCCCAACGTAGCCAACTTCTGTCCACGTTCCTTGGGCGGCAATGATTTCGCGCTCCAAAACGCAAGCCCCATCGCTCCGATCACACTCAATACGAATACGCTCCAACGAAGGGATGTATTCTCTGTGATGGCCGGCAATGCCACCTCCTCTTTAAATCCCCAAGCGACGCCAAACAGGCCGATCGTAATCAGTATGCCTCTCGGTCCCGCTCCGAAAATGCGTTCATATCTGGTCATCTTCAATCGATAATTGACCCCTCGCATCCCACAAAATCGATTCACGCAAGAGGAGTCACTTCTAAACGGGATATTCCGCGATACCGATGGTAGACAGCGGGACCTGAACTTCCAGATGTCCTGTAAATCCTTTTGGAACACTCTTTTCCGCTAGTAACGATTGCCGGAATAGGAAATAGCAAAGCCAAATGGATCCAAAAACAACAACTGTATTTATCGCCGATGATCATCCAATTTTCGAAAAGGACTGTGCGATTTAATCAAGGAAGAGATCGCTCTTCAACTAGTTGGACAGGCTTCATCGGGTGACGAGGTTCAAGAATCGATCAGGCGCCTAAGAAAACGCTGAAGGTATTGTATCATTTTTCGGATACAGTAGATAGAAACCGCTACGCCTGACTTCGGGCACAAGAAAGACACCAGAAAACAACGATTATTGTAACCGGCGCGGCTCCAGCCTTTCAACCGAAAGGAAGAGATGGGGGTGACCACTAGGCAATTGTCGCCGCGATTCGCCTTTTGAATGGGCGCTAGTTGGGAGCTATGAGTTCCGTTTCGGATCACGCATCGGGTAGTTTAGGAATTTCCCTCTATCGGAACGGCTAATCCTCCCAGTAAAAGCATAATCAAGGCAGGAACTTGAGTACGATGTATTCTGATGATTGAATACAGGCACATCTCCTATATTATCTAAATGCCTTGAAAGAAGGGGCGCGAGCATCGATAAACGGTCTGATTGCTGGCGAATGGAGATGGTTCTCGAGTCTAGCAACAATCCCTATGGATTTGAGTCTAGCGAGATGGAAGCAATAAACATCCCAGTGCCAGTAAAGCGTTTCGATGCATTGATAAACGAATGTTGTCAGTGTGTCTTCAATACAATGATCGACGAACGAGCGAGACTTGCTAGCGAGTCGCTCTTAGTAGGGTCAGGAGCAGAAGGGGAGGATCTATTTAGACGAATTGGAGCGTTTCAGGAAGGGTACTGCACGGTTGGAGTAGGATACGTCGGCGAGGCAAAAGGCTTGGTCTCAATTTCAGTTCCGACGTTGTTGGTGGAGATTATAACGATCAAGCTAGTGGACCCAATGACGGATAAGGACATTGCGGAGTTGCTCATGGATGTTTTAGGCGAGATTGGGAATTCGTTCGTCGGTCTAGTTAAAAGCGGACTGACAAGGCTTTTTCCTGATCTGAAGCTAACCGTACCTCAAACGCTCTCGAATCGACGTTTCAATATTGGCGAAACGGGCATGAGCTTTCGCAAGCAGTATCAGTATGCGATAGCGGGCCATACAGCGCTAGTAGATTTCTGTCACAGTCAATCCGCACTGTATATCGGCAATTAGCGAACCGCATTGCAAATGCGGTTTACTTGAAATGAGAAAAGGTCAGTTTCGCATTTTGCTCCGAACCCCGAAGATAGGTAATGGTGTAGGGATGGATTCCCTTTTCTAGTAGGACCTTTCCCTGGGTTGCGCGAGCGCCGTTGGCAACCGATTCATTGTCGACTACAACCGTATCGTGCAGGCGAAGAATAGCCCCTCCATCCGAATCGAGATTGAATTGGTATTCACCGGTCGCTTCAATGCTCACGAAGCCTTTGAACTCCACCGCGCCTCCTTTTGCGACATTCAGCCTGGAAACATCTATCTTGGATGATGACCCGCTTTTCGCCGCTTCAAGAGCAAAGGTCTGAGGAACCCAATAAAAGGGTCCTTCATAGGTCGTCCATTCGACGCGCTTGATATTCCGATCCGTCTCGATTCCGGGGATGGGCTCATTGTCGTAAGGACGAGGCGCGCTTTCGTTCGGGCGACGGATTTGCAGCACCCGATCCTTCATTCGCTGTTGGAGCTGGGTGAAGTATTCATTGCTTCCTGAAAGATCGACGCTTTCACGCCCATCCCTGTCTACATCGTAAATCATAAAATCATCCGCGTGGCTTTCAATGCCCGTACGAATCCCCTTGTATCCATCTACGAATACAACCTGCATTTGCTTGCGAGCGCGGCCCTGGTGATGCGGTTCGAATTCAGCATACATGGGGGTATTGCGGGAATTCACGTACTCTACATAGACCGTACTCTCGCGAACGACGCCTTCGCCTGACAGCAAAGGAAGCAAGGATACGCCATCGGATATAGCCGGCGCCACCAATCCCGACGCGTTAGCGAAAGTAGGCAGCCAGTCATGAAACTGGGACGGCGTGGAGTTAATGGACTGCGCTGGAATACTTCCGGGCCAGCGAACCAGAGTCGGCATGCGTATTCCCCCTTCCAGCACATCCCGCTTGACGCCATTGAAGGGGCCGAAGGAATCGAAGGAACTGGCATCGTATCTAAGCCCTTCGAGGTAGCTTTCGCGATGCGGACCATTGTCGCTCGTAAACACCACCAGCGTATTCTCATCGATGCCGAGATCCTTCAGGGTTTGAATCAAATCGGCGACCGAAGAGTCGATTCGACGCACCATGGTGGCGAAGCGCTTCTCCTGCTCGGTCCAGTCCTGCTTGGCATAGTCCGGGTGAACCCAGGAATCGATGGTATCCCCAATGGTATTGATCATTTTCCCCGCTTTGCCGACCCATTGCACTCCACCGTCTACGCCTCCCCCTTTCGGGTACGGCATGGAAGGAACATGCAAAGCAGCGTGAGGCGTGCTGTGCGCCAAATACATGAAGAAGGGTTGCTCGGGATTCGCCTCCCTGTGCTCGACGATCCATTTCTTGGCATAGGCGGTGAACAAGTCCGTCGTGTAACAACCCGCCAGCTCCTTATCCCAGCGCTTCTCGTTGTGGAAGACCGGTTTGCCCGTCCGATGCAGTTCCGAGTCGCCTCGCGGATAGTCGTCGCCCGGGTATTGCGTGTGGCCGTCGCGATGCTTTACGTATCCGAAAAAATCGTCGAATCCCCGAAGGGTTGGATAGGCGATCCATTGATCCCTGTCGTACTTTTCGCGATCCCCTCCCGGCAAGCCGTACTTGCCAACCAAAGAGGTACGGTAACCCGCTTGCTTGAGAACGGTCCCCAGATTGTGAGAGTCGGCCAGGGCCTTATCGAATTGGTTATCCCGAATCGGTTCATGCCCTTGGTGCCGCCCCGAAAGGAGCGAAGCGCGTGACGGAGCGCAGACCGGCGCCGGACAATAGTGCTGACGCAACTGCATGCCCTCTGCGGCAAATTGATCGAGCTGCGGCGTAGCATGCTTGCGGCCTTGCTTGCGGTCATTCTGATAAAAGACGCCCAGGTCTCCCCAGCCCAGGTCGTCTACCAGGATGAAGATGATATTGGGTTGATTGCGCTCAGCCTGAGTCATAGCCGGGCAAAGAGCGGAAATAATGAGCAGCATGGAAATCCCGAGGGATCGGAAACGAGAGTAGTTCATAAAGTAAATGATCGAGAGCCAGTGATTGAAAGCGGCTTGGCGAGAATGTCAAAAAAGATGAAGGGCTAGAACGAAGAGCGGATCGTCGCCAAGGGCCCACGAATGCATACTTACGTGAGCAGTGCCTCATCGAAAGCAACACCTGTTAGGACGTCTGCGAGACCCATCCCACAGGCTTCATCGCCCTGCAAATACACGGCATGAAAGGAGAGCGCGAAATTACCATGGCCTGGAGAAGTCTAAAAGTTCGACCACTTGAGGAATTAGTATCTAGTAAACCTCAGACTACCGAAGGCGCAGCTACTTCCTATCAACGACTCGCCAATCGCGAAAACCACCCTTTTAGTAACCAACATGAAAATTCTCAAACGCCTCATCCAATCCCGGAAGAACCCCGTTGCCACGGGCGCCGCAATGGCCCTAACGGCATTCGCCCTCTTCTCGACTGCCTGCAGCAATTCCGTCACCGATACGGCTGCATCAGCCGAACCCACCAAAATCGTCTTCATTTCCGGCGTGCCGAGCCACCCCTCCGGTCAGCACGAATTCAGAGCGGGCGTCATTCTGCTCGCCCGAGCGCTCGAGGAACAGAGCGGCCTTCCCCTGGAAGTAGCCGTCGCTCACCATGGATGGCCCGAAGACGAATCCATCTTCGATGGAGCCAAAGCGGTCATCATTTACTCCGACGGAAACGCCAGGCACCCCGTTAACGGGCACGAAGCCAAGCTGGACGCGCTTGTCGACAAGGGCGTCGGCCTCATGTGCATGCACTACGGAGTCGAAGTCCCCAAGGGCGAACAGGGAGAATACTTCAAGAAGTGGATAGGCGGACACTACGAAGCCGCCTACTCCGCCAACCCGCACTGGACAGCTGAAGTCGAACTCGATGCCGATCATCCCATCAGCCGGGGCGTCCCCGGATTCAGCGCCAACGACGAATGGTACTACAACATTCGCTTCGCCTCGCCGAAAACCGCAGCCGATATCGTCACTGGCATTCCGACCCGGGAGAACATCAATCGCTACGTTCACTGGAATCAATTCGCTGAAAAGCTTCTCGGCGCCAAGCAGACCATGATGTGGGCAGTCGAACGCCCCGACGGCGGTCGAGGCATCGGCTTCACCGGCGGTCACTGGCATCGCAACTGGGCCATCGAAGACTTTCGCAAAGTCGTTCTCAATGCCATCGTCTGGGTGGCCGGCGTAAAGGTCCCTGAGAGCGGAGTCTCATCCGATGCTATCACCGAAGCTCAGCTCAACGAAAACCTCGACCAGAAGAAGGAGATGATCCACGTCTCCTTGCCTTCAGAAGCCGACCTGACTCAACCCGCAGCCAAGCCTATCCCCTACCGGTGGCCTGGCATGCCAAAACCTTAAACTGAGGGCGCAAGTCCTAGTGGCTGTCGGCGCCACAGCGCGCCTCCGAAGCATTCATGAGCCCACGCGTAGTTCTAGCATCGATACCATTGTATCGAGCCGTAGGCGAAATGACTGCCAGAGCCCAGCGACCATAGGGCCGTCTGGTCTATACTAAGGCGGACGCCTGAAACACAACAATAGGGATTCGGAATCAATGAGGTTGGACCGAGCCATCCCACAAACTCAGTCAAATCCTTAGCAGCGATTGCGCCGAACGGAGAGAGACATTCATTTCCTGTAGCCAAGTTCAAACAGGGCCCAAAAAGGAGAACTCTCCTCCTGGAATTATTACAGTTTTACTTACCGAGACTGTATTTATTACCTGTTTACAATACCAAGATCTGAAATTCAATTCAACGAATCAGCGCCTCTAAGCCATTGTCCTCCTGAGGCTTAAAATGCGAGAATACGAAAATTAATTAGTTGGCGCAATTCATGCGAAACAGATGAGGAAACAATTAGCCCTCATAACAGCATGAAAATCATATTATCCATAGTTGCTGCCTTAGCAGCGCTTCTGGCCACACCAGCCACACAAGCCATAATCATTGGCGGCGCAGTAGAAACAGGAGACGGAGCCTTTATTAAACTCACACCTGGCTTCACAGAGTCCGATCCCGACAACACAGTTGGGAAAAACACCTTTCAAAACACCAATCTCTACGGATTCGACGAGTCTCAAAACGTCGCCATCGGCGCAGGAGGCCTTCTACCGGACATTGGCTCCTTCCTTGATCCCGGAACAATTGTAGCTAGCCACTACGTTTTCTACGACCCAAAGGAAAGCAGTTCGCAAACAGGTTATGTTCTCTTTGACGCCGACATTCTGGCGCTGCTCACCACCAAAGATTCTCTAGCAGCTACCGACTATCTAGCAGAGACAGGGGTGAACTATTTGAACCCAAAGCTCAGAGGGCTTGAGAAACGCGATGACGCTTCAATCAACGTATCTAATCCTAAACGTATCGACGTGGATTGGCGAGCAAGCAGTCCAGGCGACTATATCCGTATCCTGACCAGCCGCTCGCCGAACACGGCCACAGTACCAGATGCGAGCAGCGCTCTACTGCTCCTCGGCGGAAGTTTAGGGCTCTTAACACTGGTATCCAGAAAACTGAGCATAGAAGATAAAAGAGGGGTCAATCCACCATCTCTGCAGTCAGTCTCCTATATACCTTTTGAGCTTCAGATCAGGCGCGACCCCAAATAATCTCATGACAGAAGGCTCGCGCATGGGTTCGCCAGCAGTAGCCACCCTACTCCCTCCAACGGAGCAGGCTATTCGGCAATCGAGCGAAGAGTGATGGGGTTTTCTTCGTTCTTGGGACAGCGGGTTACACATAAATTAAAGGGCGCGACATGCGCCGGTAACGCGTTGTCCCTGCCCCATGCGTGAAGCCGAGATGAAGCATATCGCCTGAAGTCCAATAAAACCCCGCCCTGAACACGATAGGCGCTAACCCAGCCAGCGCAAACGGCGCTTTCCACAATCCCCTTGAAATACTGGAGCCTTTAACCCACTTATTTAGGGGATGGGCGACGAAGACAAGACGGCTGGGAACGAGAACGACGAGACGCCACCGCAGTCTGACACGCGCCAGAGCCCATTGCGCCCACACTAGGCCTTTTAGCGGAACTGAAGCGGCGTAAAGTCTTCCGCGCCGCCGGCAGCTACCTTGTCGTGGCTTGGCTCATCCTTCAGGTTGCCGCAATCCTTTTCCCTACTTTCGACGTGCCCCAATGGGCTATGCGTCTCGTCTTTTTCATGTGCGCATTGGGGTTCCCCTTGGTAGTTGCGGTCGCATGGGCCTTCGAGCTAAGCTCTGATGGCATGAGGCGCACGGAGCCGAGCGAGACCACCCCGGAGGCCGCTGCCGACCCCACGCAGAATCGCCGCCGCAACTGGGCGGCCTTTGCGTTAGGGGCGCTTGTACCCACCCTCGGGTTTCTTATCCTGCTACTATTTATGCTGCTGCGCCCGAGCGCAGACCCTTCCGCGCATTTACCCGAGGGCAGCATCGCTGTCCTGCCTTTCGCTAATTTGAGCGCTGAGGAAGAAAACGCCTTCTTCGCCGCGGGCGTTCACGAGGACCTGCTGACGCAGTTGGCGCGCCTCGACGATCTCGAAGTGGCCTCGAAAACCTCGGTCCTTAAACACCAAGAACACTCCGAAGCCCTACCCGCCATCGCCCAACAGCTCGGCGTTCGCTACATCGTGGTAGGTTCGGTGCAGCGAGCCAGCGAGGAGGTCCGCATAACGGTTCAGCTAATCGATGCCGCCACCGACAAGCACCTCTGGGCAGAAAATTTCGACCGGCGGCTCGAAAACATCTTTGCGTTGCAATCGGAGATTTCCCGCGAGATCGCCAAGCGAGTGCAAGTTCGCATCAGCCCGGAAGAGAGCCGCGCACTCGATTCCGTGCCCACTACAGTGGTGGCCGCTTACGACGCCTACCTCAAAGCGCGTTCCGGATTACTAGGCTTCTGGGTGGGGTTCGACGTGCTGGCGGAGGCGGAGACACAGTTGACCTTCGCCACCCGAGCGGACCCGAATTTCGTGGAGGCTTGGGCGCTTCTAGCAACTGTGCACAGCCGCCGCCATTTCCAGCTTTCCCGCATGGATAAAGCAAATCCAGAGGTAGCAAAAGAAGCTAAGAAGGCGGCCGAGGCCCTCGACCGAGCGCTGGAACTCGGTCCAAACAACGTCGCCACCCTGCGGGCCGACGGCTTCTATGCCTTTGTCGTCATAAACGACTTTCTCCGAGGCAGTCGCAGTCTCGACCGGGCAATCCAGCTTGTCCCCAACGACACCGAGAGCAACACCACGCTAGCCTACTGCTACCGACGCCTCGGGCAGATAGACAAAGCCATCGCCCTATTGTACGAACTGTATCAGGAAAACCCAGACGATCCACTCATCTTCGCGTTTCTCACCGAGTCCCTCCATGACTCGACCCAATATGAGCGACTGGTATCGATTTACACCGAAGCATTCGCGCGAAGCCCCGGTCGGTCGGACTACGTTCTAGAGAAGCTATACTACCAATTTCTCATTACAGGCGATCTGGATACCTTCCAGAAATACGATGCGGCGCTATCTACAATGCCCATCACCGAAGGCTGCGATCCCGCCTCCTGGCGCCACAGGCGCATGACCGTCGCCATGCTTAACGGAGAGTTCGACGCCTACGCCGACAACTTCCGCATCGAGTGGGAAGAGCATCATCGCGATCACGGCGACTGGGTCTGTCCCATGCAGGTCAACGCAGAAGCCAACCACGCTGCCCTCCTCCTCGTTCAAGGCCGCAGTACGGAAGCTTCGCAAATCATCGAGGAGTCTTTCAAGAATATCCACCTCCCCCCGAATCCACTGGCAGCATGCAGCTTCGACACCGAGATGGTCCGACCCAAGTTGCATCATATGAACGACGACCCGCAACAGGCGAAGGCCGACCTCCAGTACGCCATCCGCAAGCTGGCTGACAAACCGGATTCGCTGCTTAAGTATATTGAGAAAGGGGTCCTTCTAGAAGCCGCCGACCTGATCGACCCTGATATAGCGTATTCTATTTTCAAAGACATCTCAAACGATCCAATCCAAAGAGCTTCTCTCGAAGTAATCTGCGCCAATCCTTGGAGCTACCCTCATCTTGCTCGGCATCCAGAGTTCCAGAAAACAGTGATCGCCGACGGCCGCTTCGTTGCCTTTCTCCAGCGATATGGCTTCCTATCGGATAACTAGCGCGAACCCTCTTCAAAAGGTCCCCCGTAATCAATTCGGAACGATTGCGCCGAACGGATAGAGAGATTCCTTTCCTATCAACACGCTATATTGCAGTTGGAATCGTGGGAGCGATTAGAAGCGTATCCCTCAAATGAACAAGTATCTGCTTGCAAAGGGTTGGCGTATCGTTCGCGCAGGAGAGCTTGCCATCCTTCAAGAAGTTAGAATAGCCAGCCGGCAGTCCAAGCGACTGAGAGCGCGCGTCAATGAAGCCCATAGTCCATGCGTCGAAGCCTCTCTCATCGATCTCGCCTTCCCATACGACATGGGCCCCATGGTGACGTTTATCTCCTTCGATTCGCTTATAGAGATTTTTCACTGATGCCTGATCCCCTTCGAGTATCTGAAGGAACTCTTGGCCATGGTAGAGCAGCATACCGGTAATCCCGACCTGTTCATTTTTCCACCGGGAAAGAGTCAATAGCGAGTCAAGGCTCTCGCGATCCTTTTCCTGACAACTCAAGCTTCGATATATAAGTTCATAGAGCATTAAATCACCCCCCTTTTTAGTTGCTCGAAGTCATATTAGAACTAACGGGGCCCGCATTGCAAATATCGAAATATATTTAACTTAATTTTAAAATATCAATTTGCGCTCCTATGCAAAACCGACGGCGACAGGGCGAAAGAGTCCATAAATACATTCATTTACTATAACTAAAAAGGCGTAGAGACTATACTGATCACTCCTAGTCCCTCAGTTCTCGATGCAAGATCGGCATCCTCCGAAAAACTCGTAATCACCTACCCGCCGAGAACAATACAGCGCATTGCTTAAGTTCGCTCCACTGGCGAAATTCGCTTAATGTATTTTTTCCTGATACTGTTCATATCAGAAATTGAAACGAGAACAGTATTAAGAAAATTGGAGAACGAACAGTTCCGAGTCCCCAATTTGCCAATCGCCCGTCGAGCAGCGACGAACAGCAGTTTATTTTTCCTCGACACAGCATACCATCCCCCAGTATAGTACTAACATGGCTCATTTACATACTGAGAACACGAAAATCCTAGCCCGCGTTCGACGCCTTAAAGGCCAATTGAATGGCGTCGAGCGCATGCTCGTCGAAGGCGAAGAATGCTACCCCATTCTCCAAAGCGCTGCCGCCTGCCGGGGCGCATTCAATTCGCTCATGCGCGAACTCATCCTCGATCATATCGATCACCACTTGGCGGAAAGAGAAGAGGCGTCCGACGAAATACGCGAAACGGCTCGGGAAATTCAAGACATCGTCAAGAGCTTCCTGAAATAGAACTGAAGTCGGCCGGTCGGCCTTGGGCTCATTATTTTCGCGGATCCTCGAGGCTCTCTCGCCAAGCGTACACCGGCGAAAATCCCAGCATGCGCTTGGCCTTCGCGTTCGAATAGAAGGTCTCATCGCCCCCTTGACCATCCGCCAAAGGAATGCCCGTGTAGAAGGCTTCGCGCAGTTCTTTGCTCGTTCGGTTTACCGAATGATCATCGTTCGATACGTTGAAAATCTCGAACCCGAGCCCATCGGTCTTCAGGCATCGGTCAACCATCTGACCTAGATCGCGAGCATCGATGTAGGCGAAAATATTTCGAAGCCGAAGCGATGGATCCTCCATAAAGGCAGGGAATTTTTCCCTGTATTCATGCGGCTCAATCACATTGTTGATACGCAAACCGTAAATGTCCGCGCCCGTACGGCGGTGAAAGGAACGGGCAGTCACTTCATTGACCACCTTCGACATCGCATAGCTGTCCATTGGCACAGTAGGATGCTGCTCATCGACGGGCAGATAGTCCGGCTTGATCTCGCCATCAGCGAAGCAAATTCCGTAGGTCGTCTCCGACGAAGCGAAAACGACCTTCCGAACCCCCATCTTCAAAGCTGCGTCAATTACATTGTAAGTCCCCAAGGTATTGACCCGATAACACTCGTTATCCGACGTCAGCAGCATGCGCGGAACCGCCGCGAAGTGCACTACTGCATCGAATTTAGGAACTCCCGTCCCCGGCAGCATCTCATCGAATCCGGCATAGGACGCCATGACGTCGTACATTTGACCAGCGTCCGTAATATCGGCAATCCGGTTATCGACGCCCTCAATTCCCAAAGGCAATTTATCGACGTTGAGCACTCGGTGGCCCGCCTCTATGAGATAAGGTACCACATGCCGACCGGCTTTACCGCTTCCTCCTGTAAACAAAACGCGCATACTTAACTTCCTTCTTCTTTATACCGCCGATCGTTCTCCCAGTGGACAACCAATCAGAGTAATCTCAAGGCAAGCAGCATCAACCTACCAGATTCGATAACGAAGCCTACCGCTGACAAATAGTCATCTCAGAAATCAACTTCGCTTCGATCCTAAAGCAGGGCCGAGCGCAGAGCTCACCCGAATCAAACCGGAACAATCGACGTAGCGAAGCGAAGATGGCCGATCAATTTCCTATCAGTAAAACCCTTGATCGCCTGAGACTCAAAGTGTTGAATGATCTCAGACGCTTCGACATCGGGTTCCTGGAGAACCGACCCCAACCCAAACGACCTCCCTCATGTCTCCGAAACTCCTTACCCTGATCAAAATTGCCCTGATCTGGCCCTTCCTCGCGCAGGCTCAGAATGATCGTCCCAATGTATTGTTTATTGCGGTCGACGATCTCAATAATTGGGTAGGGTTTCTTAAGAATCATCCTGGTGTCAAAACGCCGCATATGGATCAATTGGCCGAACAGGGCGTTGTATTCAGCAAGGCCTATTGTTCGGCGCCGGGGTGCAATTCTTCGCGTTCTAGTCTGTTAACAGGATTGAGGCCATCCAGTACCGGGATATACGCCAACGGGCATGACTGGCGAAAGATGGAAGCGACAAGAAATGTGGAAACCTTACCGGACAGCTTTCAGGCCGCAGGCTACAAGACAGCGAGGGGCGGAAAACTTTATCATGCCCATACCCTTCGGAAATCCGCCTTTGAAGGGCACCTGGACCCGGAGCCCTGGGATGCATTCTTTCCCTCGCGCAACCTTCAGCTGGCCCCTGAAGTGGAACCGGCTTCCTGGCCCGTAAAAACGAGCAGGAGTTTTTATTTGGGACGCTTCGACTGGTCTCCCCTGGATATTGAGGATGAGGAGATGGGTGACGCCAAAGTGGTATCCTGGGCGGAAGGCGAACTCTCTAAAACGCACGAGAAGCCCTTGTTTCTGGCGGTTGGAATCTATCGCCCTCACTGGCCCTGGTGGACTCCCCGGTCGTATTTCGATCAACACCCCCTCGATGAGATCGAGTTCCTGCCGGAACCGGAAGACGACCTCAGTGATATTCCTGAAGCAGGACTGCGAATGGTTCGAAAAAGATGGGACGATTGGATTCTGGAAAGGAACCTGCGCAAAGAAGCCATGCAAGCGTATCTCGCTTCTATGACGTTTGCGGATGTTATGGTTGGGCGTTTGTTGACTGCCCTGGAGAACGGGCCTCTCGCAGACAACACCATCATTATCCTGTGGTCGGATCATGGTTACCACATAGGTCAAAAACACCACTGGGAGAAATTTGCGCTCTGGGAGCAAACGACCAACGTGCCCTTGATCATCGTAGACCCTCGCAATGGGAAAGCTGGCGCGCAATGCTCTCAACCGGTCAGTTTGCTCGACCTGTATCCGACCCTAGTGGATCTCTGCGGTCTTGAGGACCCCGGACATTTGGAAGGACAGAGCCTGCTGCCTCTCCTCAGCGATCCGGATCAACAAACCAATCGGGGAGTTATTACGACTCAAGGATTCAATAATCACGCAGTACGAACCGAACATTGGCGCTACATTCGGTACAACGATGGCTCCGAGGAGTTGTACAATCACCAGAATGACCCCAATGAGTTTACCAATCTGGCCGGCAAGACTGAATTCAGTTCAGTAAAACAACACCTGGCCTCCCTCTTACCCTCCAAAAACGTAAAGCCACCAGCTAGGGGTCCGGATTGAGTTTTGCTTCTCGGCGGAGAGCTTGTCTAAGTGGAAGAGGCCTTTGGATTTTTCGTTTGGATTGCTCCGGATACGTATTCTATAATCACCTACATTCCCCAACCCAAGACAACAACAAGACTTGAGCCGTCAAAAGGAATGCGACTGTCCCGCAACCTCCTACTGAAAACCGGGGTCGCCCGCGTCCAATGGCATTGATTCATTCCAAGCCATCAATGCCGACACTAATCGTTTCACGACCTTGGGATTTTTCTCAGCCAAGTCATTCGACTCCATAGGGTCTTGCTCCAAATCATACAATTTAACCCGGCTTCCGTCATAATCGCACAACAATTTCCATTTCCCCATTCGCGCTGCGAGATCTGGCAAATTATCGTAACCGTAATAGCTCTTTCGATCTGGGGGGCGACTGAAGAAAAGAGGCGCCTCACGAGAACTCTCAGATCTTCCGATTAGCGTATCCAAAACATCCTCACCATCATACTCAACCCCCTCGTTCGGCTTCGCGCCAGACAATCGAACGAGCGAAGGAACAAGATCCATTGCGCTGAAAACGGAATCGCGATTCCATCGACCTTCGACTCCATTCGCCAAAACGCCTGGTCCCCAAGCAATTAAAGGCGAACGTACTCCGCCCTCAAACAAATGGGTTTTGTAACCTTTGAACTTTCCCGCCTCGCCCGCGCCCAGTTCGGGCCCATTGTCTGAACATACGAGAATTAAGGTGTTCTCACGCAAACCCGGATCCTTGCGCACAAAATCGAAGAGTTTCCCCAACTGCATGTCCATCTCCTCAAGCACCGCCAAATAGAGCTCGCGCTTATACTTTTTCCGCCAAAGGCGGTCCTTCATATCCTCATCCGAGGCATCGCCGTTTCGCTTCGTTTCTAACACACGCGCGTATGAAGGGAAAAAAGGAGTATGCACATCATCGGGCCAAATATTCACGTAAAACGGCTTCCCAGCTTCCTTAGCCGCTCCCATAAACGGAATCGCCGCATCAATAAACCCACCCGTAATCTCATAACGCTGCATCCATGTGACTGGCGCCCCTAAGGTATTCTCCTCTTTCTCCCAAATTCGGCCGACTTCTCCATTTTTGAGAATCGTCAACGGGAGTAACTTCGCCCCAATTCCCTCGAAATTAGTGAGAGAAGCATCGAAACCGTATGCCGTGATCGGCGGCGCTTCCCCCACGTCACGCTGTCCCCCCATATGCCATTTCCCGAAATGGCCTGTCGCGTATCCAGATTCCTGCAGAGTTCTAGCCAACATCGGGGCCTTTGGATCCAACCACTGAGCCATCCCCCGCTTCGTATTCATCGCTCGGTGACTCAGAAAGGAAGTCACGCGCCATCGCTGGGGGTAAGTTCCCGTGGAAAGCGCCACTCGCGATGGAGAGCAAATCGGAGAGTTTACATAAAACTGCTCAAAGCGGATTCCCTCCTCCGCCAGCGCATCGATGTTCGAGGTGCTCGCATCCTCATTACCGAAACTGGAAAAATCCCCCCAGCCCATATCGTCGATAAAAACGACTATGATGTTGGGGCGTTTCGATGCATGCAGAGAGAGAGCGGCAAGAAACAAAAGGGTAATGAGGGCAGTCTTCATAGTAAGCGTTTATATCTTGGAGATTAAGCGAGATTCCTATGGCAGCGATACATTCAGAGCAAACCCAATTCCTGTAGTTCCCGCGGTTAAACGGATGACACACCCCCAGCATGCTCAAGCCATGCCTTTCGCGCCCCCCCTAATACTAACGCGTTACTTGCAACCAAGGTAGCCTGAAAGCGATCTCGCCATCTCCGAGCAAGAAACGTATTTTATTGAAATCGGACGATCTTCGGTCTCGGTTTTGATTAATACCGCGCTCGAATCGCGTATTTAGATCATGAAATTGCAGAACAAAGTCACTATAGTAACCGGCAGCACCAGTGGAATCGGAGAGGCGATCGCCCGGCGCTTTTTGGAGGAAGGAGCATTGGTGGTCTTGTCGGGACGGAGCGAAGAACGCGGAAAGGCGCTTGAGCTCGAGCTCAACCGGAAGGACGAACGAGTCATCTTCGTCGGCGGAGATATTACTAGGGCAGAGACAAATCGAGCCTTAGTAGAGGCTGCGAAAAGGAGCTTTGGGGGATTGGATATCCTGGTACCTTGCGCAGGCTCTCTTTGCCTGGGAGCGATCACGGAAATATCGGCTGAAACCTGGGAGCGTGGATTGGGGACGAATCTGACGAGCGTTTACCACCTGCTCCATTATGGCATCCCAGAGTTGCAGGCTCGAGGCCAGGGCTGCGTCGTTGCAGTGGGATCGATTGCGGCTTATCGGGGATTCCCAGGCCATGCCGTTTATTGCGCGGCCAAAGGTGGGTTGATTCCTTTGATTCGTCAGGTGGCAGCCGACTATGCGCCAACGGTACGAGCCAATATAATTTGTCCCGGGCCGATCGATACGCCGATGCTGCATGATTCGGCGGCTGCATTTCCCGATCCCGAGAAAGCGATTTCGGATGTGGCGGAACGGACGCCTATGAAACGATTAGGCATTCCGACCGATGTCGCTTCTGCAGCTTTATTCCTCGCGAGCGATGACTCTGCCTGGATCAATGGATCGGCGCTCGATGTCGATGGCGGGGTGATGATCAATTGAAGTCAACCAAAGCAACAGTAACGTTTAGAGTATGCCTACCGTAGTCGTAACAGGAGCCAACCGCGGGTTGGGATTGGAATTCGCGAAGCAATATCAGGACGAGGGTGGAAGGTTATCGCCGCCTGCCGCAACCCAGGCGAAGCCGCTTCGCTTCGCTCGCTTGACGTATCGGTATATCAGCTCGACCTGAACAGCCTCGATTCAATCGAGGCGTTTGGGGCGGCGCTCGCGGGGGAACCCGTGGACTTGCTGATCAACAATGCCGCAGTCCACGATCGGGTCACGGAACCCGGCTTTTCCAGTATCGATCCCGAACTCTGGATGGATGCGTTCAAAGCGAATGTCATGGGTCCGACATTGGTGACGCAGACCTTATTGAAGAACCTTCGGGCGGCGCCTAGAGCGGTGGTTGCGACGATTGGAAGCCAGCAGGGTTGTTTGAATACGTATGAGGAAGGAGGCATATACGCCTATCGTACGACGAAAGCGGCGGC
>Ga0208127_1000433_pt1 | contig 21600 bp, 18 predicted proteins | sample ETNtaG_6_FD_185751 | JGI IMG/M metagenome (GOLD analysis project Ga0208127, IMG submission 185751) | Marine microbial and viral communities from oxygen minimum zone, Eastern Pacific Ocean - ETNP201306SV45 (SPAdes) (version 2) | ecosystem: Environmental > Aquatic > Marine > Oceanic ... | reverse complement strand
GCAGCCCTAATGAAAAGGCTTGGAGTTGCAAGGGTGGATTCCCTATCCGAATTTATCGAAACTCTAAAAATTTTTCACTGTCATGGTAGATTATCAGGTTCATCTGTGGCGTCTGTATCCTGTTCTGGTGGAGAGGCAAGTTTAATTGCAGATATTTCCAATGGTAAGCAGATTTCGTTTCCAAAGTTAACAAAAACACAAATAGAGGACCTTAAGATTGCATTAGGAGCCAAAGTGGCGTTAGCAAATCCATTGGATTATCATACCTACATTTGGGGAAATGCAGATAAAATGGCACAAACATTTATATCAATAATGCAAGGTAAAAATATAGATATTGGAATAATTATTGTGGACTTTCCCAGACCAGATTTTTGCGACCCCGCTGCTTGGGACTGCGTTGTGGAAGCCGCAATGGTTACAAAAAAAGCAATCAAAAAACCGGTTGCTTTGCTGTCCACGCTTGCTGAAAATATTGAAGAAAGTTTAGCAAAAGAATTAATGCAAAAAGATCTAATTCCCCTATGCGGAATAGACGAAGGTTTAGCGGCAATAGTTGCAGCGTCTACTCAAAAAACTGATTTGGATATATTTAAAAATCCGGTAATTTTACCTAATAATAATAAAAATTCCTGCCTGCTAGACGAAGCGTATTCAAAATCGTTGTTATCTGAAATTGGAGTCGATACGCCGCGAAATGTTGTGGTTAAAAATAACGAACTATTGGACAGTCTCCCCTTTGAGTTTCCTGTAGTTATCAAAGCGCTTGGATTATCTCATAAAACTGAAAATAGGGGAGTTCGATTAGGTCTAACTAACGCTGAAGAATTAAAAATAGCTTTTGTTGAAATGGCTTTTTCTGAATATTTGATTGAAGAGATGATAAGTGATGTACTACTTGAGTTATTAGTTGGTATTATCAATGATCCCGCCCATGGTTTTGTGCTAACGATCGCGTCTGGAGGGGTTTTTACTGAAATTTTATCTGATAGCCAAAGTTTAGTCATGCCAGTTAATAGAAAAGAATTAAATGCCGCGATTAAAAATTTGAGAATATCAAAAGTAATTGATGGCTATAGAGGCTCGGACGCAATAAATATGGATCCATTTATAAAGAATATTTTTAAGCTTCAGGAATTTGTAATCAAGAATAGTCATGACTTATCTGAGTTAGAAATAAATCCATTCTTAATCACAGCTTCTAGAGCCATTGCTGTTGATGCTTTAATAAAAATGTAGTTAGGGTTAATGTATGTCTACTGAATCTGTAAAGACAAATATCGTCGGACACGTTCTTGAAGTTACTTTGGATCGGCCAAAAGCAAATGCCATAGATTTAAAGACAAGCAAGATTATGGGTGATGTATTTTGTGATTTTAGAGATAACCCTAATTTGAGAGTTGCAATTATTACCGGGTCTGGAGAAAAATTTTTTTGTGCGGGCTGGGACTTAAAAGCTGCGGCAGATGGGGACGCGGTAGACGGCGATTACGGCGTTGGTGGTTTTGGTGGTTTGCAAGAGTTACCCCACATGAATAAACCAGTTATTGCGGCCGTTAATGGTATCTGTTGCGGCGGCGGTCTTGAATTAGCTCTTTCTGCAGATATTATATTGGCGGCAGAACATGCCTCATTTGCCTTACCGGAAATACGTTCTGGTACTGTTGCAGATGCTGCATCATTAAAGCTACCAAAACGCATCCCATATCACATAGCAATGGAAATGTTATTTACCGGGAGATGGCTTGATTCCGAGGAAGCGGCGAGATGGGGTTTGATAAACCAGGTTCACAAGTCAAATGATTTACTTTCAAAAGCTAGAGAGCTAGCGGAACTTTTAGCTTCAGGTCCTCCTTTGGTATATGCTGCAATAAAGGAAGTTGTTCGAGAAGCAGAAAATATGAAGTTTAACGATGCCTTAAATATGATTACAAAAAGTCAGTTTCGAACGGTTGAAACCTTGTATCGTTCAGAAGATCAATTAGAGGGAGCACGTGCCTTTTCTGAGAAACGTGATCCAGTATGGAGAGGGAAATAAAACTAGACTAGGTGTATTCTAGCCAGTAAATCGGACTTTTCCAATGTGGTCCAAATTTCTGTTGCGTTGAGCATAGTCAATTCCATAACCAACAACAAACTCATCTGGTATCTCAAAACCCGTCCAATCTGCTTTAACATCAATCTCTCGTCTGCTTGGCTTATCAAGTAAAGCAATTGATTTTAACCGAGCGGGCCCCCTCGATTTCAGTAATGCTATTACATGGCTCAAAGTATAGCCAGTATCGACTATATCTTCTACGACCAGTACGTCTCTTCCTTCAATTGCTCCCCTTAGGTCTTTTAATATGCGCACTTCTCTTGAGCTTTCCATACCATCGCCGTAAGATGATGCTTCTAAGAAATCAACTTCTACCGGCAGATCTAATTCACGCACCAAGTCTGCAATAAATACGAATGAACCTCGCAGTAAACCCACTACAATGAGTTTATCTGTACCCACGAATTCATTCTGAATATTTTTGCAGAGCTCCTCTACTCTGGCCGCAATTGCTTTTGCAGAAATCATTTCATCAATGACATATGGTCGCTCTGACATTAAATCACCCTTTATTTTTTCAACAACATTACGTATCTCTGACAAACTGTCACTACAAAAAAATAATAATGCCTACTCACTCTGAAACAAAAATTTTAAAATATCAGCCGGAACAGATGTTTGAATTGGTGGCGGATGTAAATAGTTACCCCCAATTTCTCCCTTGGTGTTCGGCGGCGAGAATACACTCTAGAAGTTTTATTGAAAATAATGAAGTTCTAGAAGCCGATCTGGTTATTAGTTTTAAAGTATTCCGTGAAAAGTTTGGGAGTAAGGTTACCTTGATGCGATCTGAGAACCAGATAATTACCGAATATATAGACGGACCTTTCAAACGAATGTACTCCAAATGGAGGTTTAAAAGTGTCAATAACGGTAGTGAGGTTTCTTTTTACGTAGATTTTGAAATGAAGAATGCTGTATTGCAAAAAATAGTAGGTGTTGTCTTTAATGAAGCAATGCATCGTGTTTTGACTGCATTTGAAAAGCAGGCAGTGGCTCTTTATCCTGATTAGCTTACCGAAAGCTCCTCATACAATAGTTTTATTGCTTTTATGACTGCTGAAGATCTAATATTATTTCTTCCTAGAGGGCCATATTCCACAGTTTCAACTCTAATTTCACCATTTTCTTTAGCAATTGCAAAGCAAACTAAACCTTCGGGTTTGTAATCGCTCCCGCCGGGACCAGCAATACCTGTGATTGAAATAGCTATGGTGCCCATTGATCTATTCAAAGCTCCTTCTGCCATCTGCTTTGCTACTTCCTCACTGACGGCTCCATGTTTTTCTAGTGTCTTCTTATCTACTCCTAAGACACTAATCTTAGAACGGTTTGAATAGGTAATATAACCTTGCTCAAAAAAAGCTGATGAGCCAGGCATTTCAGTTAGGCAAGCCGCTAGCAAACCGGCAGTACAGCTTTCGGCGGAAACAATTTTACTCCTGCGTTTTTTTGCGATAGCATACAAGTCTTTGAGATCAGTCATATTCAAGAAATACCATGATAAAAAACTGCTAAAATAATTGTACAAATTGCTGCAGTGACTCCGGCAAAAATATCATCTAACATGACTCCTAATGCGCCATTTTTCTCATCCGCCCAGCCGATTAATGACGGTTTATAAATATCAAATATGCGAAAAAAGAAAAATGAAGATATCCATCCTGGCCATAAGTCTAACGAGGGAAGGTTGTAAAAAGAAACTGCCCAAGCAATTGGTAAGACTGCAATCCACAGTCCTATAAGTTCATCAATAACAACCTCGGAGGGGTCCTTATTTGCTGTTCGTTTTAAGTACTCGCTTGTAGCCCACCACCCAAATACACAAACAGATAACAGTGCAATTGCAAACCCTATTATTCCAAAAGACTCTAACAATAATATTGCTAGAACGAGAGCAAAAAAAGAGCCCCAGGTTCCCGGAGCAGGCCGAAGGTAACCAATTCCAAATATTGTGGCAATTGCTGCGCTCATGGGCTGATAAGAGTTGCTGTGGCTAAAGCAGCAATTCCTTCCTCGCGCCCGGTAAAGCCCAACCTTTCGGTGGTTGTGGCCTTCACAGAAATTCTATCCTTTTTTAGATTAATAATATTTTGAATGTTAATCTTTATTAATTCAGCATGAGGTTTAATTTTTGGTTTTTCACAAATTATGGTGCAGTCAACATTACCTAATTCAAAGTTTTTACTTTTTGCGAGCTTCACTGCATATTTGAGAAAAATCTCGCTCGGGGCATCCTTCCATTTTTTGTCATCTGGTGGAAAATGAGTGCCGATGTCTCCCTTTGCTAGCGCTCCGAAGATGGCGTCTGTTATGGCATGCAGTACAACATCTGCGTCTGAGTGTCCGCTAAGCTTAGAGGTGTGAGGAATTTTAACTCCGCCCAAGATTACAAAGTTTCCTTCCTCAAAAGCGTGTACATCAAAACCGTTACCAATTCTTATATCCATAATTAATATCCTAAAACAGCCGTAACGCGATCAAAATCTTCTGCTGTTGTTATTTTAATATTTTTTTCGCTACCTTGTATTACTTTAACTTTTATTCCGGCTGAAGTGGCAACTTCAACATCATCTGTCGCAGTCGATGGACTGGCTACGTGAGCATCAAGTATCTTTTTGAAGTTAAAGCCTTGTGGCGTTTGAGCCCGCCATATATTCTTCCTACTTTTGGTTTGCATCACCTCTTCGTCGACGACTTCCCATAGCGTGTCTGTAACAGGTAAACCAGGCGATACGGCATCGGCAGTATCTAAATTATCAAGAACATTATTAATAACATTTAGTGGAGTTGAGGGCCGCGCTGCATCGTGAATTAGCACGTAATCTGGCATTTCATTTTGTTTCAAAGCTGCGAGGCCAAATTTAACTGACTCGGATCTTGTATGCCCACCTTTGGTAAACAAAACATCCCTTCTATTTAAACGATGAAGATCATCTGGATGAAGGACTACCATTACATTATTAATTCTGGAGATATTCTTAAATAAATCTATTGAATGGTCGATAATTCTTTTATTACCTAGTATCTGCCATTGTTTAGGCATTGCACTCCCAGCTCGCGTTCCTCTGCCAGCAGCAAGTATTAATGCAATAATCTTCATCGAGTGTCACACTTTTTACTATTAATCGTTAAGACTGGTCTAAGTGTTCTTCTCAAAATATTCAATATTAGCATTTAATGCCTAAATTTTAATCATTTAATCTGGAGTGATGAAAAAAAAAGCATAAATTATTGTTCAAGTTTAATTGCCATACTAATTTAAGGTGGATGTGGATGGAGTTATTATGACGCTAAATTCAAACATAAATACTGGTAAGGTTCCTGTTTTTCTGGCTCCTATGGCGGGAGTTACGGATTTACCATTTAGAAATGTGGTTTCTAAATTTGGTGTAGATATGGTTTTTAGTGAAATGATAGCGGATAATAGCTTACTTTCTAGAGTTGTAAAAAACCAAAAGATTGAATTGGGCACCAGTTTCTCCAATACAGCGGTGCAGCTGGCAGGGTGTGAGCCAGCAACAATGGGCGAGGCTGCAAAAATAGTTTCGGATCTTGGCGCCGGAGCAATAGACATTAACATGGGCTGTCCTGCGAAAAAAGTCGTTGGAGGTTATTCTGGCTCGGCCCTTATGCGGGATTTGAAGAAAGCTTCAGCGATTGTAGACAGCGTTGTAAACGCTGTTAACGTGCCTGTATCCTTGAAGGCGCGTCTTGGATGGGATGATGGCTCCAAAAATGCAAAAGACCTTGCCCTATTAGCTGAACAGTGTGGTGTACAGTTAATTACAATCCATGCGCGAACTCGCAATCAATTTTATAGAGGCTTTGCGGATTGGAATGCCATTCTGGAAGTTAAAAAAGCGGTCAAGATTCCAGTTATAGCCAATGGAGACATTGTAGATATAAGCTCGGCTAGCCAGGCCTTAAAGGTGTCCGAGACTGATGGATTAATGATGGGGCGGGGTGTAATAGGAAAGCCTTGGGTCATCTCTCAAATATCAGCATTTGTGAATGGAGAGCCTCAGCCGTCAAGTCCTGCTGGATTGGGCCTTATTGAAGTAATCGCCGAACACTACGATGAAATTTTATCATTTTATGGCGAATTTCTCGGAATAAGGATAGCTCGAAAGCATCTAAAACGTTATTTGGATATTTTCGGTTTATCAAAAAAATTAACAACTGAGTTTTTAAGAGAGAACTCTGCAAAAGAGGTAATTAGAAAGCTTTTTGAAATACCAGAGCGTGTTAACCCATGAATGTGGATTATGAGAAAGTTTGGATGTCTATTCCGCTTCCTTCTGTCATTTTAAACGGCGACGACATTGTTGTTCAAGTTAATCCGCCAGGTGAGGGTTTTTTAAATGCATCAAGCAAATCCGTGAAAAATAAACGTATTTGGGATCTTATAGAAATCGATGCATCTCTAGAGGATAGCTACAAGAAAGTAAAAAAATTCCACTCTCCTTTGTTCATTACAGATGTTAAAGTTGGAGCTAACGGACGAGATCCGGTCCGTTGTAATATACAAATTGCTCCAATCATTGGTCTTGAAGATAGTACTATCATATTGATTGCCCCAAGAGAGATTGCTGGTCGAATTTCCCAATCTAAGTCCGTAAAAGCAGCCGCAAAGTCTGCCATAGGAATGGCTGAGATGCTCGCCCATGAAATTAAAAACCCTCTTGCAGGTATAACAGGTGCTGCGCAGTTATTGTCGATGGGACTTTCGGCAACTGATCTGGAAATTACAGATTTGATTGTTGCCGAAACGAAAAGAATATTAACTCTATTAGAGCAGGTAGAGCAGTTTGGGAATTTGAAACCTATTGATCCTAAACCACTAAATATTCATGATGTAATAGATAGGGCGAGGCGTTCTGCGCAGTTAGGTTTTAGTGCACATATTATTTTTAAAGAGGAATACGATCCTTCTTTGCCGTTAGTTTACGGAGATCCAGACCAATTACTTCAAGTATTTTTAAACTTAATCAAAAATGCATCTGAAGTGCAGCCAAATAATGGTAATATTAAATTACGTACATTTTTTGAACACAGCTTCAAACTACGAAGAGCCGATGGCTCGGGTCACTCTATGCCAATCCAAGTCGAGGTCATAGATAATGGGCCTGGTGTTTCTGAGGACATAAGAGATGAAATTTTTGATCCTTTTGTTTCAGGGCGAGATAATGGAACTGGCCTTGGTCTAGCTTTAACAAGTAAAATCATATCGGATCACAATGGTCTCATCTCTCTCGAATCTAAGCCTGGAAATACTGTGTTTCGTATTTCTTTACCTTTTGTGACAAAACTTAATTAAGGGGAATTTAGCATGGATGGCACCGTTTTAGTTGCGGATGACGATAGGACAATTCGAACAGTACTTACTCAGGCGCTTACTCGCGCGGGTGTAAAAGTTCATGCAACTTCCAGCTTAACTACGCTAATGCGATGGGTTTCGGAAGGAAAAGGCGATGCAGTAATTACTGATGTCATGATGCCGGATGGGAATGGTTTAGAGATGTTGCCAAAAATTTCTCAAGATCGTCCAGATTTACCAGTTATCGTTATTTCCGCCCAAAATACTATTATGACCGCGATACAAGCAGCAGAAGCAGATGCATACGATTATTTGCCTAAACCTTTTGATTTGCCAGATTTAATGAAGCGATGCGCAAAAGCATTATCAAAAAAAGGAAAAGGTCTTTCAGCTTCATCTAGTGCTTCTATCAGAACTACTAACATGGATGCAGCTGATGAAGGCTTACCAATAGTTGGCAAAACTGCTTTAATGCAAAATCTCTACCGTTTTGTGGCCAGGCTGATGAATTCTGAATTACCAGTATTAATATCTGGTGAGTCAGGAACTGGTAAAACTTTAGTCGCACAAGTATTACACGACTTTTCGGATAGAAGGAATATGCCTTTAGTTAGAATGAGGGCGGATGATTTAGTCGAATTAGATGGACCTTCTAAAATTCTTGCGCGGGCAAAAGATGGCACAATTCTTATCGAAGAAATATCGGATTTGGGGCCAGCCGAGCAAGGAAGATTAGTCAGTATGATTGACTCACCTGGAGAACATTCTCCACGTTTTCTGGCTACCTTAGTCGGAGATATGACTGAGGCTGTAGATGACCAGAAAGTCAGACGTGATCTCTTTTATCGTTTGGGAGGAGCCCCTATAACAGTTCCTCCACTCAGGGAGCGGTTTGAGGATATTCCGTTATTAGCAAGCTTCTTTCTGGAAAAAGTTGACAAAGAAACGGGCATATCAAGAAATTTTGATCCGTCTGCAATGAAATTAATACAGACCTATACTTGGCCAGGAAATGTTAGGCAGCTAGAGAATATGGTTAAAAGGCTTGGTTTGACGGCAAAAGAGGCAGTCATTTCACTTAGTGAAGTCGAGCAAGCATTGTCTAACCAACCTGAAGTAGCGGCAGTCTTGTCCAATGGGAAAGGCGATAGACTTGCATCCGATGTCGACAAGCATCTCAGGAGATATTTTGACCTACATGGCTCGCAACTTCCACCAAATGGTGTTTATCATAGAATATTAAAAGAAGTTGAATTTCCGCTTATAACAATTGCCTTGGATGCTACAGGTGGTAATCAGGCTAAGTGTGCAAATTTGCTTGGAATAAATCGGAATACCCTCCGCAAAAAGATATCTGAATTAGATATTCAAGTAACAAGGAGAAGAAAACTGATGTAATGCGGCAACAATAGTGTTACATATTGTCAACAATATGTATAAGTGAGTCTTTGTGTCAGTAAGTACAATGCGGTTTTCATTAACCAGGTTTTTAAATACTAGGGCTTTCGATCGTGTAAGGGCTTCTTCCACTATTTATTTAGTTTTTCTAGGTCCGTTTTTGGCTTTTGTTACATATGTTGTTCTGGGACCTTTTGATTTGCGTGCGCAGTCTAGGCTGCTCCAGCTAGTTTTATTGGCAGATCTTATATATGTAATCACAATAGTTGCGTTCGTAATATTGAGAATATTGCGGATTATTTCACAGAGAAGACAAAGGTCGGCTGGCTCGCAACTACATTTGCGATTAACTGGATTTTTTACAGTAATGGCGTTGTTGCCCACAATTGGGGTAGCTATCTTTGCTACTTTCACGGTCAACATGGGGCTTGAGGCTTGGTTTTCTGACAGAGTTCAAAGTGTCATAGGTGCGTCAAGGTCTGCTGCTGAGGCCTATGAAACTGAACAGCGGGAAGCAATGGTAGAAGACATTACCGATTTAGCTAATGAGTTAGGGAATTTTAGAAAGAGTCGATTTGGCGCAGATTCATCTGAGTTTAGAACCCATTTGGCAAAGCTCCAGCAAGAGATGCAAAGGGGAATGAAAGAGGCCTTCGTTATTGATGATAAAGGAAAAATAAAACTTAGGGGTTTTCGTAACTATGCATTTGATTACGATGAGCCAGAACCTGCACTTTTTGATGCTGCATTGAAACAAGTTCAGATTATTGAAGACTGGGACAATAATGAAATCCGTGCTTTGGTTTATATTGATGGTTTCCCTGGACATTACTTGTACGTAACCCGCTTAGTGGATGGGAATTTACTAAACTTACTTGACGACACACAGGAGACAGCATCTTTATACCAGCAACTGGAGAATGAAAAAGGCAAAGTGTTATTTAACTTTGCACTTGTCTATCTTGCATTTGCTATTCTCATGATTGTTAGCTCAGTTTTGTTGGGCTTGTGGTTTGCAGAAAGACTATCTAGACCCATTGGTCGTTTGACTGGTGCTGCACAAAAAATTGCTGAAGGTGAACTTAATGTTAGGGTGCGAGAGGAATCCGGGGATGATGAAATAGCTCAGCTCTCTAAGCTGTTTAATCGTATGACAGTTCAGTTAAAGATACAACGTGATAAACTGTTACAAAACACCTCTCAAATTGATGAGAGACGGAGGCTCTTTGATAGTGTTTTGGCTTCTGTTACCTCTGGAGTAATCGGCTTAAATCCGAGTGGTAAAATATCCTTTATTAATCGTTCTGCTATCAGTTTGCTAAACTGTGATCATAAAAATTTAGAAAATACTACGCTCGATATATTAGTTCCAGAATTTGCACCAATGTATACCGCTCTATTTGCTGATAATTTGAAGAGCTTTCAGCAAGAAATTAAGCTGTTAAGAGCAGGTAGGTTGGAAAATCTTTTAGTTAGAATGGCGCCCATGAAAGATGAAGATGATAAAATCGATGGTTTTGTTGTCGCTTTTGACGATGTTACGCAACTTGTGTCTGCTCAGAGAGCGGCTGCTTGGGGAGATGTAGCGCAGCGAATAGCTCATGAAATTAAAAACCCACTTACTCCAATTAGATTGTCAGCTGAGAGAATAAAGCGGAAATTCATGCCTATAGTAGACAGAGAGGGTGATACGCTAGCTAATATGACAGAAGTAATTGTTAGACAGACCAATGATCTTAGCCGAATTGTAGATGAGTTTTCAAAATTTGCAAGGATGCCTGAACCGGAAAAGCAATCTGAGGATATCATTAAAGTTGTAAATTCTGCTATTTCACTACAAGAATCTGGCTTTCCAGAAATTTTATTTAAGAGAAACATTGTCGAAGGACCGATCATGTTTGAATTAGATGCAACCATGATTTCACAAGTTCTTATCAATCTCTTGAAAAATGCAGGGGAGTCGATTGAAAGTAGGCAGAATAAGGAAGCGTCTTCGAAAGTTAAGGGTCAAATAGACATTATTGTTGTGCGCCACGATACGTTTCTTGAAGTCTCAGTTGTTGATAATGGCATTGGTTTGCCTGCTGACAGAGCGCGATTGTTTGAGCCATATGTTACAACACGTGAAAACGGCACTGGCTTGGGTTTAGCTATAGTTAAGAAAATAATTGAAGAGCATGGTGGAACATTCCGACTGGAAGATGCCCCTAAATACAAAAATAGTAATAAAGTTGGTGCTGCTGCCATAATAGAGCTACCTTATTTTACAATGAGCGAGAATTGAGACTAAAACTTGGAGAAGAACTATGAAAGATATCCTGATAGTTGATGATGAACGTGATATTCGCGAGCTCATTTCGGAGATATTAATAGACGAGGGATACCAAACAAGACTTTGTGGTAGTGCCGATGAGTGTCTTCAAGAATTAAAAAAATCTGTGCCTGGGCTATTAATACTAGATATTTGGTTAAAAGATAATGAAATGGATGGCATTGACATATTAGTAAAAGCAAAACGGGAATTCCCTCAAGTTCCGGTTGTTATAATTTCAGGGCATGGAAACATTGAAATTGCCGTTGCTGCAATAAAGCAGGGTGCCTACGACTTTATTGAAAAACCCTTTAATATAGAACAGCTGCTTGTTGTTGTAAGGCGCGCGATGGAAACGTCTCGGTTGCGTCAGGAGAATTTTGAATTGAAACGCAAAGATACTCCTCTATCGGTTATGGTTGGCGAGTCAAATGTATTCAAAAATTTCGTAGCTAATTTGGACAAAGTTACAAAGACTAATGGGAGGGTCTTACTAACTGGTGATTCAGGTAGTGGTAAAGAAATGGCAGCAAGATATATTCATGCAAATTCTGAAAGGGCATCTAAACCATTTATAATTGTGAATTGTGCCTCCATTGCTCCGGATAGGATGGAAGATGTGCTGTTTGGCAGAGATGCTGGAAATAGTTTGCCATCTGATGGTTTGCTCTCGCAAGCCGATGGAGGCGTGATCTACTTTGATGAGATAGCAGACATGCCATTAGAGACGCAGTCAAAAATTTTAAGAGTACTCGTTGATCAGAAATTTCAAAGAGTAAACGGAAAGTCTGAGGTTAAAGTTGATCTTCGCGTAATTTCTTCAACATCTCAAGACTTAAGGGAAGCAATTAAGCAGCGATCTTTCCGAGAAGAGCTCTATCACCGACTTAATGTGGTACCGATAAACGTACCATCACTCTCACAAAGACTTGAAGATATTCCATTATTGTTTGAGCATTTTGCTAAAACTTTTCATGAAACGCAGGGTTTAAATTTTAGGCAGCTTTCACTCGAAGCATCAACGATGCTTCAGACTATGGCGTGGCCTGGTAATATAAGACAGTTAAAAAACATGGTTGAAAGAGTTCTTATTCTGAGCGACGGACAGGGAGACGTATCAATCGAGGATTTGCCCTCAGAAACAAAGTCAACAAATGAAAATTTGAATAATGTTGCCTCTGGTACAATTGCAACGATGCCACTTAGAGAGGCAAGAGAGGCTTTTGAGAGAGAATATTTAATAACTCAAATTAATAGGTTTAATGGAAATATTTCAAAGACCGCAAAGTTTGTGGGAATGGAGCGCAGTGCATTGCATCGGAAGTTGAAGTCACTAGGTGTGGTTTCGATTTCAAGGACTCAAAAAGAGGATGATTGATGATTTCAATGCATATTTAAAAAGATAAAATTAGTTCATCTATTTCTGATTATAACAGGAGCTAAGTATGAAAGTAATAATTTGTGGTGCTGGCCAAGTTGGGTGGCAAATAGCCCGTCATTTGTCGGGAGAACGCAACGATGTAACGGTAGTAGATAATGATCCAGAACTAATCCGCCGCGCTACAAATACTCTAGACGTTCAAGGTATCTCTGGATTTGCTTCATATCCAGATATCTTGGATAGGGCGGGCGCGCGAGATGCTGATATGATTATTGCTGCAACATATTCTGACGAAGTGAACATGGTTACCTGCCAAGTTGCACACTCAATTTTTTCGATTCCACGCAAAATAGCTCGGCTTAGAAGTCAGTCGTATCTAAATGCGATTTATTCTGATCTATACAGGCGAGACCATTTACCAATTGATGTAGTAATAAGTCCTGAAAGGGAAGTTGCCGACGCAGCATTGAAGCGAATGGCAGCACCCGCTGCATTTGACACTGAAATGTTCTTGAATGAAAAAGCACAACTTATCGCATTGAGGCTAGATGACGATTGCCCGGTTTTAAATACGCCACTAAAGCAATTAACTGACTTGTTTTCGACACTTAGAACTATTGTTGTAGCCGTAAGACGTGAAGGAACTCTCTTTTCACCCGAGTCAGGCGACCAACTGTTTTCAGGCGATGAATGTTATCTTATGTGTCACGTAGATGATGCCTACAGATCTGTTGAGGTTTTTGGTAAGCCAAATTTAGAGCAAAATCGGATAATTATAATTGGTGGTGGTAACGTAGGACAGAGAGTAGCCTCTAAACTCGAGGCAAACCAAAAAAAGATTTCCACTAAAATAATAGAAAAAAATATCACAATCGCTGAGGCAGCCGCCGAAAATCTTGAGAGAACTATCGTTTTAAACGGTGATGGATTAGACGTTAGTATTTTGTCAGAGGCCAATGTTTCTAGAGCCGATACAGTTTTAGCCATTACTGATGATGATAAAACAAATATGCTTGCTGCTGTTCGAGCTAAGGCTCAAGGATGTAAAATGGCCGTCGCGTTGATCAATGATCCTACATTGGTTCCATTAATGCAACCGCTTGGGATTGATGCCTACATTAATCCAAGAGCAACAACAGTTAGTTCGATTTTAAGACATATTCGACATGGTCGCGTTAAAGGTGTTTATGCAATAGGTGATGCTGAAGCTGAAATTATGGAAGCAGAGGTTCTGTCAACATCCCCAATTGCTGGACAAAAAATTCGTGATATTGAGTTTCCGGAAAGCGTGTTAATTGGCGGGCTAATTAAAAACGGAGAATTTGTTAAGCCTTCTGGAGGAACATTGATCGAAGAGGGTGATACAATAGCCCTTTTTACATTGGCTGAAGACATCCCCGAAGTAGAACGGCTTCTGCAAGTTTCGATAGACTTTTTTTAAGATGAAGCTCTCATTTTTAGATAGGGCAATTTTTTTACAATTATTTGTAATAATTTCCTTATTAATGATTATACCTTCTATAGTTGCATTTGCAGAAAAAGATTATTTTGTTGGTAGAACATTTCTGTACAGCAGCTTTGCTGGTGTATTTGTCTTTCTGTTAATCTCTATTGCATTGAGTAATATTCCTAAAACGCAAAATAATTTTGATCAGCTAGTTTCATTTATTCTTTCATATCTATTTTTACCAGTATTTATGGCTATGCCGATAGTTCTTTGTTTTGATTATGTTAGTTTTTTGGACGGCTGGCTTGAAATGGTGAGCGCCTTTTCAACTACGGGTTTGAATATCACTCCTGTTGGGACATCAGATGGAAGTGCTTTTCAGTTATGGCTAGCGATGGTTTCGTGGATTGGTGGCATATTTTTTTGGATAGGTGCAGTAAGTATTTTGTTGCCTTTAAATATTAGTAAATTTGAAATTGGTGTTACTGATTTTCCTAGTGGTCTGTCAAATGAGGCTCATACAAGTAGTAATTCAGTAACAAATTATGCACGGCAATTAATTCCAATTTACATAACAATTACAATTTTTTTATGGCTTTTCTTAACTCTCGCGGGCGTTCCGGCTTTCAAAGCTGTTTTAATGTCTATGTCTGTAATATCGACTTCTGGCTTTGAGGTAACAAGCTATAATGCAACTAATATTTTCCTTGTAGAGGGAATTATTTTGTTATTTTTTGTCTTTGCATTGTCAAAATCATTATTCATACGTGATATCAATGAAATACAGAAGTTTAGAATTTTTAAAGATCCTGAAATTCGCTTAGCTTTAATCATTATTTTGACTGTAACGGTTCTTATTTTTGCTAATTCTTTTATTGTAATGATTTCAGAAAATGCCGAAATAAGCATAATATTCCTTTTTAAGCATTTATGGGGGATATTTTTCACTGTTACGTCTTATTTAGTCACCATGGGTAGTGAAAGTAACGTATGGTTTAAAGATCTGCATTCCCCCACAGCAGAGATGGCAGTAGTTGCACTTATGGGACTAACTATAATTGGGGGAGGCGTTGCCACTACAGCTGGGGGTGTAAAATTATTAAGGGTCTATATTCTTTACAGGAATGCTGCTCAGGAAGTTGATATGATGCTTCATCCAAATTCAATTCCTTCAAAAAAAGGTAAAGGATTAATTTCAGATAACAAAAGTAATCGTCTCATGGCATGGATATTTTTTATGCTTTTTATGGCCGCATTGGCTTTTTTTACTTTTACATTTTCAATGCTTTTTGATGATATTGGACCAGGCCTTGCTCTCTCGGTTTCCGCACTTACTACCACAGGACCTCTATTTGTTAATCTTGGATATGAATTATTAATTACTGACCTAAACCAAATATTTAAATTTTTGCTTGGAATAGCAATGATTTTAGGTCGACTTGAAATATTGGTTATAGTTGCTTTAATATCTCCTTCAGTTTGGAGTAAATAATTTAAGTGATCAATATCTCTTTGAAATTGATTTCTAAATTAGCTGTTGTTATTTATATTTTTATGCCAATATAGTTTAAAACAATAAATGAGGCTAATAAATGGCATCCGATCGTCAGAATTTACAAGACGCATTTTTAAATCAGGTTCGCAAAGAAAAAAACTCGGTAACGGTTTTTCTTATTAATGGTGTTAAATTACAGGGTGTAATCACCTGGTTTGATAACTTTTGCATACTTTTACGCCGAGATGGACAGTCCCAGCTTGTCTATAAACATGCTATTTCTACGATAATGCCTTCTCAAAACGTTTCGTTGTATGATGGAGAAGAGCCTAGTTGAATCAGGTTGATCGTGCAAAGACACGGATTTGGGTCCTTCAAGTTGAATTGCGGTCTAATTTTAATGAAATAGAAGCTAATTTTAAGCATGAGGAAGCGGTTTCACTTTCAACTGCGCTACCTGAGCTTGAGTTGGCAGGCTCTCAGGTAGTAAAAATTTCTTCGTTTAAACCTTCAGCGATTTTTACTAAGCAAAAGCAAAACGAGCTACATCGTTTAATTGCATTTAATAATGTGAGTATTGTTTTCATTAATTGCAATGTATCTCCTGTTCAGCAAAAAAATCTTGAAAAAGCTTGGAATGTGAAAATCCTCGATCGTACAAGTTTAATATTGGAGATTTTCTCAAATAGGGCTGCAACAAGAGAAGGTGTATTGCAAGTTGAAATGGCGGCTCTTTCGTATCAGCGCACGAGACTTGTCAGAGCTTGGACGCATTTGGAAAGACAGCGTGGTGGATTAGGTTTTGTTGGAGGTCCTGGAGAAACACAGATTGAATCTGATAAAAGAGCAATTGACTCTCAATTGAAGAGCCTTGGAGTTCAACTTCGAAAAGTAGTCAAAACTAGAGAATTGCACCGGAAAAGAAGATCTAAAACAGCCACGCCAATTGTTTCTCTTGTTGGATATACTAATGCTGGAAAATCAACACTTTTTAACAAGCTAACAAATGAAGACGTTTTGTGCAAAGATATGCTATTTGCAACTCTTGATCCTACAGTTCGTATTTCTAAATTACGTTCTGGGGTTTCTGTAATTATGTCCGATACTGTAGGTTTTATATCGGATTTGCCTACTGAGCTTATTGCTTCGTTCCGTTCAACTCTCGAAGAAGTTTTAAATTCTGATGTAATTTTACATGTCCGAGATATTAGTCATCCTAATACTGATAACCAATCTCAAGATGTGTTAGGCATTTTAGAAAAGATTGGGTTAGATGAGAAAATTCCAGTTTTGGAGGTCTGGAACAAAATAGATTTACATCCAGAATGTCAAAAAATGCAACAACCCGATATAAGTTTAAATAAAAGAAAAATTTATCCAGTTTGTGCCGCTTCTGGATTGGGTTTGGAAAATCTTAAGACAGGTATTATCAATGTGATGTCGTCAAGATATAGTAAGGATATTAGGAGTATATCTACGACTGATGGTAAAAAAAGGGCTTGGCTATACAGAAATGGGGTGGTTGAGTCTGAGCGCTTAGTAGATGAAAACTATAAAATGGTCTTAAGGTGGAGCGAAAAACAAAGGAAGCAGTTCGATCTATTGTAATTTTGATGCCGGAATAATTTTTGTAGTCCCAGTTGATGCAGCCCTGGCCAGATCTGGGTCAAGAGACATTGTAATATACTCACCACGACGCCACAATTGCCCAAGATCATCATAATGTCTTGAGAATAAATGACCAGATTGTCCTGTAGAAATTACATAGAGTGAGCTGTCTGGATCGGAAAAATCGTAAACCCCTCGGTAAACGGCTGCATGAACGTTTTCAAACGGGTTATAAGGATCTCCAGAACTTAACCCTCTTTGTAGTGTGAAATCACCGCCTGATACGGATTGCCTTAAGTTAATTAATAGATTTAATACCGGAATATGTCCCAATGTTAAATGGTCGTGCATCGCTATGTGAGCATCTCCCCATCTAAGAGAGGTAATGTCAATTTTATACATGTCCTTGAGCTCAGATACTGCGTCATAAAGTGCAAGTTCTGCCACTTTTTCACAATTTTCCAAAGGAACACTTTGCACAATATCGCACCAACCTGATGCGCCTTCTATATTTCTGAACACACGTTCCAGAAAGATAGGGTCAAAATTTCTGAATTCTTGCGAAAGCACTCCTAATTCATCCTGGATCAGTCTTTTTTGCAAGTTTTGCATCCACGAATAAAAAATTAAGGGTTCTGGTAAATGTTCATTCATTTCGCCATTCCATTCTGCAAGTAGCTTAAGTGCTACTTTCACATCTTGATCCAAGTCTGAATTTAAATTTGTTATTGGCTTATACCACAGATTAGCTCCAATAATTGGGAGTAATGATTTTGCAGGAAAGCTTACTGTATCTAATTGTGCCTCTATAAAGCTTTCTCTTGTGTGAACTTTTCGAGATCCCAGTAGACGGGATAATCGTTCAATTCTCTGAGTATCGCCCCAATCAAATGAAATATGATTAGGAAACTTGTCATCTGAAATTTTATTATTTGTATTTGTAATTAATCCATTTTTGGGATTAATAAATCGTGGATTATTATCGTAAGGTTCATACCCTAGCCATCTATTTTCCTTTACATATCCGAGACTTGGCAAACGACCTTTAGTAGCGTGATTTGCGTTTCTAACTGGAAGTCTACCCGCTAGCTGAAGAGCTATATTTTGATTATCGGTTATGGTGTAATTCAATGAGGGTGCTACATGTTTCTCGAGAGCTTTTAAAGCAGTGGAAAGATCTTTGGAATGGGTTAGGCTGATTAGGGCAGAAATCGACGTGTCCTTGGGAGAAAGCATAGTCCAACTAAGCGCCATTTCATGACCTTCAGGAGTAATATCAGAAATTTGTGAGGTTTTTTTATTCAAAATGGGTCCGTTTTCACTCCATTTTAATATAATTTTTTTTGATTTATCGCCTTTTATTTTTATGTAAGTCTCTTCTGTTCTAAACTTCTTCCACCCATCTAGAGATCTATACATGGAGCTATCACTCTCCCTTACTTCTTCTGCATATAAATCTTGATCATCAGCATATGAGGCAGATATACCCCAACCTATATACGGACTTCGTCCAGCAACTATTGTGGGTATTCCTGGTATCGTTCCGCCTATGATCCCACCACCCGATAAATCTAAATGAGCTAAATAAAATTGGCTAGGTACACTTAATTTAAAATGGGGGTCATTTGCCAGTAAAGTGCCATCAGCTGCTGTTCTATGGTTTCTCGCTGCAAAAGAGTTTGAGGCGCCAGCAAATCTATTATTGGAGAAACTGTTAAAGAAGTTTGAGTTAACCTTTATTTTTGGTGGAGATACAGAAACGTTTCTATCTAGTTTTCCTAGAACCTCCATAGTGGCTTCGCCATTCGTTACTGGAGAGTCTGGTAAAATGTCTTTTACCCTTTTCGGGTCGGGAAGAGTTATAAGAGTTCTTGCTCTCAGGATTTCTTTTGCATAGTGGCTACTTGAATTCACAGCAAACAATTTCAGAAGTGCGATACTGTCGGCGGGATGCCATGATGCTAATGGTATGTTGTACAAGAGTAATTCTGGGGCTCCACGCCCGAGTGATTCACGATTAATTTCCATAAATCTAGCATTTATACCCGCCGCGTATGCCTCTAAGACTCTTTTTGTCCTATCATCCTGTGCAACCACTGAGTCCTGAGCAAGCGAGTATATATTTATACGTCTCATAAATTCATCTAAGGGGAGCGCTTGCTTACCGAAAATTTCAGAGAGTCTGCCCTGTGCTGTCAATCGGTCCACCACTAATTGCCAAAGCCTATCTTGTGCATGTGCATACCCTAGGCCAAAGTACAGATCAGTATCATTTTTGCCGTATATATGAGGTACATTAAAGGTGTCACGCACGATCTCAATAGGAGCTATTACTCCAGGTAATTCAACACTTTTATCGTAGTCGGGAATTGATCTGAGTACGATGTAAAAAATAAAAGCTAGTATAATTAAGGATAAAATTAGGGATCCACCAATTATTCTAAATATCCAGTGTAGAACTCTTGCCATTTTTTCCTCTTGATGACCGAATGGCTATTGAAACTTCATAGATTGTAAACCAAAATTAGCAAAATCAGAAATTGAGGGGAAATGCTATGGCAAAAATTGCTTTTTTGGGTTTAGGAGTAATGGGGTATCCTATGGCTGGACATCTTGCCACTGCAGGGCATAAAGTCACTGTTTACAATAGAACTCTTTCAAAGGCTAAAAAGTGGAATACAGAATTCAAGGGTAGTATTGCCGAAACTCCATCCAAGGCTGTCAAGGACGTAGATTTTGTTATGTCATGTGTGGGAAATGACAACGATCTTCTAGATATAACAACCGGTGAACACGGTGCTTTTTCCAATATGAAAAAGGGAGCACTTTTTATTGATCATACTACAGTATCAGCTAAAGTAACTGAAAAGCTTTATAAAAAATCACAAGAACTTGGAATCAGGTTTATTGATGCTCCTATTTCCGGTGGGCAAGCAGGAGCAGAAAACGGCGTATTGTCAATAATGTGTGGTGGCGATGAGGGAGATTATAAACTGGCTGAGCCAGTGTTGGAGATATATTCTAAGATTTGTCGTCGAATTGGAGACACCGGCGCCGGGCAGAAAACAAAAATGTGCAATCAAATAGCCATAGCAGGGTTGGTGCAGGGGCTCTCAGAGGCACTTCATTTTGCAGAAAAAGCTGGATTGGATGGAAATGCGGTGATTGAGGTTATTTCTCAGGGTGCTGCTGGGAGTTGGCAGATGTCTAATCGTTACCAAACCATGCTCAAAGATGAGTTTGAGCATGGTTTTGCAGTAGATTGGATGCGTAAAGATTTAAAGATTTGTTTGGAAGCTGGAGATAGTAACGGTGCATCCTTGCCCGTAACCTCTCTTGTTGATCAGTTTTATAAAGATATTCAAAAAATGGGTGGCGGTCGCTGGGATACATCGAGTCTTTTCAAGCGGCTTAGAGCGATTGATAGTCTTAACTAAGTCAGTAAGAATAGCTGAAAATAACATAATCGTGTAATTTTCGATTGTGTTTTGGTAGATTTTTCAATTAATAACAAATTAGAACTATTGAAAGATATAGTTCTTAAAGAGTTTTAAGGTTTGACGCAGCGCGGGCTGAGCGAGTTTAACTGCGCAAGACCTTCTGGTCTAAAACAGATCAATCGTCCTGTTCTAAGAGGATGGTAAATTTATAGTTGGTGAACAGAGTTTGCCGGAGATGTTAACGCGATGAGACGTACTGATTTCATTTCTATTGGAATAGTTGCAACTAGCCCCGTGCATGAGGGCCCTTGTACAAATTTTATCGCCCAAATGGGATACGGCAGGAAAGAAGTTAATTTTTTCAAAGAAATTGTTTCCATACCTGCATGTATATATATTAAATGCCTAAAAAAATGCTTATTGATGCTGCACATGCTGAGGAAACTCGCGTCGTTGTGGTTGACGGAAACCGCGTCGAAGAATTTGATTTCGAATCTGAGACAAGGAGACAGTTAGCAGGTAATATTTATCTTGCTAAAGTAACACGAGTTGAGCCCAGTCTGCAGGCTGCTTTTGTTGACTATGGTGGAAATCGTCACGGATTTTTAGCCTTTTCCGAGATTCATCCTGACTATTATCAGATTCCAATAGCCGATAGAGAGGCTCTGATGGAAGAAGAGCGTGCTTATGCTGAAGCACTGCGGGAACAGGAGGAAAATGCTCAGGCTGAAAAAAAACGTAGTAGGGTAAAAACTAGATCAAAAGACACAAAATCTGCTGACTTTATTGAAAAACAGGATATAAATGAGGGAGATGCGGGCCAGCTCTTAGAGAATGATGTGCCAGGTTCTGAGGATGATCAGAACGGATCGGCCGGTAAACTAGAGAAGGACGATTCAGAAAATACTCTTGAGACTAATCCTGACTTAGAAGCCGATCCAGATTATAAACCTGCTGCTGAGGAATCTACGGATATAGATCAAGACGATTCATCTGAAGACAGCTTAGATGAAATTGAATCTGTTTCTGAAGCTGATGATCCATTAGATTTAGTAATCGCAAGTAAGCCAAGACCCCGCCGCTATAAAATCCAAGAAGTAAT
>Ga0208127_1000432_pt1 | contig 21632 bp, 19 predicted proteins | sample ETNtaG_6_FD_185751 | JGI IMG/M metagenome (GOLD analysis project Ga0208127, IMG submission 185751) | Marine microbial and viral communities from oxygen minimum zone, Eastern Pacific Ocean - ETNP201306SV45 (SPAdes) (version 2) | ecosystem: Environmental > Aquatic > Marine > Oceanic ... | reverse complement strand
AGCAACTATTTTTGGATAGGCCTCTCTACCAGCAATATAGAGTTGGCAAATAAGATCACCTTCCTCAACATAGTCACCTTGCTGAGCAGGTCTAGCAATGAGCCTTCCGCTCACTTCTGCCCTTACTTGAACAAACTTATCTGCTTCAGTAAAACCGCTAGACTTGAGAATTTTCGATTTATTTTTCGCTTGGCTATTTATGATTGTTACTGAAGACAGGGTGTCTAGAGAAGAGTCTTTCTTTTCAAAGTTTTCCTCTTCTACCAAAGATCCTGAAACCATCCATATCACTAAAAAGGAAGCAAGAATTGACGCTGTTTTGTAAGTTTGTTTTATTTTCATAGAGAAATATAGGTGTTATACATAACTATAACACTAAAATACTTAGAAAAAAACTAAATTCTGTGCTTATCCTTTAATTTTTTGAAGTTTTCTCTAATTTTCTGTGTGTCTCTTGAGGCTTTTGGATTGTTTAAGTTTTTTTGATCTATTTTCCAGCTTGATTCAATTCTATTTTCTAATTGATTCGACAACTGTTTGTTTTGACCTCTGTTACTTTTTTCCCAGTTGAATTTAACGTGTTGAAGGAATTTACTATTCCAAGAGGTGAGAGATTGACCTGATTCTTTCCAATACATTATGAATTCAGGTTTGGTACTCTCTGCAAATTCCCGAGGAATATCAGTTAATTGGAGTATGTCATAAAAATCTTCATTTGGAGTCCAGTTTTGAGACATTTTCGAGGGTGTATCATCATTCTCTTTTATCTCGCTGAATCTCCCCCAACGTCTTCTTATATGGGCTATGAACTTGCTATTCCAAATATCGGATTCTTCATTTCTTTCACTCCAATACATAATAAATTCAGGCAACTCTTTTTGAATAAACTCTTCAGTTATACCTGCCTTTAGAAGAATTTCTTTAGCATCACCATTTGGAGACCAATCTTTATGGATGGGTTTTAGTTTTTTCTTTTTATTGTCTTCTGCTTCTTTAAATCTCCATTTTTTAATGACAAATCTTAAAAACTTTATTCCCCAGTTTGCCTCTTTATCATTTCTTTCGTTGCTGAGCTGATTAAAGTCTTCTAATTGCAGGTTTGCGAAGTCTTCAGGAATACCGTATTCATTAATTTGATCTAAGATTTCTTGATCAGGTATCCATCTATCTACTGTCCTAGTATCAGTTTTTTTACCGGAAGAGTAATGCAGAATGCCTTCTTTGTTTTCTGAACTTATCAGTCCAATTTTTACAAGCTTTGATAGCAATGCTTCTATTTCTTGTGCTGGCAAAAAGGAGAGATCTGAACAAATTTCTTTGAATGAAACTAGTCTATTTTGATTGCCTTCCTTTTTTAATTGATCTAAAAGAATAGCTTCTCTCAAGCCGATTGTTTCAGCAATTTCTTTAGAGAAAGTTATCTTTGAATTCGACATACGATTGGCATTAGATTAATTTATGATATTAACCTAAACAAGAGAAATGGTTAGTTTTTTCTTTTATCTACGGCTTCAGCTAGTCTATGGAGACAATCAACAGTATCTTGCCAATTTATGCAGGCATCGGTGATGCTTTTTCCATATACAAGATTCCCAAGATCATCGGCTTTTTGGTTTCCTTCTACTAGATTGCTTTCAATCATAACTCCAGTAATCCTATCTTCACCAGCACTGATTTGATCGGCTATGTTTTTACAAACATCTATCTGTTTTTTGTGTTGCTTACTGCTATTCCCATGGCTCATATCAACCATAATTGACTCCTCCAACCCATTGGATTGAAGTATTTCAGAAGTAGAATTAATAAATTCTTTTGTATAGTTTGGTTCTTTTCCGCCTCTTAGAATGACGTGACAGTCTTTGTTGCCTGATGAAGAAAATATAGCGGCTTTCCCTTCTTTAGTTACAGATAAAAACTTATGAGGATGCAACGCAGAACCAATTGCGTCTGCAGCAACCTGAATTCCGCCATTGGTAGCATTTTTGAAGCCTATAGGACAAGAAGAACCTGAAGCAAGCTCTCTGTGAACTTGACTTTCAGTTGTTCGTGCTCCTATTGCACCCCAAGAGATTAAATCAGCTATGTATTGGGGTGTAATGACATCTAGGAACTCCGTTCCAGCAGGCATGCCCATATCATTGATATCCCTCAACAACTGTCTGGCAATCGATAAACCCTTGTCTATATTGAAAGAATTATCCAGGTCAGGATCATTGATTAAGCCTTTCCATCCTACTGTTGTTCTTGGTTTCTCAAAATACACCCTCATTATGATCAAGAGATTATCTTTTAGATTATTCTTTTCATTTAACAATAATTCAGCGTACTCTTTTGCTGCAATTGGATCATGAATTGAGCAAGGTCCAACTACAACGGCAAGCCTTTCATCTTTTTTGTAGAGAACATCTGAGAACTCTTTTCTGGCATTGAAAACAGTTTCAGAAGATTTTTCTGAAATGGGTTGTTCTGATATGAGTGACTTAGCAGAGACAACTTCTTGCCTTCCTGCAATTCTAAGATCACTAGTTTTTTGTATATTCATTTTAAAAACCGGACGTGCATTCTACATACATTATGCACAGATTAAAGCATGAAAATGTTAAGATAGAGTTAAAGACTTAAAGGTCAATCGCTTATTAGATTAATATTAAAACCTAGCAATTCAGTTAAAAATGGCTCAAAAGAGAATTTCTGTTGGCATTATTCAGGAGAACCCTATTGTTGGTGACATTGAAGGAAATCTAAATCTAGCAATTTCTGCCATCGAAGATCTATCTTCAAATGGATCGCCTGATATTTTTCTTTTTTCGGAAATGTTTATTACTGGATATCCTCCTGAAGATCTAATTTTGAGAGATGATCTTCTAAAACATGCATACGATGCAGTAAAAAGATTATCTGAAGTTAAACCAGAGAGTTTTGTTGTTATAGGTTATCCAAAAAAAGAAGGAGATTTGATTTATAACTGTGCAGGTGTCTTAAGAAATCATTCCATTATTACTGAATACAAAAAACAAGAATTGCCGAACTATGAAGTTTTTGACGAAAAAAGGTATTTTGAACCTGGTTCAAGTCCAGGTATCTTCGAAGTTAGTGGCCTTAGAGTGGCTCTGTCTGTTTGTGAAGACATCTGGCACGAAAAGGTTATTAAGCAAGCCTACGACAACAAAGCTGATTTAATTTTAAATATAAATGCCTCTCCATATCACTTGAAAAAAATTGAAAACAGGAAAGAGCTTTTAATAAATCATTCTTCTAAATACTCATTACCTATAGTTTATGCTAATCAGATTGGTGGTCAGGATGAACTTGTTTTCGATGGAACATCCATGGCAATTGATGGTCGGGGAAAACAGGTAATCCAATTGTCTAAATTTAAGAAGGACTTAAAAACCATTATTTTTGAGGATAAAGAGGGCTGTTTGGAAGCTCATAGTGAGATGATTATTCCTGATGACAACGAGCTTGAGGAGGTTTATCAGGCCTTAGTAGTGGGCGCTAGAGACTATATAGAGAAAAATAAGTTCCCTGGTGCGATTATAGGTTCATCAGGAGGCATAGATTCTGCTCTGACAGCAGCTATAGCTGCAGATGCAATTGGTGCAGATAAAGTTAGAACTTTCATGATGCCCTTTGAATATACATCAGATATGAGTATTGAAGATGCAGCAGAGTTAGCAAATAATTTAGGAATAAAACATTCTACAATTCCGATTGGGCAAATTTATGATTCTTTCAGTTGTAGTCTTGAAGATGAGTTTAGTGGAAAAGAAAAGGACATCACTGAAGAAAATCTTCAATCGAGATGCAGAGGCGTGATTTTGATGGCTCTATCCAATAAATCAGGAGATCTTGTTTTAACAACCGGTAATAAAAGTGAGACAGCCGTAGGTTATTCAACTCTATATGGTGATACAGCAGGAGGATTTTGTGTTCTTAAAGACGTTCCCAAAACAATGGTCTATGAGCTTTCAAAATATAGAAACACCATTTCAAAAGTCATCCCTGAAAGAATCATTGAAAGACCTCCTAGTGCTGAGCTGGCTCCGGATCAAAAAGACAGCGATAGTCTTCCTGACTATGATATTTTGGATAAAATTATCGAGCTTTATGTTGAGCAAGATAAGAGTAAAGAAGAAATTGCGAACATAGGTGTAGACAAAAAAATTGTAGATAGGGTAATTAGGCTTATCGACCTAAGCGAGTACAAAAGGCGTCAAGCACCATTAGGTGTAAAGATTACCTCTAGAGGTTTTGGCAAAGATAGAAGATATCCAATTACAAATAAGTTCTTGAAATAGTCTTTATTTCCTTACTTCAACATATATGTCTATAATATAGGCCCAATACGAAAGTATTGGTAAAAATGGTTGATACAAAGACCTCAAATCCTCAAAAAACTGAGGAAAATCAAATTTATCCTCGTCAAGAGGAGATGTTCTTAGCGACTGTAAAAGGTAAAGAAACTGTTCTTCCTGAGGACTTGTATGTGCCTCCTAATGCCCTTGAAGTATTATTGGATAGCTTTGCAGGACCATTAGACTTCTTGCTGTATCTAATAAAAAAACAGAATCTGGACATTTTGGATATAAATGTTGCCAAAATCACCGAACAATATACGTCTTATATAGAGCTTATGGATGCTATGCAGGTTGAATTGGCAGGTGATTATCTTGTTATGGCAGCTTACTTAGCTGAGCTTAAATCAAGAATGCTTCTGCCAAGGCCTCAAGAAGAGACTGAAGAAGAGGATCCGCGTGCAGAACTAATAAAAAGGTTGCAAGAATACCAAAGGTTCAAAGAGGCTGCTGAAAGAATAGATAAGATACCAAGACTAGACAGGGAAACCTTCGCAGCCAATGCAAAATTGCCTGAATTCACTACCGATACTCCTCTGATTGATATTCCTTTGGAAGATCTAACTCTTGCTCTTGCAGAAGTCATGAGGCGAGCCGACCAATCCCAAGCACATTTAATTAACTTTGAAGAGCTCTCTACAAGAGAACGCATGACACAGATTTTAGAGCGCATGAAAACTGAATCCTTCATTGAATTTACTTCGCTTTTTATTGCAAAAGAAGGAAAGATAGGCGTCGTTGTTACTTTTCTTGCTATATTAGAATTATTGAAAGATTCTCTGATAGAGATTGTTCAATCCGAGGAATTTGGCCCCATTCACATAAAGGGAATAGACGAGGTGCATTGATGGAAAATAAGTTAAGTGAAATTTTAGAAGCATTACTTCTATCTGCTTCAAGACCCATAAGTATAGATGAAATGATCAAAGTATTTGAAGATCAAAAGCCTTCTAAAGAAGAGATCAGGTCAGCATTAAATCAAATAGATGAGGGATGTATTGAGAGAGGTATAGAACTCAAAAGAGTAGCAAGCGGCTATCGTCTTCAAGTTAAGCAGAGTCTATCCAATTATGTAGCTAAATTATGGGAAGAGCGCCCTCAGAAATTTTCTAAAGCTACTCTGGAAACGCTTTCGCTTATTGCTTACAAACAACCCATCACAAGAGGAGAAATAGAAGAAATTAGAGGAGTCACGGTTGGTACGCAACTGATGAGAGGTCTAATGGAAAGAGGATGGGTCAAGATCGTCGGACAAAGAGATGTTCCTGGTAGACCATCTTTGTACTCAACAACAAAAGAGTTTTTGGACTACTTCGGACTACAACACCTGAGGGAATTGCCTGAATTGCCATCATTGCCTGACTTAGATTCTATAGAGTTAGAATTACCAATAGAACCGCCTGAGAGCAATGAAAACCCTCAAGCGCTAAATTAAAAATTGAAAACTAGGATCCACAAGATCCTCGCAGATCATGGAATAGGATCTAGACGAGGTTTAGAGACTCTTATTAGACAAAGAAAAGTCTTTGTAAATGGTCAACTTGCCTCCATAGGGCAGCTTGTGACTGAGAACGATATTTTTGAGGTTGATGGTCGGTCTATCAAACTAAGTAAAAAAGATCCTAAGAAGAAAAGAGTTCTCATGTACAACAAAAAAGTTGGCGAGATTTCTTCAAGAAAAGATCCTGATCACAAAAGAACAATTTTTGATACTTTGCCCAAGTTAAAATCAGGAAGATGGGTTTCGGTTGGCAGATTAGATATTAATACTTCTGGTCTTATTCTTTTTACTAATGATGGTTCTTTTGCAAATGATTTGATGCATCCTTCTTCAGAAATTGAAAGAGAATATGTTGCAAGAGTTCATGGAGAAGTCACTGATGCAATTCTTCAAAATTTAGTTAGCGGCATAATGCTTGAAGACGGGCTTGCAAAGTTTACGGATGTTCAGGGAGGCAGAAAAGGTAATACCAACCAATGGTTTGCTATGGTTATTATGGAAGGACGTACTCGTGAGGTTAGAAGATTATGGGAGAGTCAAGGTTTAGAGATCTCAAGGCTCAAAAGAGTCAGATACGGTAATTTATTTCTACCTGCTAATTTAAAGCAGGGTGCATTTAAAGAACTCTCCAAGAGCGAGATCAGTTCTCTTGAGCGTCAATTGAGTGACCAGTAATATCTTCACTTATGTCTGACATAAGAAACAAATAAGGTGTCATGATCTCTGACGCCAATGGGTTGCTCTCCGGGTCTTCAGCAGGATAAGCAGATTCTCTCATTTTTGTTCTTACTGCTCCTGGGTTGATACAGTTCACCCTTACGGATGAGGTATTTTGTAGTTCCTCAGAAAGTATTTGCATCAATCCTTCTGTAGCAAATTTACTTACAGAATAGGCTCCCCAATAAGCTTTTCCAATTCTCCCCACACCTGATGAGGTGAAAATAATTGAACTGTTTTTTGATTTTTTCATCAACGGTAAAAGATGTTTCGAGAGTAAAAAGCCTGCATCAAGATTAACTCTTTGAACTTCTCTCCAAGTTTTATAATCAAATTGTTCGATAGATTTTTTTTCTCCTAATATTCCGGCATTGTTCACAAGTCCGTTTATTTCTGGATACTCTTCTTTAATGGCTTTAACTATATCTATGTAGTCCTTTTCTTTGACCGAAGAGAAGTCAATCGGTTGAATAGCAACATTATTACCATTAGGTGTTAGCTCATCGTAAAGAGTTTCAAGTTTATCTTGGCTTTTGCTTAATAAAATTAGATTTGCTCCAAACTTTGAATAGCATTTAGCTACCTCTCTGCCGATCCCAGATCCAGCGCCAGTTATAACAATAGCTTTACCCTTAAGTGAATCAGAGGGGATTTGATGTTTTTTAAAATCTAGCATTTTTATATTAGGCTGGTTATTGCCATAGGGTTTTGAAAGATATGATGTGCTTCCCAATTAACAACACTATCTTCGAGCGGTACGTAACCATAAGCTGCTGCACCTGTTATCATCTTTGCTCGCTTACCAGCTTCTATATCAATTGCATGATCGCCTATGTAAATACTATTTTTAGGCGAAGAATTAGAAATTTTTAGCGCGTGCAATAAGCCATCTGGCTCAGGCTTCCTGACTCCCACATCATCAGGACAAATCAAGAAGGGAGTTTTGTAAATATTGAGCTTATTGTCGACAATACTTTCCGCAAATCTTCTAGGTTTGTTGGTAATTATTCCCCATTTAATTTCCATATCATTAAGTTGATCTAAAACTTTATCTATTCCTTCAAAAGGTATCGTTTCATCCATACAACACCCCTCGTATATTTCTAGTAGCTCTTGTCTATGAAATTCGATAACCTCTTCTGCGTCTTTGTCCAGTCCCAAGGCATAAGCTGCAAGACTTGCTGCACCTTGAGATACCCTAGTTCTAACTTGATCATAATCAGCAGTATCCAAGTCATATTTTTGTCTTAATATATTTACTGATTTATAAAAGTCAGGAGCAGTGTCTAAGAGGGTACCGTCTAAGTCAAAAGCAAAGAGCTCTATCTTATTCAATTTGCTTCCTTCTTGGCATGAACCATATAGTTGACTTGTATGTCTTTACCTAGCCAATAATTGTCTGTGATGGGGTTATAACTCAATCCTATGGTTTCTATTTGAGACAATCTTGCATCTCTAATCCATTTTGCTAGCTCGGAAGGTTTAATAAATTTCTGGTAGTCATGAGTTCCTTTTGGCAAGAGGTTCAAAATATATTCAGCTCCGACTATCGCGAATAGATATGACCTAGGATTTCTATTGATTGTTGAAAAGAAAATATCGCCATCATCTTTCAATATGGTTGAACAAGTCTTAATAATCTCTCCAGGAGAAGGAACATGTTCAAGCATTTCTAGACAGGTGATCACATCAAATTTTTCTTCAGGTTTGTTTGCTATAAATTCTTCAATTGTAGTTTGATAGTATGAGACATCGCTTCCAACTGCATTCGAATGGTTTTGCGCTACACCGATTGTTTGTTCAGAAGCATCGATCCCTGTGACTTGCGCTCCAAGTTTGCTCAGAGCTTCAGCCAAGATTCCGCCTCCACATCCTACATCTAAGACTTTAATGCCTTCCAAATTTGCTCGCTCATTTATGAAGCCAACTCTAAGGGGGTTAATTTGATGAAGCGGTTTAAATTCTCCATCTGGATCCCACCATTTAGCCGCCAGGTCATCAAATTTTTTTACTTCATCATGGTCTAAATTTTTTATGTTCATAGTCTAATTTTTTCATTAAACTGTCTTTGACAATCTTTCCGAGTCAAAATTATTATGCAAATATTCTTTCCTAAAGAAGAGACAAACGAAATACGCGCAACCATTTTACCTGAAGTTGCTAAAAAATTTATCGATTTAGGCATAGAGGTGACAATTGAGTCTGGATTAGGCGATAAAGTTTTCATAGCAGATGATTTATATGCAGAAGTTGGTGCAAGAATCTGCCCTGAAGGCAATGAAGGCTTCAATAATGCGGATGTGGTTTGCAAGATAAATAAACCTAATGCTAATCAAGTGAGTCAGCTGAAAAAAGACTCAATTTTTATCAGCTTTTTGGATCCTTTTAATGAGTCTGACCTCGTTGCTGAGTTAGCCTCTGCAAACGTTAGTTCTATCAGTATGGAGCTGGTACCTAGGATAACTCGTGCACAAAAAATGGATGCATTGAGTTCACAAGCAAATTTAGCAGGTTATGCTGCTGTTATAGAAGCATCAAGAACACTTTCTAAATCTTTTCCTATGATGATGACTGCTGCAGGAACAATTTCTCCTGCGAGAGTGTTTGTTGTAGGAGTAGGTGTTGCAGGATTACAGGCTATAGCAACTGCAAAAAGATTGGGAGCTCGTGTTGAGGCATTTGATACCAGACCGGTTGTTGAAGAGCAGGTAAAATCTTTAGGAGCTAAATTTGTAAAAATAGATATAGGTGAGACTGAAGAAACCGAACAAGGATATGCGAAAGAGTTAACTTCTGAGCAAATCAAAATGCAACAAGAAGGCATGAAAAAAATATGCTCGCAGTCGGATGTAATTATTACTACAGCTCAAGTATTTGGAAGGCCAGCTCCAAGAATCATTACTCAAGATATGGTTGACGCAATGCAGCCTGGGAGTGTGATTGTTGACATGGCTGTTTCCACGGGTGGAAATGTTGAAGGTTCAAAAAATGATGAATACGTATTCCATAATGGCATCACTATTATAGGCATGTCTAACTTACCTGGTGAGGTAGCAAGAGATGCTTCGCAAGTTTTTGGTAATAATCTTTACAACATGATTGAAGAGTTTTGGGATAAAGAACACAAAAGCCTCAACTTTGATCTAGAAGATGAGATTCTAAAAGGGTGTGTTATCACTCATCAGGGTGAGGTTGTAAACGAAGCTATTAAATAGGAACAAAGCATGGAAAGCCAAATCATACTGTTAATCTTTATTTTAGTTTTATCCATTTTTTTGGGTGTAGAGTTAATTACTAAAGTTCCCTCTACTCTTCATACACCTCTTATGTCAGGTGCGAATGCAATATCGGGTATCACCCTTGTCGGTGCAATATTATCATCCGGATCTTCTGAATTTGTCACTATAGCACTTGGTACTGCAGCAGTATTTTTTGCTTCTATAAATGTGGTGGGTGGTTATCTGGTAACAAATAGAATGCTTGGCATGTTCAAGAAAAAATAGATATGGATATTTCAATACTAGTCAATTTATCCTATATAGCATCTTCAATATTGTTCATTGTTGGGCTGAAAATGCTCGGTTCTCCTGATACAGCTAGACGAGGAAACTTTTTATCTTCCTCCGGAATGTTATTGGCAGTTCTTATTACGTTATTAGATCAGAATATTATTGACTACCGATACATAGCAGGAGCATTGGTAGCTGGAAGCTTGGTTGGTTTTTTTGCAGCAACCAGAGTAAAGATGACTTCAATGCCAGAAATGGTAGCTATTTTTAATGGGTTTGGAGGAATAGCTAGTCTTTTGGTTGGTTCTGCAGAGTACGTATCTGGAGCTTTTGATAATCCTGCCTTTTTAGGGGCTATATTTCTTACAGTTCTTATTGGAGGAATTACTTTTACCGGAAGTATCATAGCCTACGGAAAACTTTCCGAAACGATTTCCGGTAAACCTTATCTCTATAAAGGCCAACAGTTTGTAAATGGAATTCTTCTTTTTGCCATTTTGCTGGTTGGTATAAACATGTTGTTTGTACAAGGCTTTATCAGTTCAGAGCAAACGCTCTTACTATTAATTGGTTTAGCATTTATTTTAGGAGTCTTGTTTGTAATTCCTATTGGTGGAGCCGATATGCCTGTAGTTATTGCTCTCTTAAATAGTTTTTCAGGACTGGCTGCATGTGCTGCAGGTTTTGTGATACTCAATAATGTCCTCATAGTTGCAGGAGCGTTAGTTGGGGCAAGTGGTTTAATCTTAACCAACATCATGTGTAAAGCGATGAACAGGTCCCTTGCAAATGTCTTGTTCAGCGGCTTTGGTGCAGCTCCTGATTCATCAGGTGAATCAGCTCAAGAACAAGGAGAAGTAAAACCTATATCTGCAGAGGACGCATATCTTATTCTTGAAGCAGCCTCTTCGGTTTTAATTGTTCCAGGATATGGAATGGCGGTAGCACAGGCCCAGCATACTGTTCGTGAACTGGGTGAACTTTTAGAAGAAAATGGGGCTGAAGTAAAATATGCCATACATCCTGTTGCAGGTAGGATGCCTGGCCACATGAATGTTCTTTTAGCCGAAGCTAATGTTTCCTATGATGTCTTGGTCGAACCTGAAGACGTAAATCCAATCATGGAAACTGTTGATGTATGTATGGTTATAGGGGCTAATGATGTAGTTAATCCAGATGCTAAAGATAACGAAGGAAGCCCTATCTACGGAATGCCAATTATTGAGGTAGATAATTCTAAAACAGTATTCGTTCTAAAACGCTCCATGGCATCAGGATTTGCTGGCATACAGAACCCGTTATTCTTTAAATCTAACACCAGAATGCTCTTTGGTGATGCTAAAGAGATGGTATCTAGTTTAGTATCAGAATTTAAGGGCTAATTCACCTTTTTTCCAGCTTTTTTCGGCGATTTTTAAGGTCGATTATGTTAAAATCGACCTAAGTTGATATTGCATAAAAAACACCAAAAATTAAGGATTTCTTTTGAAATATTATCTCTTTTTTTCTCAATTAAATTAAACATTCGGACATAAGTTATGAGCGAAATAGCTGCCAAGGAAATTGTACCTGTTGATATAGGAAAAGAACTCAAACAGTCTTATCTGGACTACGCAATGAGTGTAATTGTTGGCAGAGCCTTGCCAGATGCTAGAGATGGCTTAAAGCCAGTTCATAGAAGGGTTTTATATGCCATGCATGTCCTTAATAATGACTTCGGTAGACCACACAAAAAATCAGCAAGAATAGTTGGTGACGTGATTGGTAAGTACCATCCTCATGGTGACAGCGCTGCTTATGAAACAATTGTAAGAATGGCGCAGTGGTGGTCTTTGAGATACCCCCTAGTTGATGGGCAAGGAAATTTCGGTTCAATGGATGGAGATGGACCTGCCGCTCAACGATATACAGAAGTTCGAATGGCTAAAATTTCTCAAGAATTATTGGCTGATTTAGAAAAGGAAACAGTAGATTACGTAGAGAATTATGATGGCACTGAAATGATGCCCGAAGTGCTTCCTACAAAAATTCCTAACATGCTTGTAAATGGTTCGGCAGGTATAGCTGTTGGTATGGCCACAAATATGGCTCCGCATAATCTAAATGAATCTCTCTCAGCTTGTTTGGCTTTTATAGATAATCCCGAAATAACTGTTCAGGAGTTAATGGAGTACATCCCAGGTCCTGATTTTCCAACAGGTGCAATAATCAATGGTAAAGCTGGAATCGTTAGTGCTTATGAAACTGGCAGGGGAAGAGTAAAAATTAGAGCAAAAACTGAGTTCGAAGATGAAGAAAAAGACAAGGCTAAGATAATTATAACTGAGATGCCTTATCAAGTTGTTAAAGCAAGATTGATAGAAAAAATTGCTGAGTTATCTAGAGACAAGAAATTAGAGGGTATTAGAGATATAAGAGATGAGTCCGACAAAGATGGTGTCAGAGTAGTTATCGAACTCAAATCTGGACAGATCCCTGATGTAGTTCTGAACAATCTATATGCTCAAACGCAAATGCAAACTGTTTTTGGAATAAATAATGTTGCATTAATAGATGGAGAGCCAAAACTTCTTAACTTGAAATCTATACTCTCAGTTTTCTTTAATCATAGAAAAGAAGTTGTATCCAGAAGAACATTTTTTGATTTAAGAAAGGCTAAAGAAAGAGGTCATATCTTGGAAGGTTTGACAATTGCTCTGGCTAACATAGATGAAATGATCGAACTGATCAAAAAATCAAAAGAAGGCTCTGAAGCTAAAAAGAAATTACTGTCTAAAAAATGGAAACCAGGAAAAATTATAGCAATGCTAGAAAAAGCTGGGCCCGATGCTTGCAAGATTGATGTCACAGATACATCTGTAGGGTTGATTGGTAAAACTTATCAATTATCAGAACAGCAGGCTCAAGCCATTTTAGATATGAGGCTTCAAAGGCTCACAGGTCTTGAGCAGGATAAATTAATTAAAGAGTATGAAGAGATAATTGAACACATAACTTACTTACTTGAAATATTAGGAGATTCAGATCGTTTAATCGAAGTTGTGAAAGATGAGCTCAAGGAAGTGCAAGAAAAATATAAGGATGATCGAAGAACTGAGATACAAGATTCTGCAGCTGACCTAACAGAAGCTGATCTTATTACACCTGAAGATAGAGTTGTGACTATATCTCATGAAGGATATGCAAAAACTCAGCCTCTGGAAGAGTACAGAGCTCAAAGAAGGGGAGGAACAGGAAAAACTGCTGCCTCTGTAAAGGATGAAGATTTTGTTGAACAACTTTTGGTAGCAAATACTCATACAACTCTGCTTTGCTTTTCAAATCTTGGTCAAGTTTATTGGCTAAAAGTCTATGAAATTCCGTCAGCTGGTCGGGCAGCTAAAGGACGTCCTCTTGTGAATCTAATTCAGCTAAATGAAGGTGAACGAATTACAAGCATGGTGCCTGTAGAAGAGTATGATGATAAGCATTTTATCCTCATGGCAACCAAGGGAGGAACAATTAAGAAAACAGTTCTAACTGAGTTTCAAAATCAAAGAAAAGGCGGTAAAAGGGCCATAACGCTGCTTGAGGGTGATGAACTAGTGGGTACAACAGTAACAGATGGTAGCAAGTTTGTAATGTTGGTTACCAATGCAGGAAAGGCGGCTCATTTTTCAGAGACTGAAGTTAGGTCTATGGGTAGAACTGCTAAAGGAGTAAGAGGTATTAAACTAGATAAAGATCAGCAAGTTATTTCTCTTATTGTCCCTGAAGAAAACACATCTATATTCACTGTTAGTGAGAATGGTTATGGTAAACGATCTAAATCTTCTGATTTTAGAAAGACCAGAAGAGGCGCTAAAGGTGTCATTGCGATGCAAATATCAGAAAGAAATGGACAATTGATAGGTGCTGCCCAAGTAAATGAAGATGATGAATTGATGCTCATCTCTGATAAAGGCATGTTAGTAAGAACGAGAGTATCAGAGGTAAATATCATAGGAAGAAATACTCAAGGAGTGACAGTTATTAGACTGAAAGATTCTGAAAAATTGATTAGCATTGCGCCTATTAGTGAAGAATTCATAGGAGATGAATAATGCCGAGAAAATTTAATTTCGGAGCAGGGCCTGCGACTATGCCCGAATCTGTCCTGTTAGAAGTTCAAGAAGAGCTTTTAGACTGGAATGGATTAGGTTTATCCGTTATGGAGATAAGCCACAGAAGCCCTGAATTTGTAGAAATAGCTAAACAGGCAGAATCTGATTTCAGAGAATTACTTTCAATTTCAGATAATTTTGCAGTTTTGTTCACTCATGGTGGTGCTACCATGCAAAATGCAATGGTACCTCTAAATCTTGCCACACCTGATGGAATGGCCTCCTATGTTAATAGTGGTCACTGGGCAAAGAGATCAATTAAGGAAGCTGGACGTTATACAAATGTAAAGATTGCAGCTTCTTCAGAAGAAGCTGACTTTCAATATTTCCCCGAGCAGTCTTCTTGGATTTTGGATGCAGAGTCTGCATATGTTCACTACACACCTAATGAAACAATAGGCGGACTTTGTTTAAGGACTCTCGAAAGTTCCTCTGTTCCAGTAGTTGCAGACTATTCCTCTGGCATTCTATCTGAACCCATTGAGATAGATAATTTCTCTTTGATATACGGCGGAGCTCAAAAAAATATAGGACCTTCAGGTTTGGGTTTTGTGATTATTAAAAAAGAGCTCTTAGGAAATCCGCAACCTATAACGCCTAATCTTCTCAATTACACATTAATTCATGAAGGAGAATCTATGTCGAATACACCACCTACTTTCGCATGGTATGTAGCTGGCAAGGTTTTCAAATGGCTCAAGTCGATCGGTGGCGTAGAGGCTATAGCTGAAATCAATAATAGAAAAGCAACAAAGCTTTATGATTATATTGACAGTTCTGATTTCTATAAGAATGAAATAAAAACAGAGAATAGATCGATAATGAATGTTCCTTTTCTGTTGAACAATGAGGACCTTAATTCTCTATTTTTAGAGGAATCTAATCAAGCTGGCTTATTGGCTCTCAAAGGACATAGGTCTGTCGGAGGAATGAGGGCAAGCATCTATAATGGTTTGCCTGAAGAGGGAGTTGATGCACTTTTAAATTTTATGGAATCTTTCGAACAAAAATACTCCAATGCCTAAAGAGGATGAATTATCAAAAGTAAGAAAGGCCATTGATTCAATCGATGATCAAATCTTATCTTTATTAAATGAAAGAGCTGAATTGGCTATTTCAGCTGGTAAGACAAAGACAGACTCTGATATCTATAAGCCAGCAAGGGAGTCTCTAATCTTTAACAGACTGACTGATATGAACAAAGGTCCACTCAATAGGGATCAAATAATAAATATCTTTAATGAGATAATTTCTAGCTGCAGATCAACGGAATCAACATTTACTGTTTCTTTTTTAGGACCCGAAGGAACATTCTCTGAGTCGGCACTAGAGGGACAGTTTGGGAAGTCAATTACAAAACTTCCAGAAGAAAATATAAAAAATATATTTGAATCAGTTTCATCTGGTGGTTCTGATTTTGGAATTGTACCAATCGAAAATTCAACTGAAGGTTCTGTAAATCTTACTTTGGACTGCTTAGCAGAGTTTGACCTTAAAATCTGTGGTGAGATTGAATTGCAAATTCATCACAACTTATTGGGACATAACAGACCTCTTCCGAAGGAAGGATTTGAAATACATGCCCATGAACAAACATTAGGCCAATGTAGAAAATGGCTAGAATCTTATTGCCCTGGAGTCAAATTAGTAAGCGTTTCAAGTAATGCAGAGGCCGCAGCAAACGTTACAAATGATAATCAGATAATAGCAATTGCTGGTAGTCTCGCGGCAGAGAAATATGGATTAGATATATTAAACTCAAATATTGAAGATTATTCCGGAAATACAACTCGTTTTTTAACTATTGGTAAAGTAGTGGCCTCACAAACTGGTAGAGATAAAACTTCCTTAATGGCAACTACCAAAAATGAACAAGGGGCTCTATTTTCACTTTTAGAGCCTTTTAATAGGCTAGATATAAACTTATCACATCTCACTTACAGACCTTCAAAAATCAATAAATGGCAGTATTCTTTCTTTATAGATTTTGATGGACACAAAGATGATGACCTCATTCAAGAACTCTTTTCTGATTTTTCAAACAAAGATATTGATTTAAAAATGCTTGGTTCGTATCCCAAGTCTCTAGGGTAAATTATGAATCTTAAAAAATTAGTGAATAAAGGAATTGATGGTTTAAGCCCCTATGAACCCGGCAAACCGATCGAAGATCTTGAAAGAGAGCTCGGTATAAAAAATGCAGTGAAGCTTGCTAGCAATGAGAATCCACTAGGGCCAAGCCCTAAGATAATTGATTCTATCGAAATGATTTTAAAAGAAACCCATCGTTACCCTGACGGTAATGCAACCCGTCTCAAAGCTAAGATTGCAGATAAATTCAATGTGCTTGAAGATCAAGTAACCATTGGAAATGGGTCCAACGATATTATCGAGTTCGTTGCGAGGAGCTTTTTAGGTCCCGGTGATAGTGCAATCTATTCTGAGCATGCTTTCGCTGTTTATCCTTTGGTAGTGCAGGCAGTCGGTGCAAAGGGGATAGAGGTCCCTGCTAAGAATTTTTCTCACGACCTAAATGCGATGTTAGATTCAATAGAGGAAAGTACTAAGCTGATTTTCATTGCTAATCCTAATAATCCCACTGGTTCTTTCATAGAATATTCCGAATTGATCGATTTTCTTGAAAAAGTGCCTGAGGATGTTCTTGTCCTGCTTGATCAAGCCTACTTCGAATATTCGTCTTACGAAACAAAAGATATAGATTTTGATGTGCTACAAAGATTCTCAAATCTTGTTATCAGCAGGAGTTTCTCTAAAGCTTATGGTCTTGCCGGATACAGGGTAGGCTTCGCTGTCTCTTCCATAGAGATAGCAGACTATTTGAACAGAGTGAGACAACCTTTCAATGCTAATTCTCTTGCACTTCATGCTGCGGAAATTGCTTTAGGTGACGAAAAATTTATCCAAAAATGCCTAGAGCTGAATCACGAGCAAAAGCAGATCCTTTTTACAGAGTTGGGATCCTTGGGTTATGAATGCTTGCCGAGCAGAGGGAACTTTATTTCGTTTGATTGTAAGGAGGATTCGAAAGATGCATTTAATAAATTGTTACTTGAAGGAGTTATTGTAAGGTCATTAACAGTTTACAAGATGCCAAATTACCTACGGGTCTCTGTGGGACTTCCTAAAGAGAATCAAATCTTTCTTGAAAAAATAGAATCAGCTCTATCAAAATGAGTGTTCCTAAAGATTTTAGCAATGTTTTGATAATAGGATTGGGGTTAATCGGTGGCTCAATAGCAAAAAAATTAAAACATATCTCTTATTCAGGAGTAGTTCATGGATTAGATAATGATTCGAAAGCCACGTCCATGGCAAAAGAAAAGCATCTGATTTCAAGTGAAACTCTTAACTTAGATAACCTTGATGACCTTTTGGTAATTTTTTGTACACCTGTGTTATCGATTCAAGCAGCCCTAAATTCTTTCCTGTCTCTGCAACCTTCCCAAAACTTTATATTGACAGATACGTTGAGCACCAAGGGGTTTTTCAATGAAATGCTCAGAAAAGAATTTCCTGAACTAAAGGATAAATTTGTCTCATCTCATCCCATTGCAGGATCTGAGAAAAGCGGCCTTATACATTCAAAAAAAGATTTGTTTGAGGGTAGAATTTCCGTTATTACCCCTAATGAGTCCAATAATGAAGAGGATATTGCTAGAGTTATTAACTTTTGGAAGTCACTAGGCTCTGATACAAAAATTCTAACTCAAGATCAGCATGATTTTATATTTGCCAAAACAAGTCATCTACCTCATGTAATTTCTTACGCGCTTACAAGGAGCTTGTTCGATCAACTAAAAGAAAATACTTTTGAATATTCAGGTGGAAGTCTAGAAGATTACACTAGAATTGCCTCGAGTGACCCAACGATGTGGAAAGATATTTTTGTATCCAATAAAAGCAATATCATATCCTCCATAGAAGAGTTTGAGGATAGCCTCAGTGAACTAAAAGAATTAATAAATTATGGCAATGAAGAGGGAATAATTGAATTTTTAGATAATATTAAAAAATTAAGAGATAGTTCAATTTTAGATAGTTAAATGATTTTTACAGTAAAGAGAGGCGAGGGCTTGAGAGGGGAAATATCCGTTCCTGGTGACAAATCCATATCTCATCGCTCAATTATATTAGCCTCTTTAGCGGAAGGAGAATCTACAATCAGTGGTCTTCTCGAAGGAGAAGATTGTTTAGCTACAATTGAAGTGTTCAAAAAGATGGGAATTGATATCTCTTCTAAAAAGGGTGTCTACTCTGTCATCGGCAATGGTTTGCAAGGTCTCAAAGAACCCAATGAGGCACTTGATTTTGGAAATTCAGGAACTTCCATTAGGTTGTGTGCGGGATTGTTATCTTCACAAAATTTTTCATCTTTGTTGACAGGAGACAAATCACTCTCAACTAGACCTATGCGAAGAGTTGTAGATCCATTAAATGCTATGGGTGCAGATTTAGCAGCAACTGACGAGGGAACTCTTCCAATTAAAGTCAGTCCTGTTAAGTCTCTGCATGCAATAGAATATTCTTTGCCTGTTGCAAGTGCGCAAGTTAAATCTTGTTTAATGCTTGCAGGGTTATTTGCAGAGGGCGAAACCAAAATAACAGAAAAGACCATAACCAGAGATCATACTGAGAGAATGTTCATGGAATATGGACTTCCTATAGAGATTAAGCCTTCAGGTCAATCTAGAACTATTTGTGTAAATAAAGCGAGCCGGATTTATCCCCAGGATATAAAAGTTCCAGGAGATTTTTCTTCAGCATCTTTTTTTATTCTTGCTGCTCTAATCTGTCCTGATTCTTCTATAAGAATAAAGAACGTTGGAATCAACGAGACAAGAATAGGCTTTCTTCATGCATTAAGGCATATGGGTGCTAATATAGAATTAATAAATGTAAAGAATACTTCAGAAGCTACAGCAGATATTTTAGTGAAAACTTCTTCACTTAAAGGCATATCTCTTAATACCGCATTAGTTGCAAATATGATTGATGAAATGCCTGCTTTTTTTGTTGCTGCAGCTCTTGCAGAGGGTATAACAATAGTCAAAGACGCTAAAGAGCTAAGAACAAAAGAAAGTGATAGGCTTCAAGCAATGGCTGACTCTTTGAATGCATTTGGCATTAAAAATGAGCTCAGCAAGGATGGAATCGTTATTCATGGTATAGGCTCAGAAGGAACATTTGAATCTGCCGAAATAGACTCATACGGTGATCATAGGATAGCAATGGCAAGCGCTATAGGTTCTCTCAGGTCCGACGGTGTTGTAAAGATTTTAGACTGTGTGAACGTAAATACCTCTTTTCCTAATTTTATTGATGTTTGTAGAGAAGTTGGAATCGATATAAGTAGCCATGAATGAGTTGACTGTTCCAGTAATTACTATTGACGGGCCCAGTGGAGCTGGAAAGGGAACTATTGCTCAAATGTTGGCACTTGAACTGAGTTGGAATATCTTAGACAGCGGCGCTTTGTATAGGACTCTTGCTTATTTTATGAAAGAGAACCAGATATCCTTAGCAGAATTTGAAGCAAAAGCCGATGAGATTAGAGATAAATTCAAGGTGTCATTTGATCCAGGAATTCCAGGTGAACCTGTAAAGGTTATATTTAATGATGAAGATATTACTGCTTCAGTAAGAACAGAAGAAATGGCAAAACTCACATCTACTCTAGCTGCTGAACCAGTTATCAGAGACTTCATTAAGCCTTGTCAGAGAGATTTTATGATTCCACCTGGACTAATAGCTGATGGTAGAGATATGGGCACAGTTATCTTTTCAGATGCTAAATACAAAATTTTTCTAACCGCCTCTGTAGAGGAAAGGGCGAAAAGACGACAATCACAGTTGAAAAGACAAGGTTTGGAGGTTAACATGCGCTCCCTTTTACAAGAGTTAGAGGAGAGGGATCGTAAAGATACAGAAAGGGAGCATTCTCCATTGGTACCCGCCGAAGACTCTGTTGTAATTGATACAAGTAATTTAAACCCTGAAGGAGTGGTTAAGAAAATAAAAACTTACCTATAAATATAAATATGGCAGCAAGCTTTGAACAACTTTTAGACGAGAACCTGAGTACAGTAATTATGAAACAAGGCAGTCTTGTGACTGGTATTGTTATAGATATTTTAGATAACCATGTAGTTGTTCATGTTGGCTTAAAATCTGAAGCAGTGGTTCCAGTTTCTGAGTTTTATAATGAATCAGGTGAATTAGAGCTAGAAATTGGAGACGAAGTTCAATTAACTCTTGAAGCCATTGAAGATGGCCATGGTAATACTCGTGTATCTAGGGAAAAGGCTATTAAACAAGAGGTATGGAAGAGGATTGAAGACTGTTTAGCTCAGGACTCTATACTCAAAGGTTTAATTACTGGTTCCGTCAAAGGAGGTATGACTGTAGATGTTCAGGGAATAAAAGCTTTCTTACCTGGTTCTTTGGCTGAAGTCGTCCCTACAAAAGATCTGGAACATTTGGTGGGAAATTATGAAGAATTCAAAGTCATCAAGCTTGATAAAGATAAGAACAACGTTGTTTTATCAAGAAAAGCTGTTTTACAAGAAGTAAACTCTGAAGAAAGAGAAAAACTTTTAGCTACTTTAGCTGAGGGCCAAGTTGTAAAAGGAGTGGTGAAAAACTTAACAGATTACGGAGCTTTTGTTGACTTAGGTGGCATAGACGGATTACTACATATCACTGATATCTCGTGGAGTAGAATTAATCATCCATCTGAAGCCATAAAAATTGGCGAGCAACTGGATGTAAAAGTTATAAAGTATGATGCAGAAGAGAAGAAAGTGTCTCTTGGTATCAAGCAGTTAATTGATGACCCTTGGGTGGGAATTGAATCTAAGTTCCCTCTTAATACTTCTGTAATGGCAACAGTAACAAATCTTACTGACTATGGTTTCTTTGCAGAAATTGAACAAGGCGTCGAAGGGCTAGTCCATGTATCTGAGATTGATTGGACTAATAAAAACATTCATCCTTCGAAGGTAGTTCAACTTAAGGACCAAGTAGAAGTTATGATTCTAGAAGTTGATGAAGCAAAGAGAAGGATTTCCTTAGGACTAAAACAACTTACTGAAAACCCCTGGCAAGTTTTTGAACATACTCATAAAGAGGGGGATAAAGTATCAGGAGCCATCAAATCAATAACTGATTTTGGAGTTTTCATAGAGCTGCAGGGCGGAATCGATGGCTTAGTTCATCTTTCTGATATTTCATGGGACGAAAGTGAAGAGTCAGTCAGATCTTTAAATAAGGGAGATGTTGTTGAGGCATTGGTACTTTCTATAGAGGCAGATAGAGAAAGAATATCTCTAGGTATGAAACAACTAGTATCCGACTCGTTTGGAGATTTCGCAGAAGCAAACAAAAA
>Ga0208127_1000429_pt1 | contig 21685 bp, 25 predicted proteins | sample ETNtaG_6_FD_185751 | JGI IMG/M metagenome (GOLD analysis project Ga0208127, IMG submission 185751) | Marine microbial and viral communities from oxygen minimum zone, Eastern Pacific Ocean - ETNP201306SV45 (SPAdes) (version 2) | ecosystem: Environmental > Aquatic > Marine > Oceanic ... | reverse complement strand
TTACTGCAAATGTAAAGTTTACGAATATAGCCCTTGATGCATAATCACCAAGCTCAAGAATAGAGTCCATAAAGATTACAAATAAACCGCCAGTTAAGCTTTGAGCGAAAGCAAGAAGAACACTTGCCAAAACAAGTCTATTTAAAGTCTTATTCTTAAAGAATCTCTTAAAGGATTTTAATGGGTTATCGTAATTTGAGGCAGTCCTCTTATCATCTAAAAAAAATAGACCAAGAAATATTGTTAAAGGAATGCCAACCAAAGCGAATACACCAATTGCATTGATCTTTAGGAGAAATGATCCTTCATAGATCTCTATTACTGCAGGTATAGAAATTACAATTAATGTTGCGATGATCGCAATAATTTCTCTCAATGTTAATAATTTAGTTCTTTCATCATATTCAGGAGCGATAAATGATGCCCATGAAAGCTGAGCTATATTGGCAAGGGTAAATCCGCTGTAAAGAGTGAATAAAGCAATAAACAAGTACCAACCACTAATAAATTCATCTTGAGGAAAAAAAAGGAAATATGCGCTTAGGCATAAAACAGGTAGCGATAAGAAAATCCAATGTTTGTGTTTTCCAAATCTTGATGGATATCTGTCAACCAATGCGCCCATAATGGGATCAGTGAATACGTCTATAATTCTGCCAGCAAAGAAGATTAATCCCACCAAAGAAAGTCCAAGATTATAGTTTGAAGCATAAAAAGGAAGAATATATACAAGGATAGGTATCCCGGTTACTGGAAATGGAAAAACCAATAATGAATATATGATCTTTTTATTGTTTTCTGAAATAACCATTTGGATTAGAATACTATACTTGTAATTAATCTATTTTAAATGGCTAAATTAAATAAAAATCTTTTAAATATTCTGGTCTGTCCTGTCTCCAAAGGGAAGTTAGTTTATGATGAAGAAAATAATGAACTTATCTGCGAAGAATCTAAATTAGCTTATCCAATTATTGATGGCATTCCTGCTATGCTTAAAGAAAAAGCACGTAAGATTTCTTAATCCTTTTATTTTATAATTCTAGTATGCGCCTGTAGCTCAGTTGGATTAGAGTGCTTGGCTACGAACCAAGAGGTCGGAGGTTCGAATCCTTCCAGGCGCGCCATTAATTAGCAGAATTAGCATACTGATTTAATAGAACGCTTTTTACCTCATCTGGCTCACCTTTTAGCCTTTCTGAGAAGTATTCATTGTCTTCAAGTTTAAGATCTTCATTCAAAATAGATAAAGCATCTTTATTTGTAGGATGATTATGAAACTGATTAGATATTTCATTAGTTATTTGCTCAGCAACTATCTCATAAGAGTCTGATTCGAAGTTCATTACATTTCCAATATTCAATACTACCGATCCTTTAAAGCCTGATATTCCCCTAGATATACTTTCAAGGTCTTCATTTTCTTTTTTTTCATAAAAGCCGTTTACCTCGGTCTCATAAATCTCTTTAGCTTTATTCAAATCATTTGGGTCAAACTCATAGGAAATAGATACTGGAACAACCTTCATTTGATTAAAGAAATCAGAAATAGATAACTTTTTTCTTTTGGTAAGATGGATCATTTTTAAAATTGCTGGATCTGTTATATCTTTACCATCTTTTGCCCTTCCCTCACGTTGAGCAATCCAGATAGATTCATTTTCAACTTTTACTTTATTGAATATGAATTCTGAAACTAGATTGAGTGATTGATAAATTTCTCTCTTTGATGATCCAGATCTTGGTATTATAAAACTCTTATTGAGGCGCATAAGATCTGCAGCCCACTTTTGGTCCATAAGATTACTACCTACAGCTATATTTACAGTAGAAAAGTCATTTTTGTGAAGAGCAAGGTTTAAAAATGCAGGGTCTAAAGTAATGTCTCTATGATTTGAAATAAATAGATATGAAGTATTTTCTTGAAGGTTTTCCAGCCCATTATATGTAAAACCACTTGATGTATCTTTTATGATCTTTTCCATAATCTTTTCATACATATTTTGATATTGATGGATTGATTTAATTTTTTTGAATCGTCTGCTGAGATAAAAAGATAAAAATAATCCCAAAAAAGAATTTAAAAAAGTATTGTGGTAGCCCCTAGAATGTAAAAAGGCATTTATAACTTTCTTATTAGATGCAAGTTCACGAAGTTTAGATTCAACTTCGTGATCATAATAAGGCCTTATTTCTTCAAATTTATCCAAGTTGTATAATGATTTTTAAGAGTATTTTACAAAATATATGAAAGATTACCTAAATTATGATGGTTTGGCTGTTATGGCTCATCGAGGCGGCTCTCTTGAAGCTCCTGAAAATACCCTTGAATCATTCAAATACGCTCTAGAAATTGGCTCAGATATTATTGAAACAGACATCCAACTAAGCTCTGATGGTATTCCATATATCTTTCATGATGATGACTTAAAAAGAATCCCTGGTATAGAAAAGAATTTTAATGAGCTTTTAGCTTCTGAAATAGATGAATTAAATATTTTTGATGATTACAAAATACCAACACTTGAAGAAACGCTAAAACAATTCCCTAATACTAAATTTCAAATTGATTTTAAAACAGATGAAGTAGTCGATCCTGCAATTGAGATAATCAATAAGTTGCCACATATTAAAAAGAATTTATGTGTTGCCAGTTTTTCTAGTCAAAGACTGCAAAAAATTAAATCTAAACTTAGTGACGTAACTTATTCAATGGGTCCTCATGAAGTACTTAAGCTTCTTCTTAAAAGCTTTGGAATATATAGAGGTGAAATTAGTGGTGATTGCCTGCAAATACCAATTTATAGATATGGCATTAAGATTGTTACAAGGAGATTTGTAGATTTTTGTAAACGTGAGAATATCAAGATTTCTGTTTGGACAATTAATAGTATTGAAGAAATGGACTATCTAATTGGCTTAGATGTGGATGGGATAATAACAGATAAGCCTAAAGCTTTGATTAATCTACTTGCTTCAAGAAATACTTAACAAGAGCTTTTCTTGCAAAATAATACATAGGGAGAATAATAATTGAGCAAATTAGTATTTCTACTCCAATACTATAATCAATAAGAGATCTTATATATCTTGCAATGAATAAACTTACAAGGCCCATTAGTGAATAAAAGATAATTGAATTCTTGCTAAATAATTTCATTTGGATATTTCACGTATCTTAATAAAAACCCGCCGGCAATAAACAACACAATAATTGGTACAAGAGCTATTTGTAGATTATTAAATATACCTATAAACATTCCAACCAATGCAGGACCCATCACAGATCCGGCTCTGCCAAATGTATTGTAAAAACCAAAAAACTCGCCAGATTTATTTGTAGGAATTATTTTGGAGAAAAAGCTTCTCGATGCAGCTTGAATACCGCCCTGGACTGAACCTATCAGTACTGCCATAACATAAAATTCTGAAGAGTTGGAAAGTGCTGTTGAGTAAATAACAACGCATATATAAATAAAGATGGTTGCATAAAGAACGACTTTATCATCATATTTATTACCAATATAAGACCAAAAAAGTGTTGATGGGAATGCAACAAATTGAACTAAAATTAGTGCAACAATAATCGCCGATTGATCAATTCCAATGTTTTCAGCAAAAATTGCTGCAAGCGACATAATTGTATGAACGCCATCAATATACAAAAAGAAGGCAAATAAAAATAACAGAACATTTTTATTTTTCTGAATATCTCTAAACGTACTTACAAATCCACCAAGAACTTCTTTGAGATTTCCAGTTTTTTCAACTTCACGCTCTTTATAATTAATTGCTAAAGGAAGTAAGAAAATAAACCACCACACTGATACAGTTATAAATGCCCATCTTACTGCTTCAGCTTCATTGCTTAAGCCAAAGGTTTCAGGTTGAAGGACCATGAATGCATTCAAGGCAAATAACAACCCTCCCCCCAAGTATCCTAATGCATAACCATAGCTAGATACTTTTGTTAGCTGATCTTCTGAAGCAACATAAACGAGCATTTTGTCATAGAGCACAACTGCTGAAGCAAAAGAGAAAAATGAAATGCCATAGAGAATGAGAGCCATTAACCATTTGCCCATCGGAATAAAGTAAAAGGAGGCAACTGATACGATTGATAATAAAGTAAAAATTATAAATAGAATCTTTGTTAGTCTTTTATAGTCGGTTACTGCACCAATAATTGGAGCTGAAACAAGAATAATTAAATTTATTATTGTTAATGCAAATGCAAGATATTGAGTTGCTTGAAGTGACTCAAGACCATTAGACCAGTAGCTTGCATAAAATAGTGGAAAAAATGCTGCTATAACTGTTGTTGCATAGGCTGAGTTACCGAAATCATAGAATATCCAAGACTTAATTTCTTTGTTAAAATCCTTCATAATTCTTTAATTAAATATGAACGATAACGAAACAACGAAGTTCGCAACATTCTTTTTGGTTGGCATAGCACTATTAGTTTTTCTTCTTGGTGTTGGCTCATATTTTTATAGTATATATATGTAACTACCCCGGTGGCCACGAAAGTGGTCTTCCAGCCAGCAGATGTAAGTGAAGATGAAAGACTGACTGTCCAGCTTTCGCACCATTATTGATAACAATCCTAAAAGCATCTTTTGTATCATGATCTTCCGCTATTTTATTGGCAGCAATAAGAAGCTTTCCCAACAATTCACTATCATTCTCATCTGATAAAGATAGTTGAGGAATTTCTTTTTTGGGGATTATTAAAATATGAATAGGAGCTTGGGGATTAATATCATTAAAAGCTATGCAAAAATCATCCTCATATAAAATATCTGTCGGTATTTCTTTATCGATAATTTTTTTAAAGATGGTCATACTTACATGAAGACTCTTGGCAGAACCCTAATAGCAATATAAAAAATTCCTGCGGTCATAACGAGACCTAGAAAAATTACTAAAAGATCTCTTAAGAACGCCGTTAGCCTTCCATTTCTTTTAGCTTTTACTAAATTAATTATAAAAAATGTTATAGCTAAGAGTGATGCGGTAAGTATTAATATTTGAATCATAATAAATTTATAAAATTGAGCTTAATCCTGTAGTGAGTATTATAAGGCCAAAACCCCATACCGAAATAGCTAAAATAGATGCTCTATAGAATTTCATAAATTCCATACCTGTCATCCCTATTAAAAATGGAACAATAGCCCTCATGGCAGGAATAAATCTACCCAATACAACTGTAAGTTGACCAAATCTATCAATAAAATTATTTCCTCTCTCAATAATACTCTCTCTTTTTTTAAAAAACTTTGTCTCAAGCACAAGTGGACCAAATCTTTTTCCTAAAACAAAGCTGATAACATCGCCCGCATGCGCTCCAATCATAGCTAAAGGAACTATGCTATATAAATCAAGAAGATTGTTGTTATAAAGAAATACGCAAATTGAAAAAAGAATTGCACTTGAGAGAATGCTACCCACAACAACAAGTGATTCAGCAAAAGCAAATAATAAGATTAATAAATACGAATATTGGAGATTATTTGCAATAAAATCTAAAACGTTATCTAGTGACATCTAAATTATCCAAAATTTGTTCAAATGAAACTAATTTAAAGTTTTGATTTACTTTATTTTCGCCAGTGTAGTTGTATCCATCTTGGACAATCATGACTCCTAATGGAAAATCATCACAAAAATCTAACTGGTTTTTATTATCTTTGCATTTTAAATTGTAATTAAGCGTCTCGATTCCATCTGTATCTGAAACACCATCAATACTTCCATTTCCAATAATCTTGAAACTACTAATAAAACCATATGGGGCTTGTCTGTTATAAATATTAAACTTGCCATCGCCTTGTGATGAAAGAATAATATAACCATCATTCTTGTCTGTCTTGTAAATAGACACTCCTTCAGGATCGCCAAATATTTGACCTCTTCTAGAATCAATTAAAAATGGTTTACCTACAAAATCAAAGTTTTTATCGAATTTATATGCTTTTAAATTTCCTCTTACATTTTCCTCTGAAATAAAGAGCGTTGAATTTTCATCGTCAAATACACATCCTTCAGATTCTCCTCCGTTACTGAAGGTTTTTAACAAATTTAATCCATTTCCATCTAAATAATAAACCTCAACATTGGGACCCCTATCTTCAGTTACAAATACTACAAATCCATATTTTGGATGTACTCCGGCACATGTTCCATATATATTTGATTCAGATTTAACTCTGAAATTTGGCTTTACTGGAATTTGAAAATTATTTTTAGTATTTGAAAGTTCTGACATCATGGAATCATTTATTTCCTCATCGATGAATATCCATAAATCTACAGTATTTAAGGATCTATTAGTACCTACCAAGAATGAATAATCTTTTTTTGTTTTAATATTATTATTTTTAAAGTCGAGATTTAACGTCCTTGTATCTATATTGTTTATTTGGCCTACTGGAGAGAACGTAATTTTATCTCCCCTTAAGTTATATGCATAAATACCCGCTCTCTTATCAGTACCAAATACTATAGATAAAGCAGGAAATTCTTTATTAAGCCAAAAAGCAGGATCATCAGCAGCATCACCCCTTGTATCTATTGGGGGAGTTTCATAAATTGGATAAACCTCAAAAATGTCTGAGTAGGTATATTGTATTGAAAGAAAACAAAAAAAATATAATAAATACTTATGCATAATTTTTATTATGATGATTGGTTTATCCAGTTTAATAAATAAGCATGTGCGGCCCTGTGAGCCTCAATCTTCCCAATCTCATTAAGAGAATTATTTTCTTTAACATTTAAAGAGAAAACAGAAATTATTATTTGTAACATAACCCTGAATACCCCATCTTTATCAAACATTTCAGGTAATTTTATATTTGATTCAACATAGGTTTTCATTTCCGACGATAATCCATGAATTGATTCTGAGGGTAATGAAGGAGATATAGTGTTTGAAAGAATGAGTATTTGAGCAGGTTTACAATCTATAAAGAAATTATAAATGATCTCAATAGCTCTCATTACAACTACAGATGTTTGATCAGTATTTATTGATTCTGTCTTTTCTTTAAAAATCTTTTCACAATTATTTAAGTATCTATTTATCATGAATTCTTTTAAAGCATCAGGTGTTGGAAAAAATTTATAGGTTGATGTCCTTTTAAGATCTGAATATTTGGCAATATTTGCAATTGTTATTGAATCTAAACCTCTTTGCTCTAAAAGATTTTCTGCTGTTTCAAAAATTTTCTCAATTCGCTTTCTACTTCTTGCTTGTTTAGCCAAATTTTCCATACAACAATTATGAACAAATGTTACAAAAAGTAAATTAAAAGGAATTAAAATTTATATTCTGTTCCAACAGAAATATAATCGACCTTTCCTTTGTTGGAAGACTCTCTTGAAGACTGGTGTATAAAAATCTTGGTCTTGTCATTAATCTTATAGGTATAACCAAATGATCTTTGCTCTCCATCATCTATTTTCATATCAGATTTAGCATTTTGAAAATATATAGAACTTTTATCAGATAGCTTTCTGTTAATGCTAAAGATATGACCTTCATCTTTTTTATTTGTTGATATCTTTTTAGAGTTTTGCAGCAATAATCCAATATCAAAGTTATAAACAGCAAACATTAAAGCAAGTCTTGTGCTATCAAAACCCTTAGCATCTTTATCTACGGATAATGCTGAATTAATATTCTCTGTTTTATATGTAATTGAGTAAGAATAAAAGTCGCCTGATGATTGGCTGATAGAGTTTAAGCTTACTTTCATGCCCTCAATTAATTCAGGACTTTCATATCCTACAAAGCTATTCATCCTATTTTCGCCTTGTAAAATATATTTTATATCTGCTCTTGTGTCGTTAAATAGGTCTACTTTTAATTGTCCTAACTTTAAGGCAGAATCATAGGTTCCTGCGTAAAGTTTACCAAAATCACCTTTGATACCAACGAACGTATTTCTCTCTTTAAAAACCTTCTCGCCGTCAGCTTTGCCATCGGTGGGATCAATTTCATTCTCTGCCTGGAAAATTAATGAGTATTTGTCATTTAATTTAAAATTACCTTTAATACCAATTCTTGATGCATTATTTACAAAATCAGTATTTGATTCTTCTGCAGAATCTTCGTTCTCATAACTAAAATTTAATTTGCCATAAAATGAAACACTGGCTGTAATACTTGAAGTAAAGAAAATTAATGCGGATAAAGCAAACAGCTTTTTGGCCCTCATTATTTTAAACTCCAAATATAAATCTAATTGTAAAGAAGAAGAATGCTGTTAAAGCTGCTCCCACTGGAATGGTGACAAGCCATGAAAGGATTATTCTTCCAATTGATGAATAATCCAGATGCGATACACCTTTAGCTAAACCAACTCCTATGACCGCTCCAACAAGTGTATGAGTAGTCGAGATTGGAAAACCAATGTACGTTGCGGCAACAACTGTCGATGCTGCGGCCATTTCAGCAGAAAACCCTAAACTAGGAGTTAGTGTTGTTATCTTTGTACCAACAGTTTTGATAACTCGGCCACCAAGCATCGCTAATCCAAAAACTATACCTGCACCACCGATAAGAAGAACATAGGGACTAACCGCTGATTTAGCACCAATAGCTCCTTCGGAAGTAACGCTTATAATTGCTGACATTGGACCAATTGCATTTGCAACATCATTTGATCCATGGGCAAAGGCCATAGCTGAAGCTGTAACAATCATTAAAATAGCAAATGCAGACTCAACTCCATATTCTCTTATTTTTTCACTATTGAGTCGGAGAAGAATGGCTGTGATTATTGAAACCACAACACCAAATATAACTGTAACTAGCAACACCTCACTATCAGATAGAGGAAGGCCAACATGCTTTAATCCTTTTCTTGCTGTTACTAAAGCAATTATGATCGCAACAAAAAAGCTATATATGGGAATTAATGAGACTGCTGCCTGGGATGGGTCTCTCCTATCCAAGATAAACTTTTTTGCACTAAGATAAATAAAGAATGAAAATGTTCCTGCAAATACTGGGGAAGTAACCCAGCTGGCAGCAATAGTTCCAACTTTTCCCCATGATACTGCGTAAAACCCAGCAGAAACGATCACAAAGCCAACAATAGATCCAACAATTGAGTGTGTAGTTGAAACAGGCCAACCTTTTGAACTTGCAATTAGCAACCAAGTTGCAGCTGCCAGTAATGCTGACATCATTCCAATAATAAATATATTTTCTTGACCTACATATAGATCTGGATCAACTATGCCTTTTCTAATAGTTGAAGTAACTTCACCTCCAGCAAGATAAGCGCCAAGAAATTCAAAGACAGCAGCAATTAATATTGCTTGTTTAAATGTTATTGCCTTGCTACCAACTGAAGTCCCCATTGCATTTGCAACATCATTGGCTCCAATTCCAAAAGCCATAAAGAAACCTGCAAAAGCAGCAATTAGAAGTATTAGGGTAGGATCAAGAAAAAGAGTTTCCATAATTTAGTCCATATAATTTATGACATTATTTAAACAATCTTTTGTAACAGATAAGTTACAAATATAAATCTTTTTTGTTAATTAAAAAGGAGGTTTGGTAACAAGATTGTTTATAAGAATAATCTAAAAATTAATTTCAACGATATATCCATCAAGTTTAGATTTTTGAATCTTTATATCAGAAGGATTTTTATTAAAAAAAAGAGAAAGCTCGTTAACAACATCGGCTAGCAAATCTAATCTAGAAATTGTAAAGGTAAGATTTTCCCTACCATTAATATTTCTCAACTCAATGTTTTCTTGATTGAGTAGTTTTAGCTTCTCATTATCGGAAATGTGTTCATAAATACTCACACCAGAAAGTTTGATGTTCTGACTTTCAATATTTGCAGAAATAATATTTGCTTTCTCAAGCACATAGAGATAATCACTTTCAGTACTTTTATGGATTCTTTTAACATTCCTTAAATCTGAAGATACAGAATTAATTAAAAAAGAAATTAAAAGGATGCCTAAAAGTCCAAGAGACAAAAGTACTAGCTTTTTTTCTCTTTCGTTTAAGTTTCTATAAAAATCCATTATGAATACCTGAATGTAAGTTTCCCTGAGACCTTATTACCATTCTCGTTAATTTCCTCATTAATAAGTACCACACCAAAGTTGGTAAATAAACTTTTCGCCAGATTAAACTGAGAAGCAGGCATATCATCAATTTCAATAACAAGTTGTTGGGTTTCAATTACAATCTGAGTAGATTTAACATAATCTAAATTGAATCTATCAATATACTTGAAGTACGAATTATCAAAATTATATCTTTCAATAGATTGCGTTTGTTGATTTGCAAGAAGTTGATCAATCTGTGCACGAGCGTTAATCACTCTATTAAAGCTTGGATTGAGCGTTTTAAAAATTATAAGAGTCTCCTTTTTATAATTATCTATTTGACTTTGAAGGATATTTTTTTGGATAAAAGGAAAACTAACCATTATTAAAAATATTGCAGACAGAGCTATAACATCTCTTTTAGTTATCATCAATTTGTTTAAAACATTTGCAATAGTCGGCCTAAATTTAAAGAAATTAATACTAGAGTCATTTGATGCAAGAAATTGTTCTTGCAACTCCTCTAAATCTCCTGATTTTTCTTCAAGGTCATCAATAGCTATAGACTCTAAAAAGGAATCAGAGTGTTCATTTGGTATGGAGAATCCTCTACCGTCTGAAAGCTTAATTAATGATTTATGTTTGGTATTTACTGAAACACCTGTATCTGTTTCACCGAGCAAGAAATATTCTGGAATTAAAAAGATTTTATTATTAAGTTTACTTAGCTCATTCTGAATATCTTCATAATATTCCTTATCAATGAGAAAAACTAAATCATTGTTATTTTCTGAGAAAGAGAAAAATTCCTGGTTAGAAATATCATTTACAAGAATATCTTCTTTATCTGCAAAGAACCTTGCTTCATATTTCTCTTTTGTTTCGCCTTCTTCTTTGTTGAAGTTGAACGTTGAAATCTTTGAGCTATCTAAAAGAAGATAAATTATTGAAGCAGGATCAATATTATTTTTTAAATCACTTAAAGATATTTCTTCTTCCTGAATCTTTTTATTACCTTCAAAGCAAACTAAATTAAGCTTCTTTGAAGAAAAATTTGTTGAAATAATATATTGCTTCATCTAGTTATTATATGTTCTTGTTGTAATAGTAGCTCTTCCCTTCTCTATTGTAATTAAAGATTTGCTTTTGAATGTATAATTTTCATAAATCGTATCAGACATTAAATAAAAACTTTCTGTATTAGTTGAAAAATTATTCATACTTTTATCAGGTAAGTAGTTTGTAAATGCATCTTTAAATTCTTCAATGGTTTTGAATCCATCAATAGGGTTATTCATGATCAAATATTCTGCATCATCTATTGATATACCCAAGTAAGATGCAAGAACAAGAGCATCTTCTAACTCAAGTGTATTTACATTTATATTTGTTTTTTCAGAATATGGAATAACGCACATGTATTTCTTCAGATCATTTAAATCAAACTCTCTTGAGGCTGGTAAGTTATTTAATTCTGAGAAATCATAAAGAGTTCTTTTGGATGTATATTGTCTTGGTTCATTTATAGGGCCTGTATAAAAGTAATCCTCATATCCGTTTGATCTTGGCTGATCATCATAATCAACCCAATCAATTATCTGGTCAATTAATGAATCAATTTGTCTATCTTCATAATTAAGAAATAACAACATATTACTCAAGACAGATATAGATCTATCATTAGGAAGCTTGTTATTTTCGGCAGAAATTAGTAATGAATTTAAGTTAAAGCAATTTGACGTATCTACTAATCTGGAGCGAATGAGGAATCCATTACTTTCAAAAAATATTTCATCCTTCAATAATTGATCATTTTTTGTAAGGTATCCTTTGTTATATCTTAAATTTTGATCAATTAGATCTATGCCAAGACTTTCCATATTTCTTTGAAGTTGGATCGATGTTGATTGAAATTCAATATATGTTGACCTTTTGATAGATTTAAAAAATATCTCGCCTAGGGATACACTTATTCCGGAAAGAATAAGAACAATCAGTAGCACTGAGATTAACACTACTCCTCTTTTATTATCTGTATACATAATCTATGTTTGGATTAATAATTATTTCAAAATCTCTGTCCTTATCGTTTATCTCAATTTTCACAAGTTTTGGAATTTTATATGCTGCTGTTTGCCCAGCGGGCCACTCTGTGAACCATCTGTTGTCGGATAAAAAGGATATTTCGACATCATCAATATTGTCGAAAATAACTGAATCTATATGATCATCATAGTCATATGGATCTGCTGTAAAGTAAACTCTTCTAATAAATTTTGTATCATCAAATAAATATTCAATTCTTGAAATTGATGATCTTGAGCTATCAATTCTATTGATAAAACCAAGAAAAGTAATTTTCTTGTCTGTATTGCTCCCTATGAAATTAGGTAGCTGATTCCCAAAGTTATCTCGCATTGGTAAATTTACAGTTGACATAAGATCTCTTCTTATGGTGCTCACTCCTAAGTTAAATACTTTTATATCATCTACTTTTGATTTGCTTTGATTCCTTAGATCAATTGATGATTGAAGAAAGTTTGTAGAAACAATCGCAATTATTGAAAGAATAACTAAAGATATTAATACTTCTATCAGTGTAAAACCTTTTTTCATTTAATTCTTTTTTAAAAAGCCCTTAGCTTCATATATAACTTGGGAGTTATCTTTTTTGGTTATTTCTATTTGATATTCAATATAAGATTTCATTGGGGCTTCATTAAATGTTTCTTTCCACTCCCACTCATCTCCATAAAACACTAAGGAACCGCTTCTATTTTTTTGATTAAATGGTTTTTCTAAAGTATTAATTAAAGAAATCCTATTATTTGCTATCTCTCTAGCAATTACTCTATTTTCTAAAGAGAAGATTGATAAGGTTGTTGAGCTCAATGTTTGATAAACCGACATAACAGCGACGCTAAGTATTAAAAGCGATACCGAAACCTCTATTAAGCTAAAGCCTCTCTTAAAATTCATCAGTTCTTAAGAATTCTCCTCCATGAGTAAGAACAAAATTATATTTCTGATTATTGTTGTAAAAAGTGAATTTTGCTCCTGTTGTTTCACCAGATGGATAAAATAAGATATATGGTAAATCTAAATCATCATTAGATAGCTTAAATTTAAGACCATCGCTTGTTTCTATTTCTTTTTCAAAATCAATAAATTCATACCAAGTGTAGCTATATATGGGTTTCGAGATTATTCCAGTTTCTTCATTAGTTATTTCATAAACAGCCTGTTCATTTGTATTTGCATACCATCCTAAGACTTTTCCACGAATTATGCTTTCTTGGGAGATTTCAGAAAAGTTTTCTTCTAATGTCTTAGGTGAGTTGCTAATGTTAACAATATTGGTATTCAAAAGAAGTATTGATGACATCAAGCCAATAATAACAATTACAATAAGTAATTCTATTAATGTAAATCCTGGTTTTTTATTTAAGCCAATTACCAAGGTCTGCATTTTCACCTGTTCCTCCTTCCACTCCATCAGCACCTAAAGTGTAGACATCATAGGATGAGTTTTTTAAGCCAGGATACAGATATAGGTATTCTCTACCCCATGGATCTTGAGGGAAAGACTTTATATATCCTCCTTCAGGATAGAGTGACGGTCGTTTAAGATCTGACGGAGGAACAACTAATGACTGTATTCCTTGATCAGTAGTTGGGTAAGTTAGCTCATTAAATTTATAAAGTTCTAGCGCTTTCTCAATTTGTGAAATATCTGCTCTCACTTTTTCTAAATTTGCTCTTTGGAGAAAAGGAGACACATTAACTGCAACTACTGTAGCTAGTATGCCGAGTATCACAATTACTGCCATAAGCTCAATTAAAGTAAATCCTTTTTTCATAATTAATTTAATATTAGTGTGTTCATTTGCATTATAGGAATAAGTATAGCCATAACGATTAAAAGAATAAATCCACCCATCACAATAATGATTAATGGCTCTATGAGAGATAAGACAGTTGAGCGAGTTGTTTCAATCTCAGATTTCATAAAGTTAGAAGCTTTTTTGAACATCGGAGTGAGATTGCCAGACCTATAACCGCTGGAAATGAGTTGGTTAAAGATATCTGGAAATATTTGTTCGCGGGTTAAAGCACGTGAAAAATCAGAACCCTCTTTTACTGACTTTATTATTTTGTTCAGACGATCTTTAAGATAAGCATTATTCAAAACATCAGATGTTTCTTTTAGCGCATCGTCTAGAACTATCCCTGATGACATTAATAAGTACATAGTGCTACTGAATCTTTCAGTCTCAGATTTTAATAAAAATCCTCCAAATATTGGAATTTTAAGAAATATTCTATGAATATTTATTGCCTTATCAGTACTTAGTAACCTCTTATAATAGAAAAAAGAAACACCTAATATCAGTATAATAGAGGGAATTATATAAATCATATTTGAAGATATATTCATTAATATTGATGTAAGTAAGGGAAGATCAACGCCTGATTTAACGAATTGATTTACAACCTGAGGCATTACAAAAGTAAGTAGTGAAACCACTACCACTATTGAAAAAGAAAAAAGGATAAACGGATATGTTAAAGCAGTCCGAACTTTCTGATTAATAGATAAACTTTCTTCGAGATAATCTGATAGTGATTTAAACATCTCAACAAGCCTTCCTGAAGTATCACCAGCTTTAATTAAAGATACATATGTATTATCAAAAACTTGAGGGTAAGCCTCCATAGCATTACCTAGTCTTTTGCCCTGAATTATTTCATCCCTTAAATTAAATAATATATTTTTTAAATCTTTATTTTTAACTTGCTCAGCAGTCATTTTTAAAGCCTCATCAATTTGAGCAGCTGCCTCAAGAAGTGTACCAATTTGCCTAGTAGCAAGAACCAAATCCTTATTTTTGATTTTATATCTTTTGGTAGTTTGAGATTTTATTTCTTTAAGTTTGTGTGGTATTAAATTTAGACTTTTTATTTCCTTTCTTGCCAATCTTTCACTTTCGGCATTTATAAATCCTGATTGAACTGAGCCTTCAGAATCAAAAGCCTTATAACTATACGAAGGCATCTTCTTTTATATTGTTAGATCTAATGAGCTCATCACAAGATGTTATACCTTTTATAAGAAGATCTGAGCATGAAGAATTTATAGACGGAGCATTTTTAAATACATACTCATTAATCTCATTCTCTGACTTTTCATTGTGAATCATGTCTTTAATGGTTTTATCAACATTTACGCACTCTGCAACAGCAATTCTTCCTTTGTATCCAGTACCATTACACTTATCACAGCCCTTGTGATCATAAACTTCAAGATTGTGCTTAAGACCAAACAAATCAGCAATGTCTTTGTTAATAGTGGTTTTAACTTTGCAGCTATCACATAACCTTCTTACAAGTCTTTGAGAAATTACTGTTTTCAAACTTGAAGATATTAAAAATGATTCTATTCCCATATCTCTCAACCTAGTGATAGCTCCGACAGCGCTATTTGTGTGTACTGTTGATAAAACTAGATGGCCCGTTAAGCTAGCCTGAATAGCAATTTGGGCAGTTTCTGTATCTCTTATTTCTCCCACCATCACAACATCAGGATCTTGCCTGAGCATTGCGCGTAATCCTGTAGCAAAAGAGTACCCAGTCTTTTGATTAACCTGTGTTTGGCCAATGCCCTTCAGGGTATATTCAATTGGATCCTCAACAGTAAGAATATTTTGAGACGAGTCACTTAGATCTCTAAGACCAGCATAAAGTGTTGTAGTTTTTCCTGAGCCTGTTGGTCCAGTAACTAGAATAATGCCTTCTGATTCACTTAAAGACTTCTTATAGGTTGAAAGTATTGTTTGCGGTAAACCAAGATCATTAATATTGATTTGTGCTGATTGTTTATCTAAGAGTCTTAATACAATTCTTTCTCCATATGTAGATGGTAAAGTTGAAACACGAACATCAACATTTTTATCTCCTAGGGATAACGAAACTCTTCCATCCTGTGGCAACCTCCTTTCAGAAATATCAAGTTTTGAAATTACCTTTAGTCTGGCAATAATTAATGGTGTGAGTCGAGGATCTTGAGATAAAACTTCCTGCAATATTCCATCTATCCTATATCTAACCGATAAAGAATCTTCATAGGGCTCAAAGTGAATATCAGATGCTCTTAACTTAATTGCCTGACTTAAAATACCATTTATAAGTTTTATGATTGGGGCATCATTGCTCCCACTTAACAGATCTTCTGTAGCTGTAATTGTTCCTGCAAAAGTTTTGAGATCAAAATTATCTTTAAGCTCTTCTGAAAGTTCAGAGTTTTGTGAAATCACAGAAAAGTTTGATGTTATGAGGTTATTTAATTCCTCAGCATTACAAATTTCTACTTCAAATGATTTCCCTATATACCTAAATAGCTCCTGATGAATATCAAAGCTTAGCTCAGAAGTTGAATAAATTTTAATCTCGCCATTTTTATCTATTCCAAAGATATTATTCTGTTTTACGAAGTCGTAAGGAAGAATACTTGATGTTTCAGCCATAACATCATTAGGTATATCAGACATCTATTTATCTTCTGTTAGGTCGATTAGCTTTGATTGCTGCTTAAGTAACTGTTCTGCTTTGATAAAATTATACTTTTCAGTCGAAATCTGAGAGACCGATTCCGAGTCAACTAAAATCTTAGGTCTTAAAAAGACCATTAAATTCTTTTTAACTTTTGACTCACTAGATGATTGGAATAATTTACCCAAAACTGGAATTGAACCAAGGACAGGGACTCTCTGAATATCTTCCTGTATATCTTCATCAACCAAACCGCCTAAAACAATAATTTGATTATTATCTACCAATACAGTTGTTTCTATTGTTCTTTTATTTGTAATTAAATCAGTAGTCCCAGTTAATGGGCCAGCAACACCAGATACTTCCTGCTTTATCTCTAAGATAACTGAATTTCCCTCATTAATTTGAGGCTTTACTGAAAGCTTTATGCCAACCTCTTCTCTTGAGGTTGTCCTGAAGGGATTTGTATTATTTGAACCTAAACTTTCACCTGTTGTAATAGGAATTTCCTGACCAATAACAGTAGAAGCTTCCTCATTGTCCATTGCCAATAATGATGTAGTAGTTAAGATATTAGAATTCTTATCTGCATCTATAGCGTTAATAATCGCTATCATACTGTCATCATCCTCTGATATTCTTCCAATACCTGCAATTATGCCCTGAGAGTTTAAAAGCGAATTAGCTGCAATATTTGAAAAATTAGCATTATCACCAGACTCAATTGCGGATCCTGTTAAACCTAGCAGATCAGGCCCTGTTCCGTTCTGAAATCTAGTAATACCAATAGGTATTTCTCCATCCTCTGCGCCAGCAAAAATAGTTTCTACGCCTAAACTTCTTGCGGCTGTTTCTGAAAGCTCAACTACTATAGCTTCAACTAATACTTGCGCCCTTCTAATATCAAGTTTAGATATAAGATTTTTTATAGTTGCTATATTTGATTCATCACTAGATACAACAACAGAATTTGTTGGAGCATGATATGTAACTATTGGTTTTTCTGACTCTGAAGAAATAAATCTTGAAGCTATAGAACTAACTATTCCTGCAACCTCCTCAGCATTAGCATATTTAAGATATATAACAGCGACTGAACCTTCACTAATTGCATCATCATCTAATTGCTGAAGTGTTTCTTTAATTATGTTTGTCGTAATTGAGTTGGCAGATACTATTACAGAGTTTGATGCACTAAAAGAAATGGCAACAAAATTATTGATCGTAGGATTATTTTGGGATTTTAATTTCTCAAGAATTCTAACTGCTTCAACTGATGAGAGATTTTTTAAGTCAACAATAGTAACACTTGCGGTGTTATCTTCATCCAATGACTGAACTACTTCCGTTATTCTTTCAACATTGCTTTTTCTATCAACGACAAGCAAGGAGTTAATTGATGCAATACTTGAAACATTCGCTTGTCTTCCAGCAATTGGTTTTATAAGTGGTAAAAGCTCAACTGAAGATCTATTTTTAAGCTCAATGACTCTTGTAATAAATTCACCACCAGATTCTCCAGAGTTTTGGTCTCTAGTTGCCTCATTTTCAGGAACAATCCTAACAAAATTTTCATCATTAAGGGCACTAAAACCATTAACCTGTATTGTACGCAAATAAACATCCCAAACTTCATCAGAAGATAGTGATGAGTTAGAAAAGATTGTGACTTTCCCCTTTACTCTTGGATCAAGAATAATAGTTTTCTTAGAAAAATTAGCTATGTCTTGAGTTACTTTTTTAATATCTACATCTTCATAATTAAGAATAAAAGTTTCCTGAGCTTGCACAACAAAAAACGCGCATAATGTCGTCACTAATAAAGATTTTTTAAAAAAGTTATTCATTGCTAAACCTATTATTTATTGTAAATTTTTTACCTTGAAATTCAAAAATTATTACACTTTTATCTACTTGTATTAATTTATATTTATTTTCTAATAACTCATTAATTTGAACTACGTATTCTTTACCTCCCTTTTTTACAATCACTGATGTATTTTCATCACCCAGTCTTACAGCGGATAATTCGTAGTTAAAGCTTGCAGGAGGTGTATTAGATATATCGTTTCTTATAGTAGTATTTTGAACATTTATTGGCCTAATTACAGAAAAATCCTCTATCTTATTAGAGCTATTCAAGATCAAAGTGTTTACAAGTAAATATGCTGATAGTGATATCACTAAAAAGTAGAACACATATTTTAGATTTACTTTATTCATAATAAAAAAACGAACTGAGTATTTTAGCTTATTTAAAAGGAATATACTTTAAACAACTATCTTAAGTTAGGAATTATAAATGGGGAGTGTGAACCAAAAGGTGCTGCCTTTAGAACTTCTTTTCATGACACCAACTTGACCACCAAGGCTAATTGTTAGGTTTTTTACAATTGCAAGCCCCAAACCGCTTCCTGTTTTTTGGCTAGCCCTTGCATCTGGCGTTCTGTAGAATCGCTTAAAAACTAGCTCCTGGTCGGAACTTTGTATACCTATCCCAAGATCTTTAACTAGAACTTTAATGAAATTTTTCTCTTTCTTTACTTCAATCTCAACTTCACCTTCATCATTAGCTTTAGTATATTTAATAGCATTATCTAGAAGATTCGTCATGATTCTTTCAACAGCAGCCTCATCAGCTATAACATTAGGTAGTTTTTTCTCAATAAAATTTATATTTATTCCTTTCCTTTTAGCTGAACTGTAATGTGAATTTATAACAACATTCACAACATCACACACATTTAATTCACCCAGATCTAAGTGAATCTCGCCATAATCAATCCTTGATAAGTCTATTAAGTCACTAACCAAACCTGAGATCCTTTCTGCATTATGAAGGATGGCTTTTGAAAAAATTTTTGCATCCTTCTTGTTATCAATAGCTCCGTCTACCAAAGTTTCAGCGTTAGCAGAAATAACGCTAACGGGAGTTCTTAATTCATGAGATAAGTTCGAAATAAAATCTCTTCTCATAGAAGCATTTGCCCTCAATTCAGTAACATCATTAATCACAAGAACAATTTCATTTGTTGTTTTTGATCTATTTATGGATCCTAGTAACCATTTAGGATTTGAACTTTTGCCTTGGATCTGAAATTCGTATTGGAATAAGCCATCTTTTAAGGCATTTTTAAACATGTTTTTTAGTGCATTAATTTTTAAATCATTAATATTTTTATTTTTAAGAGATTCGAGCTCAAATATCTTTAGTATGCTTTCATTAGCATATGTGATTTCGCCAGATGTAGAAGCTAGCAGAACACCTTCTCCTAAGTTATCTAATACACTTCCAAAAGAGTCTGTTTGTTTTGCAATTAATTTAATTCTAATGCGATTAATCCTCCAAACAAGCAATGATGAAAAAAATGAAAATAAAATAATTGTGATGCTTATTTCAAGATTAGAGCTGTAAGCCCCATCAAAGTAGCTCTGAATCAAAAAGAAAGATATAAATGAAATTAAGAAAACAGTGAAGATTCTAAGAAAAGAAAACATTAGCCTCTATTCAGATGACCTAGAGAACCTATATCCAACTCCTCTGATTGTTTGGATATGTTTACCCATTTCTTTAAGCTTTTCTCTTAATCTTTTAACATGAGTATCGACGGTTCTGGTAGTAACATGAGATGAATATCCCCAAACTTCCTCTAGAAGCTGGTCACGTGTTTGAACCCTGCCTCTTCTATCAACTAAATGCTTTAAAAGTTTAAACTCCAAGGCAGTTAAATTTATCTCAAAGTTGTTAACAAAAACCTCATGAGAATCGTCATTTATACTCAAGCCCTCAAAAGAAAACACTGTGCTTGAGTTTGTGCTCCCTTCCTGTGTATTTCTTTTTAATATGGCCTTTATTCTCAACATAAGCTCTCTTACGCTAAAAGGTTTTGTTACATAATCATCTGCGCCAAGCTCAAAACCAACCACTTTATCAACTTCATCTCCTTTAGCTGTAACAATTATTACAGGAATATTTTTATAAATATTTGATGACTTAAGAGTTTTACAAAAGTCTAATCCCGAACCATCTGGAAGCATTAAATCAAGAATTATTAAAGATATATTATTTGATGAAAGATGATCATCAGCTTCTTGAAGATTAAGAGCACTTACAGGATGGAAACCTTCATTAGCTAAATTATAAGAAACTGTTTTGTTTATATCTGGTTCGTCTTCTACTACTAAAATATGATGCGACATAATTATTAATTAGTATTTATACATTATAAAGATAAAATTTAAAGCTCTTTTTCATAATTCACAAACATTTCACGTAACTGCGTTTTTGAAAATTTACCTGAACCAACTCGCGGTAATGGATTGTCTTCAAAAACTACAAATGCAGGGATCTTAAACTTTGCCAATCTCTCAGCTAAGAAAGAATTTAACTCATCTTCATCTAAATTTTTAGAGTCTTTTAGATGTATCGCGGCACAGAGTTTTTCACCAAGTCGCTCTTCAGGAATCCCAAAGACACATACCTCCGATACAGATTCATGCTCATATATTGCTGCCTCTACTTCAATACAAGAAATATTTTCTCCACCTCTGATAACAAGATCCTTGACTCTATCAACTATGTGCAGAAATGGACCTTTAAAATATCCTAGATCACCAGACTTAAACCATCCTTCATCATTAAGGACTTCGCTTGTTGCTTCCTCATTTTTCCAATAGCCAGCCATGTTTGCTGGGCTCTTAATAACAATTTCTCCAACCTCTCCTTCAGGCAATGAATTCCAATTTGAATCAATAATATCTATATCGGTTAATGGCGGAACAACTCTGCCACAGCTTGAGGGATTTTGAAGATATTCATCACCGCCAGCTATAGTTCCCATTGCATTAGTTTCAGTTAAGCCATATCCAATAGAGGGCCTGGCTTTGAAAGCTTCATCAAGTTGTTTCACGTGTTCTGGAGGTCTTGCAGCCCCTCCTCCTGCTAAGTCTTCCAGGTTGCTTAGATCATATTTATCTCTATCAGGATGATTTAGAAGCTCCCATGTTTGTGTCGGTACACCAGTGATATTTGTTATTTTCTCTTTTTCAA
>Ga0208127_1000428_pt1 | contig 21695 bp, 17 predicted proteins | sample ETNtaG_6_FD_185751 | JGI IMG/M metagenome (GOLD analysis project Ga0208127, IMG submission 185751) | Marine microbial and viral communities from oxygen minimum zone, Eastern Pacific Ocean - ETNP201306SV45 (SPAdes) (version 2) | ecosystem: Environmental > Aquatic > Marine > Oceanic ... | reverse complement strand
CAGATTGCTGGAAACCGATGGAGGGGTGACTGGGCTGAGGTTAAGCCTTGAGGAGATCTACCGCGCACCCCTGGTGAGTCAGCAGTTGCGCCAACAACTTGGCGGCGGCTTCCGCTTGAGTGACTGGACGCGTGAGCACGCGAACTTCTTTACGGCGCTTAAGATCGAGCGACGCGTCATGTTTGTCATTCTTTTACTGATAATTGCAGTGGCAGCGTTCAATATTGTCTCCACCCTCGTGATGGTCGTCACCGATAAACGCGCCGACGTGGCGATTCTCCGTACGCTGGGCCTGCGGCCTGTTCAGGTAATGGCGATATTTATTGTGCAGGGGGTTGTCATCGGGTTTGGGGGTACCCTTGTTGGGGGTGTCCTCGGCGTACTGACAGCGCTCAATATCGAGACCTTAGTGCCTTGGGTAGAAAATTTATTCGGTATTGAGTTCTTTCCCGCCAGTGTCTATGTCATCAGCGACTTTCCTGCCCAACTGAAGTGGCCTGATGTGTACCTGATCTCTGGAGTATCTTTTCTGATTTGTCTGGCCGCAACGATCTATCCGGCTTGGCGGGCATCGCGCACCCAACCGGCGGAGGCGCTTCGATATGAGTAAAGCGGAGATCGTCGTGGCCTGCCGAGAAATTTGTGTCACCTTTTCGGAGCCTGGGCTCTCGGTAGATGTGCTCCAAAAAATCAATCTGAGCGTTCGTTCAGGCGAGAGTGTTTCGGTTGTCGGTGCCTCCGGGAGTGGAAAAAGCACCCTCCTGCATACGTTGGGTGGATTGATGGAGCCAACATCAGGAGAAGTGGCCTTATCTGGCCAGACTCTGAAGGGGCTGACCCCCGCCCAATCGGGCGACCTGCGCAACCGTCATCTGGGATTTGTGTATCAGTTTCATCATCTCCTTCCTGAGTTCTCTTCCCTCGAGAACGTTGCGATGCCGCTACTGATAAGGGGAGAGTCTCCAGCCGACTCAAAGGCGCAAGCAGAAAACATTTTGGAGAGAGTAGGACTCTCTCATCGACTTAACCACAAGCCCTCGGAATTATCTGGGGGCGAGCGTCAACGGGCGGCGGTCGCAAGAGCACTTGTGACCCGCCCCGATTGCATTTTGGCAGATGAACCTACGGGAAACCTCGATCAGAAGACCGCGGCGCAGGTTCAAGAGCTTTTATTGGAGCTGATGGAGGCCGAGAAGCTCGCCCTCATCGTGGCTACCCATGATCTGCAGTTTGCCCGAAGTCTTGCCGTCCAATACGAGCTTCAGGATGGAACCCTTCACCACCTGTCCGTCAAGAAGTGAACTGTCGTCTTGCCTGGGACTGATAATGGGCAAGTACCAAATGAGTGAAAAGGTCACAGCGCGAAAAGGGGAAGAATTACTACACTGACCTGAACTCAATACTGAAGTTCAGGTCAATGCCACATGGACCGCCGTCTTGTTTGGGCAGTTACGTTCTCATTGGGGGTTTGTGCGGTCACGCTACAGCGCTCACTCCTGCCCTGGGCAATCTTGGCCGGTATGGGTCTGGTCGGGATCGGGTTATTTTTGGGCCCCCGGCTGCGTCTTTTGCCATTTTTTATTTTTGGCGTTATCTGGGGAAACAATGCCTACCACCATGCTCTAGAGCAACGTGTTGCTGGCGCAGATGCACACACAGCCCAAGAGATCGTGGGAACGGTCGTTGGCTTGCCCAGAGAAGGGGCGCGGCATATTCGATTTGATTTTCGAATTCTTGAAGCGAGCCCAGAAGTTGAGGCAAGACTCGTCGGACGCACCGTTCGTCTAAGGTGGTACGAGACCGATAACGTGTTGACGCCTGGCAGCCAATGGCGCCTGGTAGTGAAATTACGCTCTCCGAGGGGCTATAGAAATCAACATGGATTTGACTACGAGCTCTTTCTTCTAGAGAGCGGAATTCAGGGAACCGGGTATGTCCGACAGGGCAGTCGATCGCCTGGTATGCAGAATGGTCTTTGGGTGGCGGTAGATCGGTTCCGGCTGAATTTCAGGAATCATCTGGCGAACTCCCAAATCCTCGTCAACAAACCGCTGTTGACAGCGCTTTCGGTGGGAGAGCGCTCGGGATTGGATCCGGCAGTAAGAGAGCTATTGAGAGATTCGGGCCTGAGTCATTTAGTGGCAATCTCAGGACTGCATATTGGGCTAGCCGCTTTGTTTGCGTTCAGTTTGGCTGCAGGCACTTGTCGGGGGGTCGCAAGATCCTGCTCATCCATTCCCGCCCGACATGTTGGAGTGGTCGCCGGTGTAATGATGGCATTGACTTACTCGCTTGTTGCGGGCCTGCCCATTTCTACCGTTCGAGCCCTTGCCATGGCGGTTATCGGCGCGGCACTCCTGCTGGCGTGCATCCGCAGTTCGGCGGATGTACTACTAGCCGCCGCAATGTTCGTGGCGGTAATTTTTTTCCCCCGACAGGTGGCTTCCGCGGGATTCTGGCTTTCCTTCAGCGCGGTCTGGCTCATCTGCCGGTTTGCTTCCAGGCAAAACCTGGATCGAGGTCAACTTGCGGATGGTCGGGTTGCTCGTGTTGCTACTGTCAAAAGGCACTTGTTCGGGCATCTGCGAGCGCTTATAAGGCTTCAAATCGTCCTGTTGGCAGGGATGATGCCTCTACTGGTCTTTGTTTTCGGCGAGGTGCCGTTGTCGGCTCCCTTGACGAATCTTTTTGCTGTTCCCGTCTTTGGCGTTCTTGTGGTCCCTAGCGTATTGTTCTCGTTAGGGGCCTATGCTGTGGGACTGCCCCATTGGATCGACTGGATCCTTTTGCCCGCCGACAATTTGGTTTCTTGGGTGTTGTGGTTGGCCGAGCTCTTATCAGAAGGAGTTTTGCCGAGTGTGCGTTTGGCGCCAGAATTTGGCGCTACGATCCTGATGGTCTTTGGACTCGTTGGATTTCTCGCCCTAAAAGCCCGCCAGGCTTCAATGTTGATGGTGACTTTGGGAGTGTTATGGGGTGTTATTCTTTTTCAAAACAGAACAATTCTGGAAGAAGGTGAGTTCAGGGTAACGATGCTGGACGTTGGCCAGGGTCTGGCCATGGTGGTTGAGACCCGCGCCCACGTCTTGGTGTATGACTTCGGGCCCAGATTCGGTAGTTTCAGTCTGGGCGAGGCGGTGGTGCTCCCTTATCTTCGCGGCGAGGGCCATGGTCAGATCGACGCCGCAATCATCAGCCATGGCGCGAATGATCATTCAGGGGGAGTCTCCTCCGTTCTTGAGCAGGTTCCCCTGAAAGAGTTGTTTACCGGAGAACCGCAAAAGACCCCCGGCTTCGATTGCCATTTGCAGGCCGATCTTCCTTGGGTCTGGGACGGCGTGACGTTTTCATTTTTAAGGTCGTTGCCGGATGGAGCACCGAATGCAAATGACCGGTCATGTGTTCTTAGGATTAAAGGACGATATGGAAGCGCGCTTCTGACAGGCGATATTGAGACGGCGGCAGAGCGGAATCTGCTTAAATCCTACGGAAAAGGATTGAAAAGCGACGTTCTGCAGATCCCACATCACGGTTCAAAGACTTCATCGACCGAGAGATTTCTCGCTGCAACTCGGCCGCGCTATGCCGCCCTGAGTCGAGGGGTGCTGAATCGGTTTAACCACCCTGACCAAGCCGTAGTAGCGCGTTACCAGGAGCATGGGGCTCAAATCGGGGACACCGCTACGGATGGGCAGTTGAGTTATCAGAGTCTGCGCGAGGGTTGGGAGGTTGGTAGCTTTGCGGAAGATTGGGTTCGTTTTTGGCATTAATTTTCGAATCTTGCCTGTTAATGGGGTTAAGCACGGGTAAAATTGATCCTCCGGCCAAATCTCTTGGCCTCACATCCCTTATATCGGACTGGTAGACAAGCGTGCTTGAGTTTCTTCGAAGCGGGGGGTGGCTGATGCTGCCGATCCTCGCCTGTTCTGTCATCTCCGTCGCGATCATTATTGAACGTTCATTCGCCCTCCGTCGGAGCGCAGTCGTGCCATCGGGCCTTTCGGCGGATGTCGATCGGGCGATCTCAGAGGGCCGTCTGGATGTCGATCGAATCGCTTCCCTTAGGCGTGGCTCTGCGCTCGGCCAGGTTCTGGCGGCGGGGCTGGCGACCGCGCAAAGCAATCCCGCCCGAGTGCAGGAAGCCGTCGAAGAAGCGGGGCGCCATGTCGTCCATGGATTTGAGAGGTACCTGAATGCATTGGGTACGATTGCTGCCACGACACCCTTGCTTGGATTATTGGGTACCGTCATCGGCATGATCAAGGTGTTTGCCGCGATCACCACATCAGGTGTGGGAGATCCACAGGTGCTCGCAGGCGGGATTTACGAAGCCCTAATCACGACGGCTGCGGGTCTTTCCATTGGTATTCCCAGTCTCATGTTTCATCGGTATTTCCGTGGCCGGATCAGTGAGCTGACAGTGGAGATTGAACAGCAGGCGTTGAGGTTGTTGGATCTGTTACGTCAGAGAAACTTTCAATGAAGTTCTCAGTTCCCGAGACTGAGGAAGTGTCGATCAATCTGACACCGCTGATCGATATTGTTTTCCTGCTGTTGATTTTCTTTATGGTCTCGACCACTTTCCAGCGGGAGACAGAACTCGAAATCGCACTGCCTGAGGCCAGTGCCGAAGCTTCCTCAGAACCGGCGGTTTCTGCACTGATTCTTGAAATCGATGCAACAGGCGCTTATCGGCTGAGCACCGAGCAGAGTGGGAAAAGCTCAGACTTCGCATCAGTCAATATTGAGCAGTTATCTGAGATGTTTAAGGGATTGTCGGCTAAAAACGACACGGCAACGCTTGTGATTAAGGCAGACGCAAAGACGCCTCACCAAGCGGTGGTGCAAGCTCTGGATGCGGCCCGGAAGGCGAACCTTACCCGGGTCAAGTTCGCGGCTGAGGTAACGGCGTCGTGACAGAGGACAAAATAGCCGTAAGTGGCGCCTTGCTCTACCGGCGTTTGCTGAGTTACGTCTGGCCCTACAAGGGTATTTTCCTGATCAGTATTCTGGGTATGGCAGTCGTAGCGCTTGCAGAGGTGGCTTTCGCCGCGCTGCTCAAACCAATCATGGATGGCGGCTTTGTTGAGCGTAATCAAGAGATCATCGCCCTGACCCCGTTTTTGCTGATGGCGGTGTTTGTTGCGCGGGCGGCAGGCGCCATTGCCGACGAATACTGCATTGCCTGGGTGAGTCGGCGTGTCATCTTTGATCTGCGGCAGTTGCTGTTCGCAAAGATATTGAGGTTGCCGGCCCGGTATTTTGATCTGAATCCCACCGCTGATCTGATCTCACGCCTCATCTACGACCTGGAGCAGGTCTCGACCGCGTCGACGATGGCGGTGCGGGTCATGGTCAAGGATATTCTCCTTGGACTCGGTCTGGTGATATGGATGTTTATCCTTAGCTGGCATCTGACTCTCATCTTTCTTCTGATCACACCGCTCGTCGCGGTGGTGGTGCGAAAAGCCTCAAGCCGGTTCAGGCGGTCGAGCGAGGGAATTCAGGACTCGATGGCCGGGATCACTCACATCACGAAAGAAGCGCTGCAAGGGCAGAAAGTGGTCAAAGCCTACGGCGGATATTCAGAAGAGGAGTCCGCATTTCTTGACGTCAATCAGGCCAATCAAAGACGGTCATTACGACGGGCCGTAGTGGCCGCGGTGAGTGTTCCCATGCTGCTCTTGATCGCCGGCGCAGGGGTGTCGGGGATAATCTATCTTGCGCTCACGGATACGATTGGCCAGTTTGTCAGCGCAGGGACCTTCGTATCGTATATGGGGGCAATTCTGTTGCTGATGAGTCCGATAAAGCGCCTCGCCCGAATAAATGAATACATTCAGGCGGGCCTCGCGGCAGCCGGGAGCGTGTTCCGCCTGATGGATCAGCCGGAGGAGTCGGACAGTGGTGTTGATACCGGCAAGGTCTTGTCAGGCTCCGTCTCCTTTGAGGGAGTCGTATTCGAATATCCCCGCGGGCAGGGAAGGGCGCTCGACGGGGTAACGTTTGAAGTCAAGCCTGGGCAGACGATCGCATTGGTGGGGGAATCCGGCAGCGGGAAGTCTACGGTCGCCTCGCTGCTCTTAGGCTTTTATAGCCCAACCAGTGGCGACATTCTTCTGGACGGCGCTTCTATCGAGACTTTTTCCAAAAAAGAATTGAGAGAGCAGATCGCGCTTGTACCCCAGGAAGCGATTCTGTTTGATGGATCGATCGAGAAGAATGTTTTTTACGGCGCTGGGCATGATACGGATATTGCTACTGAGAGCCTGTTTCGTTCGACGGGGATAGATGCCTTTGCTGACAACAACGAGGGCGTCGGTGAGTTGGGGTCCCGGCTTTCAGGAGGGCAGCGCCAACGGGTTTCGTTAGCCCGAGCTTTGTCGCGCAAAGGCGCCATGCTGGTGCTCGACGAAGCCACTTCGGCGCTGGACATGCTGTCCGAGGAGTCGATGAAACACGCTATCTCGCGGTTTCGGGGACAGCGATCAGTGCTTCTGATTGCTCATCGATTAAGTTTCATTACCCACGCCGACCTCATTCACGTCTTCGCTTCAGGAAAGATTATTGAATCGGGCACGCACGAGAGCCTTTTGGCAAAAAATGGCGCCTATGCCAGGATGTGGCTTACCCAACAGGCTCAGGCCTCCGCAGACGAGGCGGGGTAAGGACGGCTATGACGCTGGCTGAACGTATTCAGCAGCACTGGCGCACACCCACTGCCGTGAGCCTTGCACTCACGCCCTTGAGCCTCGTTTATGGGTTGGTCACAAAGCTAAGAAAAGCCGCCTACATTTGCGGGGTCTTAAAGATATATCGTTTTGATATTCCGGTTGTCGTGGTCGGAAATCTTACGGTGGGCGGTACGGGAAAAACCCCTTTTGTTATCACTCTGGCAGAACGACTGAAAACAAGAGGATGGCGTCCGGGGATCGTGAGTCGAGGTTATCGTGGCAACGTAAAAGAGGCCGAACTTGTACCTGCGGACGGAGATCCTCGTCACTTCGGCGATGAACCCGTGTTGGTTGCCAGAAAGACCGGTCTTCCTGTCGCAGTCGCGAGGCGCAGAGCGCAAGCGGTCGAAAAGCTCTTGCAGGAGTCTGTTGACATTGTGATTTCCGACGATGGCCTTCAACATCACGCTATGGGCCGTAGTGCAGAGATTGTTATGGTCGACGGCATCGAGGGATTGGGTAACGGTTTTTTGCTCCCAGCTGGACCGTTGCGAGAACCGCCGGCTCGTCTTGCATCCGCCGATATCCGAGTTCGGCGCGGAGGTCAGGCAAGCGCGGGCGAATACAGCGTCAGCGCCGCTCTCGGCAGTGCGCGCAATCTTGTTTCAGGAGAAGAGGCCTCGCTAGACGAATTTCGTGATGTGCCACTCGCCGCCCTTGCCGGCATCCATCGGCCGGAGCGGTTTTTTGGTTTACTGAGACAACATGGCTTGAAGATAAGTGCTCATCCGTTTCCAGACCATCATCAATTTTGCGCTGATGACATCCCCCGGGGGACGACTGTTCTGATGACTGAAAAAGATGCGGTCAAGTGTGGTAGGTTTGCGAGCGACCGTTGTTGGTCTGTTGCGCAAAACACTGAGATTCCCGGGGAATTGGTCGATGAATTGGAAAGTGTGATCCACCAACGAGGCAAGTCATCTTAAGCGCCTGACATGTCGGAAAACTTCACAATAGTCATTCCCGCAAGATTCGGCTCCCAGAGACTCCCGGGAAAGCCGCTTCGGGATATCGCGGGGCGGCCTCTCATTCAACGAACCTTTGAGTCAGCTGCGCGCTCCAGCGCCGCCAACATTGTTGTAGCGACGGATGATGAGGGCATTGCACAGACGGTACGCCAATTCGGTGGTGAATCGTGTATGACCTCGGCTACCCATCAGAGCGGGACCGATCGCGTGGCCGAGGCCGCGCGGATTCTGGGACTCGCGCCAACGGAAATTGTCGTGAATGTCCAAGGCGATGAGCCTGACATGCCGGGTGAACTTATTGACCAGGTCGCGACGCTTCTGAGTGAAGATTCGCAAGCGATGATGGCAACCGCCTGTACCGCTTTGGATCAACCCCAGCAATATTCCGATCCCTCCGTTGTTAAAGTGGTGACTGACAGTCATGGACATGCGATTTATTTCTCCAGAGCGTCCATTCCGCATGCGCGGGAGCTCAAGGGCGACTCTTCTGATCGGGTTCCATGGAGGGATGTGCGCCGGCATATCGGGATTTACGCATATCGCTGTGAATACCTTCAGCAGCTTTCTAATACCCCACCTTGTGCTCTTGAAATCACGGAAGCACTTGAGCAACTGAGAGTGCTTTGGCTGGGCGACAAGATAGCCGTTGCAGCGGCCCGTCAGGCCCCTGGTCCCGGGATTGACACTGTAGCGGACCTCGAACGGGCTATCCGCGACTTTTCAGAATAGCCCATCTACGATGACCGGCCCACTAATGGTGAGCATCGAGGGGACGGCTCTGAATGAGTCAACTCGATCAAGGCTGGTGCACCCCAGTATCGGTGGCGTCATCCTTTTCGCAAGAAACTATCACTCCCAAGAGCAGTTGCGCGCGCTTACTGGTGAAATCAGGGCGCTCAAGAGCCCTGAATTACTGATTGCGGTCGATCAGGAAGGAGGGCGTGTCCAAAGATTTCAGGAAGGTTTCACGCGGTTGCCAGACATGGAAACGATTGGCAAGCGCTTTAGTACTCATCAAGAATCCGGTTTGGCCTTGGCTCGAGCAACCGGATACGTGTTATCAGGAGAGTTACGCGAGTGTGGTGTTGACTTCAGTTTTGCTCCAGTACTGGATCTCCTTTCAAGCAACAGAGCGATCGGTACGCGTGCATTTCACCTAAATCCACAGGTTGTCGCGACACTTGCGCACGCACTCGCCACAGGCATGACGTTGAATGGAATGCGGGGCGTTGGCAAGCATTTCCCAGGCCACAGTGGTGTCGTAGAAGATCCCCACGATGAGCTCCCCCGTGACGACAGATCACTTGATCAATTGCGCGAAGACGATATGCAGGTGTATGTGAATTTAAACTCTGAAACGATCGCTGGGGTAATGAGTTGTCATGTGTTGTTCCCGGGGGTAGACACGGTACCTGCAAGTCTTTCGTATAAATTCTTGACCGACGAACTCAGAGGCCGGCTTGGCTTCAAGGGGCCGATTTTCTCAGACGATATTATGATGGGTGCGCTGGGCGCAATAGCAGCCCCGGAAGGACTGGCGAGAATGGCGCTGGAGGCAGGCTCTGATATGGTGCTTTTGTGCAACAGCGACGAGGTCACGGACCAGGTGCTCGAGTCCGCCGATTTACCTCCTCAGTCGGAGGCGAATCGAGGGCGGTTGGAGATGATGCGTCCAAATGCCGCTTATGCGACAGATGATGCTCTGATGAATGAGGCAAGAGAGCAGTTGACCCGGAATATTTAAAGTTGTCGAACCGGGGCAACATTCTGAAAGTCAGTCGGTTAAGAGTCTGCCCGCTCCATGTACTCCGCCGTGTCGGTGTTTACTCGGATCTTGTCCCCGGCGTTGACGAACGGGGGAACGATGACCCGAAGGCCGGTCTCTACAATAGCGGGCTTTCCTGACCCAGCTGCCGTCTGACCCTTGACGACTGTTTCGGTCTCTGTGACCTCCAGAACAACGCTCGCGGGCAGTTCAATGCCGATGGGTTGGTCATTGTAGAAATTGATCTGGACTTCTTCATTCGGCAGGAGGAATTCGGACTGCCCATCCAGGTCATCTGCGCCTATTGGGATTTGCTCGAAGGATTCCATATCCATAAAGATGAAATCGCTGCCCTCGGGATAAAGATATTGCATCTGCCGCGGCTCTACATGAGCCTTCTCAAGTTTGTCTTCCGAGCGAAACCTTTCGTTTAACTTGGTATTATCAGAAATGGCCTTCATCTCCAGTTGGGCGAATGCGCCACCTTTGCCAGGCTTGACGTGAGCCTTTTTCAGGACACGCCAGAGTTTTCCCTGATATTCGACAAGATTACCAATGCGCACATCCGAAGCAGATATCTTCATAAGGAGATTAAGGAGTCAGTTTTGAGCGCTCGCGATTGTAAAGCTTTGCTAAAAGCGCAACAACTCAAGCAGAACCCGCATGAGCGCTAAGCAGTTGATCGACAGGCCACGCAAAAAACTGTCACCGCGTTTTTATCGGCCGGACTGCAAGGCCTGTCCTCGCCTTGTAGAGTTTCTGGATTCCGTGCGGACGCGTCATCCTGACTACGCCTGCCGGCCGGTGCCCTCTTTTGGCGGGCTGGGCGCCTCGTTATTGATTGTCGGCCTGGCACCGGGATTACATGGTGCGAACGCCTCGGGACGGCCCTTTACGGGGGATCATGCAGGTATTCTTCTCTATCAGACGCTTTATAAATTTGGGTTTTCCTCAGCGCCTGATTCCCATCCGGGCGACGACCTGGTTCTCAAGAATTGTGCGGTGACGAATGCGGTCAAGTGCCTGCCTCCTGAAAACAAGCCAATAGCCTCCGAGGTGAATACCTGCCGTCCTTTTCTTATCGAGGAATTAGGAACGGTTCCTGAGGGCGGCGTGATCCTGGCATTGGGGAAACTGGCACACGACAGCGTGGTTCGGGCGCTTGGAATGCGTGTGAGTGAAGTGGTATTTGGACACGCCAGCGAATATCGGGTGTCGGACGGACGTACGCTGTTGTCGAGTTACCATTGCAGTCGTTATAACACCCAGACCGGTCGTTTGACGGGCGAGATGTTCGAAAACGTGTTTAGCCGCGCGCGGGAGCTGCTGGGTTAACGCATGCCCATCAGTAAAGCCAAGGCGGTCAAGGGCCTAACTCGCGGGCCTGGAGTCTACGTTATGCGTAACGGAGAGCAGGGCGTTTTGTATGTGGGCAAGGCGAGAAGTCTAAAAGCGCGCGTCTCGAGTTATTTCAATGCGCCTCAAGAAAACAGTCGTTTGCGACTCATGATGAATCAGGTCGAGGCGATAGACATTCAGCGTACCCGTACGGAGACAGAGGCTCTGTTGCTCGAGTGCAATCTCATCAAGGAGCTGCGGCCAAAGTTCAATGTTCTGTTGCGTGACGATAAGAGTTATCCGTACCTGAAGGTCTCGACCACTGAGCGTTTTCCTAGGCTGTCGTTCTACCGAGGCAGTACAAAGGTAGAGGACCGTTTGTTCGGTCCTTATGCCAATGCAGGTTCCGTAAGGCTAATGCTTGCGCAGTTGCAAAAAGTGATTCCGATTCGGCAATGTGACAACACGACCTTCAGGAATCGCAGCAGGCCATGCCTACAGCATCAAATTGGGCGATGTTCGGCCCCGTGCGTCGGTTTGGTGTCGGAGGATGAATATGCTGAGGACGTGAAAGAACTCATGTTGCTGCTTGATGGAAAGGAAAGCCAGATCAGCAGTGTTTTTGCGCGGAAAATGGAAGATGCGGCCGCAGCTCAGGATTATGAGTCAGCAGCTCGGTATCGGGATCGAATACTTGCTTTAAGAAACCTCCAGGAACGCCAATATGTGTCGAGCGGACAACATAACGCAGACGTTGTGTTGCTGACGGAGCGATCGGGCAGCTCAGTATTCTCTGTAATGAAGATCCGGGGCGGACACAACCTGGGCAGCCGTCATTATTCCCACAGAAACCCGCTCGAGAAAGATCGAGAAGAAGTTTTTGAAAAACTGTTGATGCAGCACTACCAGAATCACCCCGTCCCACAGGAGGTCATTATTCTCCCGGGCGGGGCCAATCCGGATTTGCTTTCAGATGCGCTCGGGAATGCTGCTGGGCAGGGCGTGCAGGTGAAGTCCCGTGTGCGGGGTATCCGCGACCAGTGGCGGAAGATGGCCGTTCTGAATGCGACCGACCATCTGGACCGTCAGTTGGCGTCAAACGCCGATCATCTACAACGGCTTCAGGCGTTAGGGAAATTGCTGGGCAAGACTGACCCGATTGAGAGGATCGAGTGTTTTGATACAAGTCATAGCATGGGAGAGCACCCAGTGGCTTCGTGTGTTGTCTTTGACGTCTCCGGATCAGTCCCGGGAGAGTATCGCCGTTTCAACATTAAAGGCGTAAGCCCCGGAGATGATTTTGCGGCAATGGAGCAAGTCGTCGCTCGAAGAATCGCTCGTGTCAACGACGGAGAAGGTATTCGGCCGAACGTCATGGTGATTGACGGGGGAGCAGGGCAGGTCGCCAGAGCGAAAAAGGCCCTTCAGGATCATCTAGCCACCGACGTGATGTTGATTGGGGTTGCCAAGGGATCGGGCAGAAAGTCGGGCAGGGAGAGTCTCTTTCTTCCCGGGCGCAAGACACCATTGGTTTTGGATCCGAACTCACCGGCCCATCTCCTGCTGCGGCAGATACGAGACGAGGCACACCGATTTGCGATTACGGGCCATCGGAAGAAGAGAAACGCTTCGCGCATGCGATCCAGGGTTGAAGACATACCCGGCATAGGAGCCAAGAAACGGCAGGCATTGTTGCGCCACTTCGGTGGGATCCGGCCCCTTCAAAGTGCGACCGTAGAAGAACTTGTCAAAGTCGATGGAATCAGTGTTAATCTCGCGCAGCGTCTCGTGGAACATTTTCGAACCGCCTGAGCCATGCCCTGGACGATCTCTAATATTCTGACGGTAATCCGCGTCGCGTTGATTCCTATTGTGGTTGCTATCTATCTTGTCGGTGGCTCAGGCTACCTTACGGCCGGGCTATTTCTTCTGGCAGGTATTACCGATTGGGCGGACGGATATCTGGCCAGAAAACGAAACGAACTCTCGGCCTTTGGTGCGTTCCTCGATCCTGTCGCAGACAAACTGATGGTTTGCGCAGTACTTGTTTTGTTGGTGGCCGATCGTGAAATTACGGAGCCTCTTCTGAGCCCGGCGCTCTTCACCATCACAGTCGCCATCATTATCGGCAGAGAGATCGCCATCTCGGCGTTGCGCGAGTGGATGGCCGAGTTGGGTCAGCGCGGCATCGTTGCGGTCGGATGGATGGGCAAGGTCAAAACGACGCTGCAGTTTCTGTCGATCACGATTTTGCTCTTTGCTCAGGCGGGGATGCAGCAGCCGGTTCTAATCCTTGGGGAACTTCTCTTGTACATAGCGGGAGCGCTTACCCTGTGGTCGATGGTTTTGTACCTAAAAGGGGCTTGGCCTGCGCTCACCGAGCGCTAGCAGTAACTTGACAGGTTGTTGAACCCCTATAGAATTCACGGTCTTCGCGCGGGAATAGCTCAGTTGGTAGAGCACAACCTTGCCAAGGTTGGGGTCGCGAGTTCGAGTCTCGTTTCCCGCTCCAAAATCTCGACTGTTCGGCACATGGGTTTTGGCGCGTGCGCCCTTTTTATAATCCGTGTTATTTCTGTAGACTCAGTCATTTCAACGGGGGTAGGGCTTATGAGTCTTTCTAGGCAAGTTGTTCTATGGCTGTCGATCTTTTTTGGGATCAGTGCGCTAAGCTCAGCGAGCGAGACCGACGTAACCGCCCCCGCAGCGGAAATCGGGCATGGTCTCGTTCAAGGGTACCTGCATGATCAGAAGCCTATAAATAGTGTTGTATTCGTGCCTGTTCCCCCTGAGAAGGGCTCTAAGCTGCAAGCCGCGGATGATGCGATTTCTCAGGACACCATGAAACTGCGAGGCTCGGCTCGATGGGATTTCGCAGCACAAGACGCCGTTCTCACTTTCCCTGAAGCGGCGGGAATATTCCAATGCTCCCTGGGCATGAAGATTACAGAGAAGCGCACCCCCGCACTCTATCGCTTGTTGCAAAGGTCGCTGACGGATTTCGGTCTGGCCACCTATCCTGCCAAAAAGGCCTACGAGAGACCCCGGCCTTTTTTGGTTAATGGTGAAGATATTTGCACCCCGGGTGAATTGGAGCTGCTAAAGACCGACGGTTCTTATCCAAGCGGACACAGCGCTATTGGTTGGGGCTGGGCTCTTGTTTTATCCCAACTCGCCCCAGAAAAGGCTGAGCAAATTCTTGCCCGAGGACGAGCCTACGCTCAAAGTCGGATTATTTGTAACGTGCACTGGAAGAGCGACACCGAAGCGGGGATGTCGGTTGGATCAGCTGCGTTTGCGCGTCTGCAAAATAACGCACTTTTTCAGGCAACGATCGCGGTAGCGCGCGAGGAGATTAGCCAGAAATTAGGCGAAGCGGTCGACGAGAAGGCCTGTGAAGCGGAGAATGCAATTCTCGCTTCAGGCAATTGAAAGTTGTTAATCGGGTTCGACGCCGGCAATCCTCTCGCCGGTAGTGTCCGACGCCAATCCGCGGAACTTTTATAAGGCTCAGCAAAACACTATAATGCGCTGCGCTGAAAGTTCGTGATGAGGTTCCGAGTATTCGTCCGACTCGAGGCTCGCGCGCCAATTTCATATTCTGGCTGGGTGGCAGAGTGGTTATGCAGCGGCCTGCAAAGCCGTGGACGCCGGTTCGATTCCGACCCCAGCCTCCATTACCCCTTCTCTCGTGGGCTCGATTCTTCCGGTTTAGCCTATATAGGCTAAACCTTCCTCTATAACCTGCTCGGGGGCGAATCAACCGGTAGGATCATTATCTCGGTAGAGGGGGCCTAGAGCATCCTCACCGGGTGAGATTACTTCTTCGTTCGGATTGCCTGTGTGGCCATATCCGGACCATGACCCAAAACCAAGCTTTTTCAGCAACACTGAATCAAGTTTTTCGAACGTGTCCGGCCGGAGTCCACGTGTATAGTTTTCGATTGGGCGGAACTGCGGTCCACAACCCGCCATCGTTATTCCGTACCGCGACTGTGAGGTCTTGTTAGCAGCAGCGCCGTGCCACAGTCGTCCGTCGAAAGCAATTGCTGAGCCCGCAGGCCCAGTGATTCCGACAGTAGCGACAGGATGAGGGATAGATGGATCAGGTTGTCTGCCGCTCAGATGAGACCCTGGAACGACACGGGTACCACCGTTTTCCTCCGTAAAATCAGTGACCATCCACATTACGTTTGCTTCTGCAATATTCGAAATTGTTGCAGATGATGGGTTTGAGTCGAGCGACCCATTTTTACCCCGTGCAAAGTCAGATGGCGGTTTTCGAATTTGCTCGACACTAACCGGCGGTGACATCCACCATTGGTCGGTATGCAGTGGCATATCTGTTGCGCCGGGATGTTGAATTTGAGCGTCAACACAAGAGATTATGAATTGCTCCCCTAACAAGTAGGTTAACAAGCCCATGCAAGTTTGATGTCGAATGAGTTGTACAAACTCTTCGCCCTTATTGAGCAACATTCCCACCCACTGATTGACCGGGTCCATATTTGCCGGATTCTTGTGGTTGTGGTTTTTGCGTTCCATTTCCGCCTGTTCGATCAATCTATCTTGTAAATAATTCAGCTCATCAGATTTAATTGCGTTTCCGATTAGGCAGTAGCCAGAGACATCAAGATCCTCCCTCATCACTCGTTCATCAGTTGTTAGCTGCGGGAGTGGTCTATCGGTATTGCTTGGTCTCTTCATTGTTCCTACCACCTCATCAAGATGAATTTGCACTTGCTTCCCGACCCGTGAAACCTCTCATTATGACTGCTCGCGCAAGCGTGAGCGTAACCAGCAAAACTACGCAGAGAGCACCATTGCCTATTTCGCCTTGGCGTCCATTGAAATTGACGTAATATATATTTCCCCGATCAAGGATCTCATAGGCGAGAGAACGGCTACCACCTGGCCTAGGTTGGAAGGAGCCGCCGTCATAGCCATAGGCCTTCACCGAACTGCGGATTTTGAGTTTCCTGGATTCTGACGCGTCAGCTAAATGTAATTCTGTGCAACAACTCCTCCGGTCACTCAAACAGACTTTCCGCCCGCAGGGCCACGTTTTCCGTGGCTGGTGGCTTGTGGGGGCTGGGGGAGCGGTTCAGTTTATGGGGGCCATCCTGTTCTTTCAGGCTTTTGGCGCTTACTTTCTTCTGATCGAAGACGAATTCGGATGGAGTAAGGCGCTGTTAGCCGGTGCTTTTGCTCTCGCCCGACTCGAGAGCGGCATGCTTGGCCCACTTCAGGGTTGGATGATTGATCGATACGGGCCAAGGGCGGTCATTCGGTGGGGCCTGGTTATTTTTGGATTGGCACTCATTGGATTCAGTCAAATCGAATCAATTTTCGAGTTCTACGTCTATTTCTTTTTTATCGCGCTCGGCACGAGCCTTGGCGGCTTTCTCTCTGTTACGACAGCGCTAGTAAATTGGTTCTCGAAGCACCGAGCAAAGGCATTGGCTTTCTCCCAGCTTGGGTTCTCACTTGGAGGGATATTAGTTCCTATAACGATTTTTTCACTAGAAACGTTAGGTTGGCGAAGCACCGCAATTGCGTCAGGCATTCTCGTCCTGATGGTCGCTTGGCCGCTGACACGAATTATTGATCACCGGCCTGAGGATATCGGCGAGATGCCGGATGGGCTTCCGTTCGAGAAACCGGTGGGATCGACAAAAAGCCAGCACGCGACAGATCGCGCAGCTCACAGACGTTTAGATTATACGGCCCGGGAAGCGTTAAGAACGAGGGCTTTTTGGTTTATGGCGCTCGGGCATGGAACCGCTCTGGTGATTATCGGGGCGGTTATGGTACATCTCATTCTTCATTTAAACGGGCGTTTGGGATATTCGTTAACCACGGCAGGCTTAGTGATCTCTCTTTTGACGGGCACGCAGATCGTTGGTCAGATTAGTGCGGGATTCCTGGGTGACCGATTTGATAAACGATTGATCGTCTGTGGCTGTATGGGATTTCATGCGGCGGCAATGGTCCTGCTGGCATATGCCCAGAATCTCTGGATGATTGTGGGCTTTGCGGTCCTTCATGGAATTGCCTGGGGGACGCGTGGACCATTAATGCAGGCGATTCGAGCGGACTATTTCGGTGCGTCGAATTTCGGTGCCATTATGGGTTGGTCCTCTTTAGTCGTGATGATGGGCATGGCGCTTGGCCCACTGTATGCAGGTTATATGGCAGACCGTACAGGCAGTTATGTCAGCGCATTTGCGACGCTCGCAGTCTTCGCAGTCGTCGGGGGGATATTTTTCTTGCTGGCAAAAAAACCACCGCAGGTTTCACGAGGGGAATAGGCATAATCGTTGCTGGGTCGCCCCAAAGGTTAAAATCCGGCGGTTCCTCGATATTGAGTTAGATGCGTGTCTAGTGGGTCGATTAAAACCGCTTTGGGCCTCTTTTTGGCCGCGTTTTGTGTTCAAAACGCATTCTCGCAAGAAGACGCCGGGTTTGTCGGGACCGAGATCTGCGCAACCTGCCACAAGGCGGAATTCGCGGCTTGGCAGAGCTCGCACCATGACCTCGCCATGCAGGAGCCGACCCCAGAGTCTGTACTGGGGGACTTTGATGACGCCACGTTCTCCTATCATGGTGCTGTCACGACTTTCTCAAAAAATAATGACGAGTACTGGGTTACGACCGAAGGCCCTGAAGGCGTACCCGAACGTTTCCCCGTGCGCTATGTGTTTGGGGTTTATCCCCTGCAGCAATATCTGCTGCCTTTGGAAGGAGGAAGACTTCAGGCGCTCACGATTGCCTGGGATAGCCGCCCAAAGGAGGAGGGCGGACAGCGTTGGTATCACCTGTACCCGGAGGACAACATACAAAGTGACGATCCCTTGCACTGGACCGGTCCTTATCACAACTGGAACGCGCGTTGCGCGGAATGCCACAGCACGAATGTCCGCAAGAATTTTGATGCGCTCACTAATTCCTACAATACGCAGTTCAATGCCATAAATGTAGGTTGTGAGGCCTGCCACGGACCTGGAAAAAACCACGTTAAAGCGGTAGAGGAGGGCGGCGTAGAAAACCTAACCGATGGAGGGTTTGCTGTCAGTCTTGAAGGTCACCGAGGGTTTTTGCGTGAATCGGACAGCGACACTGCCAGCAGTTCTCACAAGGCAGGCTCATTACAGATCGAAAATTGTGCCCGATGCCACAGTCGACGTCGCACGCTTGGAAATTATGCCTATGGACGGTCGCTGTCTGATACCCATCTTCTGGCAACGTTGTCTCCCCCTTTGTATCACATGGATGGCCAGATTCGCGATGAGGTCTATGTCCACGGCTCATTCATCCAGAGCAAGATGTACGCCGCTGGTGTTGTTTGTACCAATTGTCATGAGCCTCACAGCAATCAGCTGGTTGCAGAAGGCAACGCCCTTTGTGGTCAATGCCACAATCCCAGTTCTTTTGATACCCCAACTCATCACCATCACGTCGTGGGGACGCTCGGCAGTCAGTGTGTGAACTGTCACATGCCGGAGCAAACCTATATGGGGGTAGATCGGCGCAGGGACCACAGCATGCGGATCCCCAGGCCGGACCTCAGTGAAGCGCTCGGTTCGCCAAATGCGTGTATCCAATGCCATCAGGATCAAACCGATGCTTGGGCAGTCGAAGCAGTAAAGGCCTGGGGACACGAACCGCAGCAGATCGCACCAAGCGTTGGCGAACTGTTTTCTGAAGCCCGACGCGGGGCGCCGGATGGTATTCGTGCCCTCGCGGCCCTTGCATTAAATACGGACGCAAATGGTATCTGGCGGGCAAGTGCGACTGAACAACTGGGGCTGCAAGCGTTTTCCGGGTTGGAGGCCCTTATCGCGAGACAAGTTGAATCTCGGGACCCTATCATTAGAGCCAGCGCCGTAAGGGCTTCGGAGGCGTTGCCTCTGGTGCGTCGTTATCAGTCCCTGCGCTCAATACTGGGCGACACAAACCGCTCTGTGGTGACCGAGTTGGCAACGGCTCTAGCGGCCGTCCCGTTAAACCAGATTCCCTCAGCCGATGCGTTGGCGCTTGAGAAGGTCTTTCGCGATTACCTTGAGATTCAGCGCCAGGACCTGGATCTGCCATCCGTTCAGGCCCGCCTCGGCAACTTCTACCTGGCGCGTGGTGATCTAGAGGTTGCCGAAACGTCCTATCGGACAGCCATCGCGATAGACCCGTTGACAGTTGGGGCGTATCTCAATCTTGCAGATCTGAAGCGTGCTCAGGGCGACGAACAGCACGTCAGATTGATCTTGCGGGAGGCGCTTGACTTGATGCCCTCTGAACCGAGCCTGCTGCATGCACTCGGTCTGTCGGAGGTTCGCGCCGGAGACTATGAGACGGCACTTACCCACCTCAAAGAGGCGGCAGATCTGGAAGAGAGCGGACTGCAGTACCGATATGTTTATGCCGTTGCATTGCATGATCTCGGCCACGTGGGCGAGGCGATAGAGGAGCTTAAGCTTGCGCTCGAGCGTTCGAGATACAGCGCAGAGGTTTTGTATGCCCTGGCCGCATATTCGTTTGAAATTGCCCGCTATGCAGATGCCCGAACCTATGCGCAACAACTTGTCTCTTTCTATCCAGACAATGACGCTTATCGTCGCTTGAGCCAGAGAATAAGGACTCTCGGTCAGGAGTAGTGCACGGCAATGACACCAAGGCGAGTAGGGGGCGTATCTTTTAGTACAATCAACGGATGAGACAATTTTTTATTATCCTGATCTGCGCCATGGTTCTATCAGGGTGCGCGTCAAACCCTAACGTCCAGATGGGCATCTCTTATTGCGCTTGCAAGTGATGCCCAGCGGTTTTGAGCGAGTGCCGCTGACACGCTCTCGGTAAACCGACTAACTCAACGATTTACGGAGTCATAAAGACCTGCCCGGGTGGCGAAACTGGTAGACGCAAGGGACTTAAAATCCCTCGGCCTTGCGGCCGTGCCGGTTCGAGTCCGGCCCCGGGCACCACCTATTGAGTACCCCATGATCCCCCTCGAATCCCGAGACTCTTTTTCCCTCGAGAACTACCGTAAAGTTGCCTGGCTCGGCGAGGGCGTCATTATTTCTGATGAAGCAATCGCGGCGATGGACTCGGCGCGTGAGAGTTTTTTGGCACTTCTTGAAAGTGACGATGAGTTGGTCGTTTACGGAGTGACCTCGGGATATGGGCAGAATGCGTATCAGCGTTTCAGTAAAGCGGAACGCAAGGCCCACGCCCAGAAGATCAGTTATGCGACCTCTGCCGCGTTTGGCGATCCTGCGCCCCAGCGTGTGGTTCGAGGAATGATTTTCGCCAGGCTGATCAACTTTATAGAGGGTCACGCGGCCGTTTCCTCGGAGTTGGCGCAACGGGTCGCTGCAATGCTGGATCAAACTTCTCTCCCTCAGGTACCTTTGCGCGGTATCGGTTGCGCAGGGGAGATCCAGCCGCTTGGGCACCTGTTCAACGCACTCTCCGAAGAACGGACGATGGGGGAGAAGGAGAACCTTTCTCTGGTCAATGGGTCTCCCTGCGCCTGCGCACTGGCGGCGGATGTTGCGCTTTCTTCTCGGCGACGTCTGGATTTGGCCTATCGGTTTTTTGCACTGTCGAGTGAGGCGCTCCGTGCGCCACTGGAAGCATACGATCCGAGTTTGGAGTCGCTGTGGGCCGCTCCCGAAGAGCTCTTGGCACTTAGAGAGCTGAGGAAGCTTACTGACGGGGGAGACACCAAGCGTCGAGCGTTTCAGGCGCCAGTATCGTGGCGAATTCTCCCGCGCGTGCTCGCCCAGGCTGAACACGCCGTCAGTCGGCTTGAGGCCGTGGCATCTTCATCGCTTGTCAGCATTACCGACAACCCTGTTTATGTCTTGCCTGATGAAGAAAATCCGTTGGGCAGGGTATTCTCAACCGGGGGCTATCACAATGGCCTCGCATATCCAGCAATCGATAGCGCAACCGCCTGTTGGGCAGACCTTGCGACTCTGGGGGATCGACAAATCACCAAACTCCTCGACAGTAAGGTCTCACATCTTCCTGACCAGTTGCTTGCGCATGAGGATGGATATATCGGCGTCGCAGGAATGGCTACGGTCGCGTATCAGGAGGAAGCCCGACGGGCTGCGCAGCCAACTTTATTGCCAGGATCAGAAGGCGGAGGATTTGGTCAGAACGATGTCGGTGTGCCGACTTTCTGGTCTTTTAACCAATATACAACGGCAAGTCGGGCGTTGGATGCCGTTCTTGCCTATCTTGGCGTCACAGCGAGTCAGGCGCTATATGTGACAGAGAGACCCGCGCCACCCAGATTGAGGGAGACGTTAGAGGCGATCAGATCGATTGTGCCGCCCGTTTTAAAATCAAGAGCAATCGGCCCAGAGGTCGAACGTCTGGCCGCCCGTATCGGCGAGGCAGTGTTGAGCGACGACGCGGTCGTCAAACTAGAGGCGGTTAGATGATACGCAGAGTGATTCTTGGCCTACTGGTGGCTTTTGGTATTGGCGCTCATACGTCAGGTTCCGCTGGACCGGTATTTATTCCCTTTTTTACCGGCGCGGATTGGGCCGTCACCGAGGTCGAAGATCCCACGGGGTTGGCGCCAGTCGCCCTGGTTCAGCGCTTTGAGGTGCGGCCCGGACAGTGTATTTCGACGCCCCCATTCCATGATTGCGAAAGAGGTGTTGAGCGGGCGGAACTTGGGCAAGCGATCGTACCTCGAGGCTCTGGCGATACGCACTGGTATCGCTGGCAGGTTTACTTCCCCAATGACTTTGTGACCGCTTACCCGGTGAGGAACCGGCACGGCCAGTTCGTTGATTATGGGACGGGAGAATCGGCCTGGGCGTTTGAGATTGGCAGCACGGGTGCCCTATGGGTTGGAAGCCAGTTTGACGATGAATC
>Ga0208127_1000427_pt1 | contig 21703 bp, 21 predicted proteins | sample ETNtaG_6_FD_185751 | JGI IMG/M metagenome (GOLD analysis project Ga0208127, IMG submission 185751) | Marine microbial and viral communities from oxygen minimum zone, Eastern Pacific Ocean - ETNP201306SV45 (SPAdes) (version 2) | ecosystem: Environmental > Aquatic > Marine > Oceanic ... | reverse complement strand
TTCGCGTACGCTATAGGGGCTTGGGGCTGTAGCTCAGTTGGCTAGAGCACCTGCTTTGCAAGCAGGGGGTCGCGGGTTCGATTCCCGCCAGCTCCACAATTAAAGTGTTTAGTCACATGGCACAAATACCGATAAAAAACTCTCATAGGGAAAATCATTGCATCTAAAATTATTTTCACTACTCTGCGGATTGATTTTTCTTACCGCGACATCTTGTGGCAACAACATAGAGCAGAACACAGATGCTTTACCTTCAATAGAGGAAAATCAAACTGGCGAAGATACCCCTATTGATGATCTAGAAGTTAATTCTGATGAAAGTTGGACAATACTTGTTTACTTAATGGGAGATACAGATCTTGAAGAATTTGCGATTGAAGATGTACTTGAAATGGCAAGTATCCCCACAAATCCAAATTTCAACATCATTACACTTTTCGATAGATCTGAAACTTATACAAGTGAATCTATTCTGAATGTTCCAGATTTTACAGATACGAAAATATTTCGAATCATAAATGGTGAGTTAACGATCCTTAGAGACGATCTTGGTGAAAAGAACCTTGGTTCCTCAGAAACGTTTGCTGAATTTATTGAATACGGTTTATCTGCTTTTCCTTCGGATAAAACTGGTCTCATTCTATGGGACCACGGAGCTGGTTGGCCTGGAATGGGACCAGACGAAGACAGCGGCGATGATATTCTGACCCTACAAGAAATGGTTTTAGGACTCGAATCTGGCTTAGCTAATTCAAATATTCAAAAACTTGATTTAATTGGCTTTGACGCGTGCCTAATGGCCACCTATGAAGTTGCGAAAAGTATGGCACCATTTGCGAATGTCATGGTTGCTTCGCAGGAATTAGAACCTGGTCATGGTTGGGACTGGAAAGCATTAGAGGCTATAACCCACAACCCTTCAATAGAAGCTGCTGAACTTGGAATTGAAATTGCTAACGCTTATCAAAGCCAAGCCATTGCTTTTGGCACTGATATTGACATTACCCTGTCAGTAATAGACCTAACCAAAATTGATATTCTTGATGAAGCAATTAGAGAATTATCTAACTCTTTTTTAGAAGCCAGTCTAGAAATTAGCCCGAAATTAGGACTATCTGTAAATAACTCACTTCGCTTTGGGAAAAGCCCGAATCCTCTTGATGATTCTCAAATGAGCGATCTTGGAGACTTCGCAGCGACCTTAGGGTTATATGAACCTAGTTTGTTAAGAGACTCCAATAATTTAATTGATGCAATGGCTGATATTCTTATCAATCAAGTCACTGGGCCAGCAACTAGGTCTGCAACAGGGTTATCAATTTACTTTCCTGAGCTAGGTGAATATGCCGACGAAGATTATTTGGAGATACCCGGTTTAGATAATTGGGTTAATCTTTTATCAGGGTATTTTTCATCACAGGAGAGTATCCCTGACAATAAAAAAGCAAATCTTGTTACTGATACATTTGAACCGAGTTATTACCTGGATGAAGATGGTCTTTCCATTACTGCTCAATTTGATATCGCTACGGAGGAGAATCTCGTAGAGTCAGTAATTTATTATGGGATATCCGAAAACGACGGATCTATTCTTTTTATCGGAGAAGAACCTGGAGAAATTTCTGATGATGGTACTGGACTAGTAGAAGGATTCTATGATCTAACCGCTCTAACAATGAGCGATGGTATCAACACGGTCTATGCTTATTCTCAAATTACAACTGATGATTCATATTTGTACTTAGACATACCTCTCGCTTATCTGCCTCCAGGAGAACTAGAAGCTAGGCCCGAGAAATTACGAGACGTAGTTCTTTCTTTAACAATTACCGAAACTGGTGAGATACTCAGCGAAATATATTACGAGATTGATGAAAGTGGCCAATGGGGGGAATTAACAGCAGACCCTGAAGGTCTTATATTTCCTATTTTTAGCTTCATGAGCCCCGATTTCACTTTTGAATGGATTGCAGATACGGAATTGAGTCTTTACGCTGACTTGCCTGACTTAGAATACAATTTTGAGCCCCTTGAGTCTGGTGTAGGTTTTACTGCTGAGTTGTGGATATTCGACTTTGGTGGAAATTCAGATTACGTCACAGTGTCAGATTTAGTTCCTTGATCTCTAGCACCCCCACACATGTAACAAAACCCGTCCTGCCCTAAACTAAACCATGGCTGACTTCGTTGAAAAGATTATTTCAGGAGACATCGAAGACAATAAATTTGGCTCTGCTGCTAAGGAGTACGCTGAACACCGCAAACAATCTTCTTAGAAATTGATTACATGTCTTATCTTCCTATGCATTTAGCGGACAAACCTGCTCTACGAGGGTGGTCTCATCGTTTAGCTTTCATAGCAGCCATAGTTCTTTGCCCAATTCTGATCATTAGTGCACAAGATGCAAGATTTTTAGCTTCTCTTTACTCAATCTCAATTATTGGTCTCTTTGGAATAAGTTCCTTCTATCACGGTCATACATGGAGCGGTAAAGCGCATGGTCTTTGGCGCCGAGTTGATCATGCCATGATCTTTGTAGCGATAGCAGCAACGTACAGTCCTATCTCTTGGCTGATGCTGCCACGTTCTCATGCAATCCTTGTGTTATCAGTGGTTTGGATCGGCGCTCTTGTAGGCGTACTAGTAATGATATTTTGGCCTACCCCACCTAAACGCATAATTGTTCCTTTATTTATTACTGTGGGCTGGTCAGCACTTCTAGTCATTGACGAACTCTGGAAAAATTTAGAAGGATGGGGGTTTACTTTTCTACTTTTAGGCGGGGCATTTCACACATTAGGAGCACTTGTTTACGGAACACAAAAACCAGATCCCTGGCCAAAGAGATTCGGTTTTCACGAAATTTTCCACTTACTTGTTGTTCTCGCTGTCGCATCGCATTATGTGATTATTGCATTCATCGCTTTACCTACAGCAGAAGTTTGATCTCTTTGTTTCATAACCATGACAAAAAAATAATTTAGATTTATTGACAAGCGCCCTAATAGAATTAGTTCATGAATAGTTCCGTAAATTCCGAGCTAACTGCACTTGAACAAACATGTAAAGCATTAATTCGTCTTCGTGGCGAAACAGCTGCACGGAGCCTGGCAGAACTAGTTGTCTCTCGTTACAACACTCTCACTCAGATCAACGCTGATGAGGCAAAACGAACATTCTTTACCTTTTTAGTTGAAGACTTCTCACCCGATGTTTTGGCATTAAAAGATGCTGTAACCGCCTATCAAGAATCTCCAGATCCTATTTCTGCTCAAAAAGTATGGAATGCAGCAGAAGCACCTCGACTTGATCTTTTTCGTTCAATCAACCTTGCTTCTGATGGAATCCACACTTTGCTTCATATGCGAGCTGATCTTTTACGATTTAAAGACACCTCACTTTCTTCTGTTGAAAAAGACTTGGAGTATCTCCTGTCATCCTGGTTCAACCGAGGGTTTTTAGAGCTCCAAAGTATTGACTGGCAAACGCCAGCTAAAACTCTTGAAAAATTAATTGAGTATGAAGCAGTGCATGAAATACGCGGTTGGGATGATCTTCGTAGACGTCTTGAACATGATCGGCGTTGCTATGGGTTCTTCCATCCAAGTCTTCCCGATGAACCACTAATTTTTGTTGAAGTAGCTCTTCTGCATGGACTGGCAACCAAAATCGCAGACGTTATTGATGCGCCGATACCGAGCAATGACGCTACTGATCCTTTCCTGCCTGATACTGCAATCTTTTATTCGATCACGAACTGTCAGGCAGGACTACGCGGCATCCCGCTTGGTGATTTTTTACTCAAACAGGTCATAGGTGAACTTCAAGCAACTGTTCCCAGCCTGAGTCAATTCTCAACTTTGTCACCAATACCGGGTTTGCGGCGTTGGATGGATGAAGAAAACATTAAGTTTGAAACATCTAAAGATGATCTCGAAAAATTAACAGCAACTTATCTACTAACTGCAAAAAGAAATAACAAACCTCGTGATCCTGTTGCTCGTTTTCATCTACGAAATGGCGCAAAACTTGAACAAATCAATATTGATGGCGATTTATCACCAAAAGGACAATCTGAATCATTTGGTGTATTAGTGAATTACATTTACGACCCGGAGACTGTTGCAGAAAACCATGAAGCGTTCATTAATGAACATCGATTAGTTGTTAACCCAAAAATTTCCGCAATTGTTGAAGGCTGACTTTAACTTAAAATACTAAACAAAATAAATGTCAAATCTAAAACGCTGACATAACTAAGTTTGACAGATCAACCAGCAATGACAATAAAAATTGCTATCAAAGACCTGATTGACCAACCGATAGTTCGTATCCAGTTTGTTTTCACTAACTGATCAACCACTTCCTTTTTATATCCATTCAATAATTGAGCATGTTTTGGAACTTGAAGGAAAATTGTTGAAGCGTGAACTTTGATGAGGACTAAGCCTCCAATAAGAGGCAACAGTCTTCCATTAATCGGATCAAAGAATAACCAGAGCGTGGTAATTCCCTCCACAAACATAGGCATACCAACAATCCATGCAGTCCGTCGTTGGTTTTGAAAGGCGTAATCTATTGATTTTGTATCAGAGATTTGATGGAAAAGGGGATAATGCACGACTTGAACAAACCAAATAAGGCCCGCCATAAAAACCGTTGATACGAGATGAAGATAAGCAACGACCACACTCCCAATGTAACGATTTTGTTATATGGTCATTTATCCATAGCAATTTAAAAGTAAGAAATCTTTTTCAAGAACAAACACATGATGTTTTTGTTTCTAGGTTCAAATGTATTTGATCTTATTTTTGTGGTATCACTATTTATTGAACACTTGCCTAAATAAAGAAACTCCTATGTCTAACTATGTCGTTATATCTATAACCGTTGGAGGCTTTTCACTATGTTGACTAGCTTCGATGATTATTTCATTCATCAAACACCACACCCAGTAACGGTTCCATCAACTTCTGATCGGCATGCTTACGATCGGTATTGGTTTAACGGATATACATCTGACGGGAGTTTATTTTTTGGAATCGGTGCGGCTCGTTACCCAAATTTAGGTGTTCAGGACTGTGGATTTAGCGTAATTCACGATGGCGTTCAGCATTGTTTTCATGCTTCACGTCGAATGCCTGTTGATCCTGCTGATATGTCTGTAGGCCCTTTCTCTATTGAAGTTTTAGAGCCTTTGAAATCCTTGCGTGTTGTAATTGACGATAATGAAACTGGCATTAGCGCAGATTTAACTTGGATTCCACGCACGACAAGTTTCGCAGAAGATCATCAACTATTAACTCGTGAAATGATTGGTTTTCATATGGAGGCCACAAGATTCAACCAATTCGGCTACTGGAAGGGAACTATCAATATCGGTAGCGAGTCAATAACAGTCAACCAAGATGAAGTTTATGGAACCAAAGATCGTTCCTGGGGTGTGCGCCCAGTTGGTGAATCTGCTCCCCCTGGAGCACCTAGAGACCCAAAAGGGTTTGTTTTTTTATGGGCACCCATTCATTGGGATGATCATGCAACACACGTCGGTTTATTTGAAAATCCAAAGGGGCATAGATGGCATTGGGATGGATTTATTATTCCTGCTTATACCGATCCAAATAGCATTCCCAAAAGCGAAGAAGAGTCATTGGAACGTTTGCTAAATGTTAGACATGACTTAACGTTTGCTCCTGGCACTCGTCGAGCGACAGGCGGCCAACTCTTTTTAGAACGCGTTGATCATGAACCCTTAATTATTGAGTTAGAAGAGCTACTTACATTTCGGATGAAGGGAATCGGGTATGGGCATCCAGTTTGGCGACATGGTCGTTGGCACGATGAACTAGCTATTGGGACAAATTCTTGGAGACTCGATGAAGTTGATGAAATGTCATTAGAGAATCTTCATGTCCAAGGATTGATGAAAGTAACAAGTGGAGATCAAACCGGTATTGGGGTATTAGAACAAATCATTGTAGGACCGTGGGCTCCGGGCGGATTCAAACAATTTTTAGATCCTGCGTGATCTAGTTTTATCTATTTAAGTGTCCTAAAAGAACGTTAACCGTGTTGACTCCGATTTCTTCTACGGCGTAACCACCTTCCATCACATAGAGTGTGGGGATATTTAGGTCAGATATTAGTCGCCCAATAGTTAAATAATCTTCAGATGTTAAGCGGAAAAAACTAATCGGGTCGTTCATAAAAGTGTCAACACCCAGTGAAACAACTAAAGCTTCCGGTTGATGACTACGAATTTTTTTTAACCCAGTTTTTAATGCTTCTACCCAAACATTGAATTCAGTGCCTCGATCTAAGGGGAGATTTAAATTGGCTCCGTCTCCACTACCTGAACCGGTTTCGTTTGCGTATCCGAGAAAGTAAGGAAATGCATCTTTTGGGTTCCCGTGTAATGAAACAAAGAGAACATCGTTTCGGTCATAGAAGATGCTTTGCGTTCCATTTCCATGGTGAAAATCAATGTCTAAAATTGCTACTTTGCTTGCTCCGTCGATAATCATTCCTTGAGCAGCGACAGCGGCATTGTTTAAAAAACAGTAGCCGCCAAACTGATTTGTTGATGCGTGATGTCCGGGTGGGCGACAAAGGGCAAATATTTCTGATTCCCCGTTGCTTATTTTTTCTTGGCCAGTTTGAGCAATAGCTGCGGAAGCTTGAGCGGCTTTCCAAGTGCCTTCGGTAATTGAAGTTTCTGCAGCAAGTGCGTAGTACCCCAGTTTCCCATCAATGTCATCTGGTATTCGATCTTGGGTAAAGCCGCGTACAGGAAAAATAGTGGGTATGGCTTCTCCGGTATATCCAGCAAGTATCCATTCATCCCAACAGTTTTGTAAAAAGTTGACGTACTTTTCTTCATGTACTGCAGTCAATTTTTTTGTATCTAAAGCATTTGGTTTTGTTTGAGTTTGAAACCCATTTTTGTTTAATGAGTTAACGATATGGTCCCATCGTTCCGGGCATTCAAAAGGGCGAACTAATTGTCCGTCATAAATTTCACCTTTGGGAAAATGAGCTAAGTGATCCTTACTTAAAATGATTTCCATACTGAGACCCTAGACATTTACGAATGGACGTAGGCTACATATGTGCTAAAGAATAAACCTAGTCTTTCCCAAAGTCTCTTTGGTGTTCTCCTTATTGCTGCTTTAGTTTGGGTGGCGTTACTTTTTTTGAAAGTTCTTATTGCCATAGTTATTGGAGTCGTGTTGCTATGGGTGGGATTTATTATTCTAAGAATGTTGGTGGCTTCTCCACCTGAACCTCCGCCAGCTGGAGAACTTCGGAAAGTGAAATTACTTTATCGATGTAGTTTGTGTGGCACAGAAGTGCGTATGACGATTGCAACGAATGAAAATCCTGAAGCTCCACGCCACTGTATGGATGAAATGGATCTGTTAAAGACTGAAGAGTGATTTTCACTTTCCGCGCGAAGTTATCCACAGCTGGGGATTAACCTGTGGGAAATTACATGCATGTGATTTCTTGCTTTTAGGCAAAAAATTGCTTAATTATCGGTACTGAGTGGCGGTAACTATTCCACCTAAAATGCTTGCCAGCCCAATCAAAAGGTAAGTGTTGTTAGTGCCGCCTGGTAACCACGCAACGTAGTTAAAGAAGATAATTAACATTCCTAGACCGAGTAGAGAAAACATTAAAATTGGGACCCACTTCGGTGATGAATCTGATCCTGAAGGATTGGGTGCTTGATATCGAGAACCAGAAGGTCCTCCTTTGGGGGTAACGCGACCGCCTTCTACACGTCGTTTTTGTGGTTTAGCCATATAACGAGGATACGGGAATAAATGCCGACAGACGACGGATCAAGAGATTCTGATCGCTACTGTTACTGGTGTGGGATCAAACATTTTAGTTATTGATAATTACGATTCTTTCGTTTACAACCTTGTTCAGTATCTAGGCGAACTAGGAGCTACTCCGATAGTGCACCGGCATGATGCCATCACTATGGATGATATAGAGGTTTTAAATCCAGATGGGATTTTAATTAGTCCTGGCCCAGGAAGACCAGAAGACGCTGGGATCTCAACATCAGTTATTCAATGGGCTGCAGGCCGCATCCCAGTACTTGGAGTTTGCCTTGGCCATCAAGCCATAGGAATTGCATGGGGAGCACAAGTAATTAGAGCTCCAGAAGTTATGCATGGGAAAACTTCTTTTATAGAGCACACAGAAATGGGTGTATTTGCTGGACTGCCTTCTCCCCTAGAAGCCACTCGTTATCACTCTCTTATTGTGGAGCGCGATTCTCTACCCGATGAACTTGAAATCACCGCTGAGAGCAGTGATGGATTAATTATGGGAATTCGCCATAAAGAGTTTGATGTAGAAGGAGTGCAGTTTCATCCTGAATCAATTCTTACATCCGCAGGACATAGCCTGTTAGCTAACTTTCTTGCACGAATGAATTAAATTTATTCTGACTCTTCAGGTTCTTCCTCAGGTTCTTCCTCAGGTTCTTCCTCAGGTTCTTCTGGTGGTTTTTCTTGACCAACAACAATCGCTACATAGGAACCAGCTTCAGCTTCAAATCCTGCAGCTGGCTCTTGAGATATCACTCTCCCATGATTTGCGCTTCCGTTCTCAACTTCTTGGAAGGTGATTGATACTTGGAATCCAAGTTCGGGACTTGTAAGTAAGTCGTTAGCAGCAGTTACTTCTAATGCAACAACAGAAGGGACAACAACCGGAGCTGGACCGTCAGAAACAATTATTTCTACTGTTCCACCAGGAGCAAACTCTGTGCCTCCAGCTGGATTTGTTGTAATTACAACTCCTTCTGGAACGTCTTCACTGTTTTCATAGGTTGTGATTACTTGCCAGTCTTGAACAAGAATATTCATCGCATCAGCTACAGGACGATTTTCCAGTGCCGGTATTGTTTTTGCTGCTGGACCAGAAGAAACAAATAATGAAACAGCTTCTCCCGGAGATATTTCTGAACCAGAAGAAGGTATTTGACTAATTACTTCCCCTACAGGAATTACGGGATCTTCTTGATTTACAACTGTAACTACAAGCCCCATTGCTTCAAGATCACGTTGTGCATCCGCAACAGAGTCTCCGATGACATTGAGTAAAACCATAGGTCCCGTACCTTGGCTTATAAGCAGTTTCACCGTGTCACCTTCGTCAATTTTTGTTCCTGCTTGGGGATCTTGATCAAAAACAGTGTTTTCTGGAAAATCACTATTTGTTTGAAAGTCCATCTGAACATCAATATCAAGCGCATCTAAACTTTCTCTAGCTTCTTCAAGAGATAAATTTAAAACAGATGGAACTTCAACTAAACCGCTTTGAATTTCTGAATCATCATCATTAAAACCAAGTTCATCAACAAAGTTGACCACAAGATACCCCAGCAACCCAAGTAAAGCCGCAAAACTGATTGCGAAAAGTGCAAGACGTAACCATCCATCGTCCCTACGTCTCTTTTTATTTGTGCCAAATTTTTCATTCGGAGAACCTGATTTACCTGACGACTTACCACCAACACCTACAGGATTTGCTGGACGTAAATCATGTGCTCCTTCACAGTAACGGCGTAGATCGCTACGAAGATCTTCTGCCGTTGGATAACGATTAACTGGATTTTTTGCTAAAAGTTTCATCGTTATTGCTTCAAGAGAGTCCGCTACTTGCGCTCCCGATTTCCTCAACGATGGAGGGGCTTGTTGCACATGTTGATATGCAACGGCTACTGGAGTTTCACCGACAAAGGGAGGTTGACCGAGAAGCATCTCATATAGGACAACACCAAGTGCATAAAGATCGCTTCGAGGATCAATTTGATGTCCTTGAGCTTGTTCCGGTGAAAAGTAAGTTGCTGTCCCCATTACTGTGCCAGCTTGTGTTAATTCATTTTGGCCAGGCGACATGGCAGTCGCTATACCAAAATCAGCTACTTTGATTTGCCCATTTGGAGAAACAAGTACATTCCCAGGTTTAATGTCGCGATGAATAAGACCGTTTCGATGCGCAAAACCTAAAGCCGCTGATACATCAACTGCGATTTCTGCCGCCCTATCTGGATGTAACGGCCCCTCAGTTTTAAGAATGTCGGCGAGGCTTCGACCTTCGACATATTCCATAACAATGAAATACGTGCCTTGCTGTTCTCCCCAGTCATAAACACTGACAATATTTGGATGATTTAAATTAGCTGCCGCTTTGGCTTCACGACGAAACCTTTCAACAAAACTTGCGTCGTTAGCAAACTCGTCAAATAAAACCTTAACTGCTACTGGTCTATCTAATAAAAGATCGCGCGCAAGATAAACCTCAGCCATCCCTCCACGAGCAATCTGCCGGTGAAGTTCATAACGATCATTAAAGATAGTTGGCTTCTGATCTGACATAGGAAAGAATTCTACAACGACAATTATGTTCCTTAGAAGCAGGGCTGAAGAATTTAATCATTCAGTCAAAAATTTCCAAAAGAACATCCCTTGCTATCGGTGCAGCTGTTCGTCCACCAGTTTGTTCACCTACACCAGAATTGGCTTCAACAAAAACTGCAAACGCAACAGCTGGGGGCTCATCTGGGTATCCAGCGAAACCTACTATCCAAGCATGAGTAGCATCATTATCTGCTGATAGTTGGGCTGTCCCAGTTTTTGCGCCAATTGATAACCCATCAATTATTAACCGCTGGGCAGTCCCATTCTCAACAACTTCTTTCATGCTTGTGCGAAGAAGTTCTGCTGTTGATGGTTCCATTACTTGTCGCCAAACCGAATTTGATGAGCTGCTTTCAATTTCGCCTTTATGGTTTAACACTTCTTTGAGTAAATATGGAACGGGTGCACTGCCTTCAGTTGCGATAGCGGAAGCTACGAGGGACATTTGGAGTGGAGTAGCAGCGACTTCATACTGACCGATTGCTGCTTGTGCGAGAAGTGGAGTGTCTTCGACTATAGATACTTCGATGCTGCTTTCTTCAAATGGGGTTATTGAAGAAAGTTGTTTGCCGAAATCTTGAGGAAAATATGAAGTTGCAACAGGAATATCAAATGGAATGACTTTGTTGAAACCAAAATTTTCAGCTGTTTCTATCAAATAGTCAGGGCCTATATATTCTGCGCCAATTTCTGCAAATGCAGTATTACATGAGACACGTAAGTTCTCCTTTAGCGGACCACCACAAGAACTACCGCCATAGTTTGTAATTGGGCGGATAGTAAGTGGCGGAATATAAGAATCGGTTATATCAAGGCTTGGTGTTTCTAGCGTGAAATTAGCTTTTTCAATTGCAGCTACAGCAGTCACTAATTTAAATGTGGATCCGGGAGCATAAATCTCATTTAATGCACGTGAAAGTAACGGAGTGTCTGGTTGGTTTAATAGATCTGTTCGTGCATTATTTGCGCTCGTGGTATTTGCAGATGAAAGTAAATTCGGATCAAAAGCTGGTGAACTAACAAGTGTAAGAACTTCACCAGTTACCGGATCTAAAAAAACAACAGCTCCATTACGTTCCCCTAAGGAATTTGCCGCCACGAGTTGGGAGTCATGTTGAATAGTTAGAACGAGATCATGAGTTTCTGGATCATCGGCAAATAGTTCATACAAATTATCTGCTCGTTGTTCTGCTGTTCGACCGCTAAGTTCTTCGCTGTAAGCCAATTCAAGTCCAGTCGCACCTGAATTAAAAGATATATAGCCCGTAATGTGGGCATAAAGAGTGCCATGAGGGTACTCCCTTGTATACCGGAATTGCTCTGAAGGGTCGTTAGATTTTGAACTGGCAATGACTACTCCATCACTTGTCGCAATATGTCCACGAGGAACATCAAATGCTTCGACTGCTGTTCTAGCGTTCGCTGAATCTTCAATAAGGCGTGCTGCGCCGTATGTTTGTGTTCGATTTACTTGTATAAAAAGTAACCCGTATAAAACAAGAAAAACTGTGGCTAACCTCCGAATACTTTTATTCATAAACCACCTGCTTCATCGGTATTTTTATGCTCAAGTGTTGAAGTTGTAGCTTGATCGCTCAATCTCAAAAGCAGTGCTACCAGCATGTAATTGGCTAAAAGAGAGGACCCTCCATATGAAACAAAAGGAAGAGTTACACCTGTTAGGGGTAATAAACGAACAACCCCACCCATAATCACTAAGCCTTGTAATCCAATTAAAGTTGTAAGGCCGACTGCAAGAAGTTTGTCAAAAGCGTCATGTGATCTGACAGCAACTCTTAAACCTGAACCAATAATAAAAAGAAAAGAAGAAAGAATTAATACGGTTCCTAAAAGCCCCATTTCTTCTCCTATCGCAGCAAATATAAAGTCAGTTTCAACTTCTGGGATACGATCCGGTTCTCCGTTACCAAGTCCCGTTCCAGTTAGGCCTCCACTAGCCATAGCGAGTGCTGCTTCAACCAATTGATACCCAGATCCAGAACGAAATTCCCATGGGTTATGCCATACAGATACTCGTGCTTGTATGTGATCAAAGATTTTCCAGGAAATTAAAGCGCCGCTAAAAAATAAGCCAAAGCTAATTAGCAAATAGGAGAATCGTTGAGTGGCTGCCCAAAGCATCACTGTAAATAGTGCAAAGTAAAGGAGACTTGAGCCAAAGTCTTTTCCCGCAGCTAGCACTAACATCGCTATTGCCCAGGCAAGTAACACTGGAGAAAGATGACGCCAAGATGGAACTTCAAACTTAAAAACTTTTCGTACACCAATTTGAAGTAGTTCTTTTTTTTCTACAAGGTACGAGGCTAAAAATATTGTGAGTGCAAGTCGAGCAAATTCACCTGGTTGTAGATTTACCGGACCAATTGCTGCCCATATACGAGATCCATTTATTTCTCGACCAACAATTGGCAGTAGAGGAAGTACTAAAAGAAATATTCCAATAAACCCAAATGTGTACCGATAAGTCTTTAGAACATGAGAGTTTCTTACAAAAACAAGGACCAAAATAAAGGCAGCGACCCCAATTGCAGTCCAAGTTGACTGTAAAGCAGGTAGTTCATCAGCTATTCCTTTTTCATGAGAAAGCCTCGTAATAAATACTTGTCCAAGGCCATTGAGGAAAATAACAAGAGGCAAAATAATCGGGTCAGCATATGGGGCAAACTTTCTAACTGCTAAATGGGTTAGACCCCCTAAACCAAGGACAGCTATAAAAAATGGCACTAAGTCGGCCGGAACTGACGCAGATTTACCAAACCCAGCTAACACGTAGAGGAGGACGATTACGAAAGTTCCAAAAATAATTAGTCCGAGTTCCGTGCGGCGACGATACTGTGCTTGTTTACTTTTCATTCGTTTGATCGTTGTTCCAAACGGTTAACTACATCTTCGGCTTCTTGACGTGAACTGACTTCAATAACTTCTAATACCAGGCTTTGATCAAGTTCTCGGAGAGTGGATATAGAAGGCCCGTCAATACCAATCACTCGTGGCTCGAACCAAAGAAGGCCTCCCGGGCGCCCTTGAAAGATCTCAACTTTTTCTTGATGTGCCCCTACATACCAACCTTGGTGGGCATATATCCACATCGATCCTATTCCTATTCCTACAAGAGCAAATAATGTTAAAAAGAAGCTGGCTACACGCCAGTTGATTTTTCTCTTTCTATTTTTTCTCTTCATTTTTATATTTGGATTTGATTTAGTTTTGGTTACCTCATTTTTATTCAGAAATGCTGACTGAACATTAAGCACCATTGCAGTAACGTTGTCATGCCCACCTGCTTCTACTGCTTCATTAACTAGCATTTCTGCGGCAATTTGCGGATCTGAAATCTCATTGAGTATTTCAGTAATTCTTATTTCACTCAGTTCATTGAATAAGCCATCGCTACACAACAAATATTTATCACCATTATTTATCGTAAGCTCATAAATATCAGTTTTGGAAGCAGCGTCAATGCCAAGAGCCCGAGTAAGAACGTTTCGTTGAGGATGCCGGGCGGCTTCTTGTTCAGTCAATTCACCAGCGCGAACTAAATCAGCAACAAGACTGTGATCCTGAGTTGTTTGCTTTAGATTTCCACTTGAAAATTGGTAGACCCTGCTGTCTCCAATATTTGCGATCACAAAAGCGGGGCTTTCATTTTCCTGTACCCCGAGCATCACTGCACAGAGAGTGGTACCCATTCCTTTTAGGGAAGAATCCTCTGCTGCATTTTGAATAATTTGATGGTTTGCGTGTTCCACTGCATTAATCAAACCTGAGTGATTTCGTTTTATCTTTTTTCTTTTTAATTTTCCAGAAGATTCAAAAGCATTGATTAGTGTCTTTACTGCTAAATCTGATGCTACTTCTCCACCAAGATGGCCTCCCATGCCATCAGCGACTACAAATAAATAGTCGTTAAATCCAAAAGCGTCTTGATTGTTTTTACGAACTTTTCCTACGTGCGTTGAGGCCCCACAAGAAATAGTTGTTTCTTCTAAAGAATTTTTTTGCTTCTTCATTTCAATTCCATAATGGTGTCACCCAATTGAAGCCAGTCACCTATTTTCATAACGGTAGGAGCAGTAACTTTTTGCTTATTCAAATAGGTTCCATTGGTAGAACCAAGATCCTCAACCATAATTTCGTCAACTCTTTCAAATACTCGTGCGTGTGATTGTGACACAAAATCATCATCAATTGTTATCGTGCAGCCCTCTGCTCTTCCGATCGTTATTTCTCCGGAAATTTCATAATTTCGTGTAGTTCCTGTGCTTGAATTCGTAACAACTAATTGTGTTTTAGGTTCAATATTCTTTTTAGCTTTAGAAGTATTTTTTTTATCTTCTCGTGTTTCTACCCATACTGCGCGAAGCACTCGAAAGAAGAACAGGTAACAAAGGCCTAATAAACAAAGTCGAAGAATGGTTAATAATTCGTCATTCATGGCTCATAAAAAGAAAGGTTGTTTTGCCAATACGTATCTGATCACCGTTGGTTAATTTATGTTCGGAAATTCGCTGACCATTTATATGCGTTCCATTTGTTGATTCTTTGTCAATAAAAAAAATCCCATCATCTTTTCGATGTATTTCAGCGTGATACCTGCTTGCTGCTGTTTCTTGAAGAACTATGTCTGAATCAGAGTGTCTTCCAAGCGTGGTTATTTGATCAAGTAGGTAAGTAATTACGCCGAAGTCGTCTTGTAAACGATCGTGAAAGTTTTCTTGATCTTCTTTCAATGTGGCTTGTATTTCAAAAGTTCCGATTTGACGGTTGGCGTCAATTTCAAATTCAATTTGTATTTTTCCAAGAAACTGATACGACTCTTTCTTGCAGTATTCTCTAACTGATTGAGTTAAATCGTTCTTTAATGTTTTTTGAATTTCTAAGAAATTTTGATTGTCTTCTGGGCTCAACAGAATCATGAAGTGATTTGGGGCAATCAATTGTCCATCTATGGCAACTGTTCGATTTGAATCAATTGTTCGAAGGATGCGTTTACCAATTTCTATTGGCCGTAAGCCGCTTTTAAATAATCGAGCAAAGAAACTTTCAACCATTTGTTCAAGGCGGTTTTCTATCTTATTTTTTGCCATAGGTAACTGACATTACTCGCTGTTCTTTGTCAACGGGGGGGCTTCATATATATCTTTGTCTGCCTTGTAGGCGATACGCTTTTTAACTTACTACTCGCGCGGGTGGCGGAATTGGCAGACGCGCAGGATTCAGGTTCCTGTGTCCTCTTTTGGACGTGAGGGTTCAAGTCCCTCCTCGCGCACATTGAAACAAATTTGATGTCACATAAAAATGAGTTTAAGAACGGAGGGCGGCGTCTAGATCAGCCCAAAGGTCGTCAAACTCCTCGCAGCCAACACTCATGCGTATTAGTGACGGCGGAATGTTCTCTTGACCAGGGATAACTGAGCGACGTTCCATAGTGGTTTCGACTCCACCGAGGCTAGTTGCATGATGGATGACTTTAACAGCTTCACAGGCTCGTGTGGCCTGAGCGCCCTCATCGGTGGTTTCAAAGCTGAGAACTGCTCCGTATCCGTTCATAAATGTTGAAGCAATCGCGTTGTTCGGGTCATCTTGGAGTCCGGGGTATCGAACCTTAGCGACGTTGGGATGGGTCTTGAGGCGATGCGCGAGTTGTTCTGCGTTTTCAAGTGCGCGCTCCATCCGTAAATGAAGGGTTCTCATACCACGAAGCGTTAAGAACGCTTCAAGGGAACCGATCACGCCGCCATTAAGTAACCGTCGCTGATGAAGTTCTTCAAGAAGGTCATCGTTACGAACAATTAGGGCACCAGCTAGAAGGTCTGAATGTCCGCCTAGAAACTTTGTCGCTGAGTGCATAACAATATCTGCGCCGAGGTCAAGTGGTAGTTGGCATATCGGTGTCGCAAACGTACTGTCGACAGCAAGTATTGTTCCTTCACGACGTGGCGCGGCACACACCGTGAGTAGGTCAGTGACATCAACAAGTGGGTTTGCTGGAGTCTCAATCCAAACGAGATCAGCGGTGGCGCACGCATCAACCCATGTATCAGTATCGTTCGGGTGGATCCGCCAAATTTTCCACCGGCCCTGAGCCTCACCCTCTTCGGCGAGACCGTTTACACCGTGATACGGATCCGTCGGAAGGGCGAGTGTTGACCCCGCCGGTAAACGGTGAAGAACTGCAGCAGCGGCAGCCATACCTGACCCAAACATGAGTGCATTACCACCTTCGATTCCGCCTACAAGTTCCTCCAGCCGATTTACTGTTTCTGTTTGCTCGGATCGCGAGTACACACGTTCATGTGGGAGATAAAAATTGGAAGCCGGCATTGGTGGGCTATTTAGTGGTGCGCCGATACTACGGTCACGACCAGCAGCTATGAGAAACGTTCCCTTATCTAGGTCGGGCGTAACGTCGTTTGCTGGTTCGTCGCTCATATTAAATTCTTATGCATTGACATCAATGACCGTTCGTCCTCTGATTTTTCCGTCCAAAATTTCTGGAGAAAGAGTAAATATGTCATTGAGTCCAAAAGTTGCTGTCATTGTTTCTAAGAGTTTGGGATCAAGATCAGAAGCTAAACGGTCCCAGGCTTTTAAGCGTTGAGGACGTGGAACCATTACTGAAAATATTCCTTTAAGAGCAACCCCTCTTAAAATAAATGGGGCTACAGAAGTAGATAAGTCCATGCCTTGTGCCAGCCCACAAGCAGCAACACACCCGAAAGGTTGGATAGCGGCTAAAACGTTAGCCAATGTATGGCTACCTACAGCATCAATAGCTCCAGCCCAGCGTGTACTCATCAATGGTCGTTTTGATTGTTCCGATAATTCTTGACGATCAATAATTGTCGAAGCTCCAAGAGAAGTTAAATAATCTGCTTCTTCGGTGCGCCCAGTGGAGGCATGTACTTCATATCCTCGAGTTGAGAGCAAAGCAATAGCAATACTTCCTACTCCACCCGAAGCGCCGGTCACAAGAATCGGTCCTGCTTCAGGTGTGATTCCATGTTCTTCAAGTGCGAGAACACTAAGCATTGAGGTATAGCCGGCTGTTCCTATTGCCATAGTTTGTGCAGTAGTGAAATTTTTAGGTACTGGGATTGTCCACGCTCCTTGAACACGAGCTCGTTGCGAAAATCCTCCAAAGGTTTCTTCTCCGATTCCCCATCCATTTATTAAAACTTTTTCTCCAACAGGTACTTCTGGATTTGATGATTCGGCTACCGTGCCTGCTAAGTCAATACCAGGTACCATCGGCCAGTTTCTTACAATTGGTGAGGAATTTGTTACTGCGAGTCCATCTTTATAGTTAATTGTGGAGTATTCGACATCGATGAGTACATCGCCTTCAGGTAAATCGCTTTCCTCTAATTGTTTTACTTCAGCGGTGAATTCTTCATCGTCTTTATTGACTACTAGTGCATTAAACATAAGGGCCTTTCAAATTTCTAGTGTCCGAACATTGCAAGCCATTGTTCTTCCGATTTGGGGAGAAACACATAATTTGATGTTCGTGTTTCGCCCATAGAAGCAAATGGCGAGTGAGAGTAACGATGCCCGGGAAATAAAATCGCGTCATCAGAAACTTTTCCAAGGCGGTGAGTGAGGCTTTCGTATAAAGCTGCGGGGTCGCCGCCTGGTAGGTCTGTTCTGCCGCATCCTTCAAGAAAGAGGGTGTCGCCGGCGATTAAACAATTTTCAACAAGGAAACATTGGCTGCCTGGGGTATGTCCTGGTGTGTGAATTAGTTCAATGTCAATTTCTCCAACTGATATGACTTCGCTGCCTTGATGAGCAACGATTTCATTTTGGCCAATACCTGTTACTTTTTGAATAAATTCGGCTTCGTGTTGTTGGGCGTGTATTGGTACAGAGGCGTGTTCAAGTAACTCTTTTACTCCATCAATGTTGTATCCCATCATTGAACCTCCAACATGATCTGGGTGGTAATGGGTTGCGAGTACACCTGTGCATTTCATTCCGTCTTGTTCGAGGATTCCAAGTAAACCATTTATGTCATATGCAGGGTCAACTATTACTGCTTCTCCGGTTTCTCGGTCTCCAATGAAATAAACAAAATTGATCATTTGTTGTGCGATTTGGTTATCTTGCCCAAAGTCATATCCGGAAAGAAGTTGCCGGAAATATAAGCGGTCTTTTTGGTTATTCATGACGCCATGCTTCCTCTGCTCGTGACAAAATTTCTCTTAACGGGACACCTAGTGCTTGAGCTGCACGTACCGCATCATCGTGCTCAATTTTTGCTCGTCCTGATGTTACTTTTACTCCAATAATATGTCCTTCTATCTCAACGGTTTGAAAATCGCGAGCAGCAGGCCAGCGGTGAAGAGTTTGGCTACGTACACCTAAGGATCCTGTTTCTGAAGTTAAAACTTTGGAGATTTTTTCTATTTGTTCTTCGGAACAAAGAACGCTGACTGTATGAGCAGGGCGTCCTTTTTTCATAACGATTGGAGTGATCCATGCGTCATGCGCGCCTTCTTCAAGGCAACACGCGATGGCGTGAGCGAGTGTCTCTCCTGTGGCGTCATCAACATTTACTTCGAGTAGAGAAACTGGTTGTCCTGGTTTAGTTGTTTCAACTGTTTCGCCGATAACGACCTGGGTTAAATTTGGTTGTCCGTCTAAATCGCGTTCACCGGCACCGAAACCAGTTGTTTCTATTTTCATGGAGGGCATTTGACCCCACCCGACTGTCATTGCGGCAAGTAATGCTGCTCCAGTTGGTGTAGTGAGTTCAAAGGGGATATTTGATCCGTGTATTGGTGCTCCTTGAAGTAATTTTACGGTGGCGGGTGCAGGTATTGGAATCTCTCCATGGGCGGCTTGTGTTGTTCCTATTCCAGTAGTTACTGGTGATGACCAAACTTCATCAACGCTAAGTATTTCTAAAGCAGCACAAGTGCCAACTATGTCAATAATGCTGTCGATCGCTCCGACTTCGTGAAAGTGCACGTCTGCGGGATCCATGTCATGTAGTTGTCCTTCGGCCACTGCAAGAATTTCAAAAGTGTCAAGAGCTCGTTTTGTTACCCGTTCAGGCAATTCTGCTTTTTTTATAAGATCAGTAATTTCACTTGCTGTTCGATGGGTTTTGGTTTCATTAGTAATTACGTTCACTTTGGTTCCTGATTGACCACAACGAAGAACTTTTTCAAAACTAATTGTCCAGTCAGGAAGTTCAAGTTTGTTCAACATAGAGACAATTTCTTTCTGATCTGCCCCTGCATCAACGAGAGATCCGAAAGCCATGTCCCCGGCGATTCCTGAAAAACAGTGGAACCATGCTTTTCGTATCATTTATCAACCGCTCCGATCTGGCGAAGTACAGCGCATGCAGCACCGAAACCATTATCTATGCCTGTCACAGTGATCCCTGAAGCACAAGATGCCAACATTCCAAGTAGTGCGGTAACTCCATCAAGTGAGGCTCCATAACCAACGCTAGTTGGAACTGCAATTACAGGAACGGAAGTTAACCCTCCAATAACACTTGCAAGAGCTCCTTCCATGCCGGCCACCACAACTACAGCGTTAGCGTTATAAAGAGTGTCAAGGTCTGCGAGTAAGCGGTGGATTCCAGCCACCCCTACATCTACTAGTCGGTTTGCTTCTATTCCATGTGCCCATAAAACCGCTACACATTCGTCAGCAATAGGCAAATCTGCAGTTCCAGCGGTAGCAACTAAAATATTTTCTTCGCGGGCTGGTTGAGGTCTCCATACAACTGTCTCATTAATTACTGTTCCATTTGAGTTAACTGATAAGGCTGCAGAAATTTGCTCTTTGTTTGCTCGAGTTAATACGACAGGTCCGCTGCCATTTGTGAGTAGTTCATCGACAATTAGTGAAACATCTTCAGGAGTTTTTCCTGGCCCGTATATTGCTTCTGGAAGTCCTTGGCGCAATGCTCGATGATGATCAATGCGCGCGTTTCCGATATCTGCAAAGGGAAGATTTTGCAATTGTCGCACTGCTAAATCAGGTTTAATTTTTCCTGAAGCAACATCGTTTATTAAATTTTTAAGTTCGTTAGCGTCCACAGCACTATCCTTACCTATTGTGAGTAATAACACACCCTCCGCCACAACAGTTCTTTCATTTCTTGGACCACTCGGTACTTTTACCGATCAGGCTTTGCTTACCCAAAAAGATTTGTCTATTTGTGATTTGAATCCTTTACCTTCAATTCCTGAAGTGTTACATCGTGTTTCTGATGGTAGGTCTGATCTTGGTTTTGTTGCAATAGAGAATTCAATTGAAGGCAGTGTAAATATCACTCAAGACACACTTACGTTTGAAACCGATGTTCTTATTCAACGAGAAGTAGTTATTTCAGTTCAAATGAACCTTTTAGTTAATTCTAATGTTGGATTAGAAGATATTGAAGAGGTGGTCTCTTTCCCTCATGCGACTGCTCAGTGTCGGCAATGGTTAGAAGAGAATTTACCGAATGCTGTTAATCGCGCTGCGAATTCAACAGCGGAAGCAGCACAGCAATTGGCTGATAGTGGGGCTTCAAATATTGCAACTATTGGTTCTGCTCGGGCTGCGGAAGTTTATGGTCTAACTATTATTGCTGAAGATATTGAAGACCATCCAGAGAATCAAACAAGGTTTGTTTTAGTAGCTAAGGAAGGTATTCCTGCTCCTACGGGTCACGACAAAACTTCGTTAATTATTTTTCAGCGAGCTGATCGTCCTGGGAGTTTGTTGGGGATTTTGCAGGAGTTTGCTGCACGGACTATTAATTTGACTCGTCTTGAATCTCGACCAACGAAACAAGCTCTTGGTGATTACTGTTTTTTAATTGATATTGAAGGCCATATTGCAGATGAATTAGTCGCTGATTGTCTTCGGGTATTACAGACCAAGCACGGGCAAGTTAAGTTTTTAGGTTCCTATCCAACTGATTCAGGAAGTAGTGATGATCAGGATAAAAATATTCGGAATGCGGTTTCGGCTGCTTCACAAGAGGCTGATGATTGGCTGACAGATTTACGTAATCAATTACCTAAATAGAGAAACTAATTTTTTAACGCTGCTGGGATCATGTCCCCATGGGCTTCTAATAGTTCATCTACAAGTTCCCAAATCTTTTCAAGAGATAATTCAGTTGAGGTATGCGGATCAAACATAGCTGCATGATAAATATGATTTCTATCTCCTTTTAATACAGCTTCTACCGTTAATTCTTGAACGTTAATGTTTGTCAACA
>Ga0208127_1000425_pt1 | contig 21740 bp, 21 predicted proteins | sample ETNtaG_6_FD_185751 | JGI IMG/M metagenome (GOLD analysis project Ga0208127, IMG submission 185751) | Marine microbial and viral communities from oxygen minimum zone, Eastern Pacific Ocean - ETNP201306SV45 (SPAdes) (version 2) | ecosystem: Environmental > Aquatic > Marine > Oceanic ... | reverse complement strand
AAAAGAAATTTATAAAAATCCCTGATGATAAAAATAAAATGGTTAAAAATTCCAAGTTTTCATTATTAAGAATAATTTTTGTAATAACACTTAAAAATTCAAGTAAAAAAATTATCAATACTGAAGAGCAAAGAAAAAAATAAAGACTAAAAAAATATTTATTACCTATCAGTTTTTCCACGAAATATCACCAAAGATATTGTTTTTGAAGTCAAATTCCTTGAATTCTTCGAGTGAGTCTTTTATCGTGGTTGAATCTCCGTGACCAGGCATAACGATAGTTTCTTTAGGAAGAGTGTAAAGCTTATTTTTTATAGATTCATAAATTTTTTTGAAATTTTGTGAATCTATTGTTTTTCCGGGTCCTCCAGGGAAAAGTGTGTCTCCACTAAACAAAAATTTTTTTTCATCTAAATCTATAAAATAGCAAACTGATCCCTCAGTGTGTCCCGGAGTATATATTAAATTGATATCTATGTTTGTTATATTAATTTCATTTTGATTTTTCAAGCGTATGACTGTGCCTGGGTAATTTAAGTAATTAGCATCAGCAAATCCAATGTATAGATCAAGTGGCCCCAATCTCTCAGAAAGGAGCTCTAAGCCCTCTATGTGATCATAATGGCCATGAGTAATAGCAATTTTAATTTTTTCTTGATTGAGTGTTTTATCAAACTTATTTCTTGGAGTTTTATTGATAAGCTCTCTGGGATTATCAGGCACGTCTATTATCAAGCATTCATTAGTTGAAGTATTAGTTATTAAATATGAATTATTGCTTAATCCACCAGAAATAAACTTTTCAATTTGAATTTCTTTATTCTCGTAAAGCTTCATGAAGATTGAGGTTCAGGGAATCCTTTTTTAGCTTTAGGATTTTCACTCTTTTCTTTGTCTTTAACTTTTTTAACTTCTGTTTTTGCAAACATTTCAATATTTAGAGGTTTGCCTTCCATTAGATCTTTGAATTGATCTGCATCTAAAGTTTCGTACTTTAGTAAAGCTTCTGCTAAAAGTTCTAATTTTTTCTTGTGTTTCTTTAAGATTTTATTTGCATTGTTTTTACCGTCTGTTAGAAGTTTAGAAATTTCTTTATCAATTTTTATAGCTGTTTCCTCAGAATAATCTTGTTCTTCATTTTGTTCTCTTCCTAGGAACACTGCTTGCTGTTTTTTACCATAGGTTCTTTGAGGAAGTTCAGGAATCATACCATATCTCATAACCATTTCCCTAGCAATCTTCGTTGCCTGCTCAAAATCATTTGAGGCACCGGTTGTAAGTACTCCTTTATGGGTTATAAATTCTGCTTCTCTTCCACCCATCATTGATGCAATCATTGCTTCTAATTCAACTTTTGTCATTAAAGATTGATCTTCTTGTTCATATCTTGTAAATCCTCCAGCGTGACCTCTGGAAACTATTGTTATTTTTCCAACGTTTTTACCTTCAGGCATAAAATATGACACTACAGCATGTCCCGCTTCGTGATATGCTACTAATTCTCTTTCATTTTCACTAATAACTTTTGATTTTCTAGCTGGCCCCATAGAAACTCTATCAATCGCTTCAGTTAAGTCAGCCAAGGTAATTGTTTTTGAATTTCTTCGAGCGGTTAACAATGCAGATTCATTAATTAGATTTGCTAAATCAGCCCCTGAAAAACCAGGTGTTTGCTTAGCAATTGCTGCCATGTCCACTTTTTTATCAATAGGTTTGCCTTTTGCATGGACAGAGAGTATTTCAGTCCTGCCATTAACATCTGGATTATCAATTGTAATTCTTCTGTCAAACCTCCCTGGTCTTAACAGGGCAGGGTCTAAAATATCGGGTCTGTTAGTAGCTGCTACAACTATCACATTATTATTGGTGTCAAAACCATCCATTTCAACAAGGATTTGATTAAGTGTTTGTTCTCTTTCATCATGACCTCCACCCAATCCTGCTCCTCGATGTCTTCCAACGGCATCGATTTCATCAACGAAAATAATACATGGAGAATGTCTCTTTGCTTGGTTAAATAAATCTCTAACTCTAGAAGCTCCTACACCAACAAACATTTCTACAAATTCTGATCCTGAAATAGAAAAAAATGGAACTCCTGCTTCTCCTGCTACTGCTCGAGCAATTAAAGTTTTACCTGTACCTGGGGGTCCGACTAATAATACACCTGAGGGAATTTTTGCGCCTATCGATGTGAATCTTTCAGGAAATTTTAGAAATTCAACAACTTCTTCTAATTCCTCTTTAGCTTCTGGTAATCCTGCTACATCAAAAAAAGTTACATTTGCTTTTGTCCCAACAAACATTTTTGCTCTACTTTTACCGAAATTCATAGCACTATTTCCTGATCCCTGTGCTTGCCTCATTATAAAAAACAAAAATCCGAACATTAGTATAAATGGTAATAAGCCAATTAGGATTGAAAAAATTGTTCCTAGACCTCCGCCATTTTTTACAACCACGGAGTAAGATGAAGGATCTACATTTGAAGCGGACATTATTTCGTAAACGCTTGTACCTGGTTCTTTAGTTGCTTTGAATATTTCTCCATTTTTTGAATAAGTTAGCTTGTCACCATTAACTTCAATATTTATTGGATAAGCTGTCCCTTCAGCACTTTTTGAAATTCTTACAAGGTGACCAAGGTCTTTTTCTTCTGAACTTTCGAATGATCTCCCTAGGAATAAATAAAAGGCTCCAATCATTAATAAACCGGCGATAACATAAGTGATACTATTATTAAGAAATTTTTTGTTCATTTGAGGGATTTTTTTTTATTATTTATAATAAAATGCTATCACAAGAATAAAAAAAAAATAATTATTTGTTCATAAATAAATTACTTATTCTTATCAACTATTGTCTACTTGTGATACTATAGATTAGTAGACTTTTTATAATAAAAAATTTGAGATATAGGAGTAAAAAATAGCAAAGGAATATAGAGTTAACGAGCGCATTAGGTCTAGCTCTGTTAGGTTGATTTCAGGTGAAGATCAATCCAACTCTAAAATTTTGAAAACTGCCGAAGCTATGCAAATGGCAATGGAAAATGGTCTTGACCTTGTTGAGGTATCACCAAATCAGGATCCTCCCGTATGTAGATTGCTAGATTATGGAAAGTTTAAGTACAATCTCTCTAAAAGAGATAAAAAAAATAAGAGTAAAACAACTCAAACTCAAAGAGAAGTTAGGCTAAGGCCCGGAACTTCTAAGCATGATGTTGAGTTAAAGATAAAAAAAGTTAGATCTCTTCTTGACGATGGATCTAAAGTTAGAGTAGCTGTTATGCTGAGAGGTAGAGAAGCTGCTCATCCAGATTTCGCTATGAAAGTTTTGAGATCTGTAGCTGAGGGTGTAAAAGATATGGCTAAACTTGATAAGAGGCCTTCAAATGAGGGAAGAACTTTAAGTTTAGTAGTTTCTCCAGCTTTCCCAATTGGGACAATGAAAAATAAAGATAAAGAAAATAAAGAATAAAAATGCCAAAGATAAAGACTAATAAAGCTGCAAAAAAAAGATTTCACGTGACTGGGTCAGGAAAACTAGTCCGAACTAAAGGACCTAAAAGTCATTTGAGAAGAAAAAAGGCTAAAAGAGTTAAAAGATTATTTGGTGGTAAAATTGAACTGGATTCAACAAGGATTTCAGATAAAATAAAGAATCTAATATAAGGATTTTGGAGAAAAATGTCTAGAGTTAAAGGTGGAATGACCACCAGAAGAAAACATAAATCTATACTCAAGCAAGTTAAGGGTCATAGAGGGGCTAGTAGAACAAGAATTCGAGCCGCAAAGGAATCCTTAACTCATGCCTTAAATTATTCTACTAAGCACAGGCACCTTAAGAAAAGAACAATGAGAAGGCTTGCTATCACAAGAATTAATGCAGCTGCTCGTGAAAACGGTATTTCATATTCAAAATTTATGAATCTATTAACGCAAAGAAATATTCAAATTGACAGAAAATCCTTAGCTGAACTAGCTGTTAGAGAACCTCAAGGATTTGCTTCATTGGTAGAGCAAGTAAATTCCTAAATTTCTAGATAAACTATAGAACTGTCTGCCATTACAAATCCTATTAATAAAAATAGATATAACAGTGAGTATTTATATATTGATACAGCCGATTCTCTGTCTTGCTTTTGGTACAGCTGATAGGCCATTATTATCAAAATGAAACCAAGAATTATTGAGCTTATAATATATATCCAACCTAAGCTTGAAGATATAGTTACTGTCAATGTGGTTATAAAGACCAGCAATATACTGTAAAGTAAAATCTGTAGAGAGGCATTTTTCGTACCTTTTACTACTGGAAGCATAGGGATATTTGCTTTTTCATAATCATCTTTTATCATTATTGCCAATGCCCAAAAATGTGGCGGAGTCCAGAAAAAAATTATTAAGAAAAGATAAATTGCCTCCAAAGTTAGATTATTATTTATAGCTGCATAACCAACTAACGGAGGAAATGCCCCTGCTGCTCCTCCAATTACTATATTTTGAATAGTTCTTCTCTTCAAATATAGTGTATAAATTACAACGTAGAAAAAACCTCCTGCAAAGGCTAGTATTGCTGCCAGTAGGTTATTTAGAAAGAATAATGAAGCAAATGAAACCAAAGAAAGAAATATCGAGAATAGTAATGCATTATTATGTGTTATAGACCCATCAGCAATAGGTCTATTCTTTGTCCTTCCCATATCTTGATCAATATCTGTCTCGAAATACATATTTAGTGTTGCTGCTGCCCCTGAAGCACAATAGCCCCCTACAAAGAGCCCGATGGATTCTAATAAACTTGGGACACCTTGTTTAGCCAAAAATGCACCACCAAAACTGGTAAATATAAGTAAGGTCAAAACCCTGGGTTTAGTCAAAAGAAAATAGTTTTTTATTACAGTGGACATTAACTTTTTTATGTTTTTTTAGTATTTACCACCATTATAATCGATACTGAAACCATCCAAACTATTGTTGCAAGCCCTAAATGAATTGAACGAGACCAAACTGAAAATTCTGAGATTGGGATTGATGCGCCTATAAGTGTTTGTAATATTCCAACAAATAACATCAAGTATCCTAATCTAACAAAAGTTTGTTCTTGCTTAGATCTTATTAGCACTATAGACAATCTTAAAATATGTAATAACAAGCCAATAGAAATTATTCTATGTGCCATATGTATCCATTGATTTGTATATCTTGGTATAAAATAATCATCACACAATGGCCATCTATAACATACAGAGCCTGCTCCTTGCCAAACGGCATATGCACCAGATAACAATGATGCAATTGCTAGAAATGCGGTAATTAATGCAAGGTTCCTAACTTTTTTATTTGTTTTTACTTTGGTTATGTTCACAGAAATAAACGATGCAACCATAAGTGCAGCTATTGTTTGTGCGCCAGCTAAGTGCACGGTTCTGATTGCAGGATTTAATTCTGATAAAACTACTGCACCGCCAATGCCTCCAACAATAATAATCAGCAATAGTGTGAATGTATAAATTTTTACAGTTGAATTAAATTTTCTATAAACAAGATATGAAAAAATCACAAGCATTATAGAAACAATTCCAAAAAGAACTCCTGAAGTTCTGTGACTCCATTCTATAATCGCATGATAATCATTCGGTGGAATCCAAGACCCGAAACATGTAGGCCAATCTGGGCAACCATCTCCTGAATCTGTTACTCTAGTAAAAGCTCCGCATGTTGGTTGGAAAAAAGAAAAGAATATACCTAGTAGAGCAAAGGTGAGTAAAAATTTTTTATTAGTAATTTTTTTTTTCTCCATATTTTAATTAGACTAAATTAAATCAAATTAATATATATTTAAAATGCTTTTCTAAAAAAAAATAAAAATTAAATGGCAATTTTAGGTATTGAAACATCGTGTGACGAAACTGCTTGCGGAATTATTGACCTTGATGGGAATATTCTAAGCAACATTGTTGCATCTCAAATTGAAACTCACGCACCTTATGGTGGAATAATTCCTGAGCTAGCTTCAAGAGCTCATATAATAAATATTCATAAAGTAGTTGATGAGGCTATAAAAATGGCAAAATTGTCTTTATCTGATATTTCGGCAGTTGCAGTAACTAATGGACCAGGATTGGCGGGCTCATTATTAGTTGGATTAAATTTTGCTAAAGGTTTAGCATCTTCTTTGAATATCCCTTTGATAGGAGTTAATCATTTAGAAGGGCATATCTCCGCATGCTTTATAGAAGAAAATAGATTTAATTTTTCCAAAAAAGAATTATTCCCTTGTATTTCATTGCTCATATCAGGAGGACATACGGAGCTTATTTTAATGAACGATTATGACTCCTATAAACTTTTGGGGCAGACAAGAGATGATGCTGTGGGTGAAGCTTTTGACAAAGTTTCTAGAATATTAGGATTAGGATATCCTGGGGGGCCAGTTATTGAAAAATGGGCTCAATCTGCAAAAAGAAAAAAATATACTCTACCAAAAGCATGGTTGCAAAAAGATGAAGAATTTAGCTTTAGTGGTTTAAAGACTGCTTCAAAAAATTTGGCTTATGAAAAAATTTATAATAATAACCTTTCTCAAGAAGAAATAAAGGATGAAATTTCAGAACTAGCTTACTCTTTTCAAGTTTCGGTATCTGATGTTCTTGTCACAAAATCAACTCGTGTTGCTGAAAAATATAACTGTACTAATATATTAGTTTCTGGAGGGGTTGCAGCAAACGGTTTCATAAAAGAATCATTTCAGAATAAGTTTAATGGTTCAATATTTCCTGAAAGAAAATATTGTACAGATAATGGGTTAATGATTGCTTGTAGAGGTCTAATTGATTACAAAAAGAATAAATTTATTGAACCAAAAGAAATAAACGTAATGCCTCAATTAAATGTTACATAGATTTTTACTTTGATGTTTTATCAAGTAATGTTCTCTTAAATTCTAAAAACATATTTTTCTTGTGACTAGGAAATTCTAAAACTATGTCAATGCTCGTGGTTTTGATAGTCATTTTTAAGTAACTAGATAAAATAAAATAACTTATAAAAAATATTAATCCTCCAATAAAACTAAAAATCGATATCAAGGTGCTCATTAAATTCTCTTCAAGAAAATACCATGAAATTATTGAGGTCAAGAATCCTAAACATGACCATAATAATTTAGAGTATTGATTATTAACCCCATCAACTAAAATAGAATTTATTTTGCTCAATATTACACTTTTTATGGATTCATTATCCTTAAATCTTAAGTAGTCTCCATAAATAGCTAATTCTTTATTTCCTGATCTTACAAATGAAATTTTACTCATTTTTTATTTGTCACCCTGTGATATAAATTCTCTTCCGCTCTCTATCATTAGTTCTTGAATTGATAATGTTCTCATAATATCGTCTTGGACAATTTTATTATTTGCTCTTGCTTTAGATTCTATTTCAGCTGTAAGTTTTTGTCTTTTAGGGTTTTCCGGCTCCCCTGGGATGCCCATTGAAGCTGCTAAATCATTAGGTCCACCAGTTATTCCTGATAATCCTTCTACACTTAATATTTCATCTAAATTATCCCATCCAGGTACCGATTCAATTTGTGCTATTACAAGCATATTTTTGTTAGTCCAATTAGCAAAATCTAATTTTCCTCCATACTCATTGATTTTTTTGTCATCATTAAATTCCGTTCCTCTTCCCCCTCCCCAAGATCTTTTTCCAGAGGGTGGAAATAAGCAAGCATCTGCGAAATCTTGTGCTTCTTTTTTTGTTTCAACATGTGGCCCAACTATACCTTGAACGCCTCTGTCTAGGTATAAATTAATCCAATATGGGCTTTTATCAGGAACTCTTGCAGTTACACTCATGCCATACCCATTTGCAACTCTACAAATATCATCTATTGATTCAGGTGAAAAAAGGCCATGTTCTCCATCGCAATTTATAGCATCAAATCCTGCATGAGAAGCAAGTTCAACTAAGTGCAATGAAGGGTATGTTAAACCAAATACATTTGCTTTTTTACCTTCCTTATTTTTTTTCAATATTGTATTCTCTATCATGATTTTATTCCTTTTCTAATTAAATAGTTTTATTAGCTCCTCCTCGAGCATTTGTATTTACGAATGGAGGATGTTTTTTTATTTCTTTTTCATTTATTTCAAGACCTAAACCAGGCTTATCAGATAGTGTAACATATCCATCTTTTTGTCTTGGGAACCCATCAAATACCTTAAAATAGTGAGGTGAATAAAATTCCGCGTGGTATTCCATTATTTCAAAGTTGGGTATATTTTTACAAAGATGCATTTCTGCAATAGCACCTACAGGTGAGCAGGTGTTGTGTGGAGCAATAGTAATATGTTTTGACTCGGCCATGTTAGATATTTTTTTCAACTCAGTCAATCCTCCAGCGTTTGCAATATCTGGCTGAAGTACATCTGCAGCATTTTTATCTATAATTTCTCCAAAAGGGAATTTTGTATATAATCTTTCGCCTGTGGCAATAGACATATTTGTATGTTTTTTTAGCTCTGAAAGCTCAGAAATATTTTCTTCAGAAACAGGTTCTTCAAAAAATAAAGGCTCATACTTTTTTATCATTTCGGAAATTTTTACAGCTGTCATTAAATTAAATTTTGCATGTCCTTCGATTAGAATTTCAACATTTCTTCCGACAGCTTTTCTGACTTCTTTTATTCTGTTTTCGCTTAGGTAAAATTCTTCTTTTGATAATGTATAAAAATTTTGTTGCCCAAAAGGATCAAACTTAATTGCTTTGTAGCCCATTTCAATTACTTTTTTTGATTCTTCTGCGTTAAGCTTTGGAGAACCAGGATTTGTGTACCATCCGTTAGCATAGACCATGATTTTTTCTCTTACTGAGCCGCCTAAAAGCTTATAAACAGGGAGGCCTAATAACTTACCTTTTAAGTCCCAAAGAGCTATATCTATTCCAGAAATTGCAGTTGTTGATATTCTTCCACCTCTTTGCATTGAGTTGTTATATGCATTAAGCCACAGTGCCTCACTATCCATTGGGTCATTACCCTTGTAATATTTTTCAAAAATAAATTTTATTTCATCTATTACTCTTTTGTCATCACCTAAATAACTTGCATCTCCAATACCAAATTCATCTGAATTACTACAGTGTATTATGGGTATTAACCAGTTTCTTGAAGCATTGTGATGTTCAGCTGAAAATTGTCTGAATTCTAATTTTTCTATTCTATTCATAATTTAGTATAAAAGCCCTTATTTCAAGTATAAATTTTCATAAAAAAAAATTACTTTTTTTTATTGACATATGCGCATATTATATATACTCTACGTACAACTCGCAGATTTAACTGTGGGGTATTGAACTTTTAATTTTAGGTTTAGAATGAATTAGCCGTAAGTTTATGTAATTAGCGGAGAGTTTTGAGAGAGCCTATTGTAGATTTTCTTTCCCCCTTTTTCTGATGCGAAAAAATAAACAAGTCCACTGGATTTCTGGTGGATAAGTGTTGGAGGAAAATTTATGAGTATAAATATACTACGTAAATCTGGTATGCTAGCTGGATTGCTGGTTGCTTCAATGCTAATGGTTCTAGTTGTTGCTTGTGGAAGTGACGATGCTGATTCATCATCATCATCATCATCTTCTGCTTCATCGGCTGCTCCTGCTGCACCAAAAGCACCTGCTGCACCTGCTGCACCTGCCAAACCTGAAGCGCCAAAAGCTGCTGCTCCTGCTGCTAAAGCAGAAAGTAAAGCAACAAAGGCTGCTAGTGCTTCATCATCTTCGACTTCTGCTCCAAGTGGCCCAAGCGGGAAACTTGTAAGAGCCCACCATGAGGTTAATCCGGTATTCGGAACTCCTTGGTCAGGTCCTTATAAGTGGTCTGCTGCTGACTTGATCGGTATCGGAGAACACCTTTTCTATTTTGATAAAGGTAATGCTATGACTCCACAGATGGCAAAATCATGGTCTATCGACCCTGCTGGAACAAAAGTCACTATCGAACTTAACGAAGGTATGAAGTGGCAATCTCCTAAAGGATATGAAGATACAGACTTTGGTTATGTTACTGCTGAAGACAGAGTAAGATGGTTTAACACAGTTAACGGTACTGTAAACCCTGATAGCTCATACCCAGATTCTGGTGATATTGGTGCTATTTTCACAAAAGCCGAAGTTATTGACGACCTTACATTTGAAATTGGATTGGTAAGTCCAGTATTTTTCTGTTTACCATTATCTGAGTTCGGTTGTTTAGGTGCTGCTCCTGTACAAGGTGCTGTACACCACGTTGATATGATGGGAGCTGACTGGGCTTCTAAGAATGCTGTTATGTCTGGACCATATGCTCACGGTGAGTGTACTGCTGGTGACAGATGTTCAGTATTTGCTGTAGAAGATCACTGGAGAGCAAACCCACAAGTAGCAGAAATTGAAGTAATTCAAGTTCCTGAGTCACAAACTCAGGTTGCTATGTTAAAATCTGGTGAAGTAGACATGGCTGTAGTTGACTATAAGCTACTTGCTGATGTTGTTTCTGGATCTGATGATCTTAGATTCCTAGAGACTATGCCAGGTGGATATGTTGGACAATCAATCATTTTCCCAGGTAACCTTTGGGAAGAAACACATGCAAGAACTGGTGAAGCATTGAACCCTTGGGATTCACCTGCTTACGATAAAGATATTGCATGGGTTGGTGATCCATGGCAAGAAGACTCATACCACGAAGGTGGAACAGACTCATCTGTTGTAAGATATACAGATACTGACAACCCTGCAGGTATGACTGACATGGAACAAGCAAGACTAGTAAGACTTGCTCTTTCTACAGCTCTAGACAGAAATGGTATTAACGATTCTCTATTAAACGGAATCGGAACACCAATCTACTCAGAGTACATGGGACCAGAATACCCTGGTTGGGATCCTAAGAGAGACACTGGAGTTTGGGATGCTGAAGGAAACAAAATTTCTGCAACTGGTGGAGTAATTTACGAACTTCCTGATGGAGACATCGAGGCTGCTGGTAAACTACTAGACCAAGCAGGTTACCCAGCAGATGCTAATGGTAATAGAGCTATTGATGGCCTAGTACTACAAGCATATGCAGCTGAAGCAGGTCCTGTAGGACTTGAAGTAGCTGACACTGTTATGAGTGACTGGGCTAGACTTGGAATTGAAATTTCAGGACTAGTAGAAGACTATGGTGGAGTTATTTCACCTAGAATGAAGAGAAGAGAACAGTATCTTCCAGTATTGAAGAACTGTGATGTTCACTCAAACGTATGGCCTGAAGACTGGCCTATTCCTCCAGTTGACACTTCAAGAACACGTCCTTCATGGGGTTGTGGATTTGAATCAAAAGCTGGAGCAAAAAGTGTAGCTAATGTTCTTATGGAACAAGATGCTGAAAAGAGAAAAGCAATGCACAAAGATATTGTAGATTACAGTATGTACTGGCTACAATATGCTGGTGTTTACCAAGTACCTAAGGGTATCGTAGTAAACGACAGAATTAAGTCATGGAATGCTCCTCAGCAACACTATGCTAACGTTTCAAATAACCCAGAATTAATAGTTCTAAACGACTAAAAATTCTTATTAATTGATTAAAAGTTCAATTAAGTGAAAAAAGTGGGAAGAAAACTTTATTTCTTCCCACTTTTTTTGTACTATCAAAACAACTATTTAAAAAGTTATATTCAAACAAGTTATATATATATATATTTTAGAGAAGAGAGATTACAATGCTTAGGTTTTTAGCAGGGAGACTATTTTCCTCATTTCTGTCTATTATTGGTGCGACATTAGCAGTATTTACTTTGACCAATTTTCACAATGATCCTAGATTATTGTTTGTGCCAGATAGTGGTAATGGAATCACTCAAGAACAATGGGATAAACTTGGTGAAAGGTTAGGAATGAACAAACCTTTCCATGAGAGATATATTGACTGGATAGGACGAACACTAAGAGGTGATTTAGGTATTTCTTTGGCTAGACAAATGGCTGTTACAGATATTGTTTTAGCAAAAATTCCAGCAACTTTAGAATTGGCGTTAGGAGGTTGGATATTTGCTATCTTACTGGGAATACCCACGGGAGTGGTAGCTGCCGTATTTAGAGGCTCTTTTTGGGACTATCTTGCAAGAGGAGCGGCGCTTGTCGGTCAAGCAGCACCTCCATTTGTTACAGGTTTAGTACTTATATATATATTCAATCAGTGGATTCAACCTGGTGGAGAGCCTTTGCTTCCTGCAGGAGGAAGAAAGCCAGAATTTGATGTGAAAGATTATGTTTTACCATGTATTGCTTTAGGTTGGGGAGCAGCTGCGGCATTGATGAGATTGACTAGATCTTCCATGCTCGAAATTTTAGATTCAGAATATATAAGATTGGCTAGAGCCAAAGGTGTAAACTTTACTACTGTTATTTTCAAGCATGCACTTAGAAATGCATTGATAGCACCAGTTACTAGTGCACTTTTGATTTTCTCAGGTTGGCTAAATGGTGCATTAGTGGTAGAAATCATTTTCTCATGGCCTGGAATTGGATATGATGCACTTTATAGAGCTGTTAACGACAATGACTTCCCTCTACTTTTGGGAACAGTATTTGTATTTATTTTGATTTATTTAATATTTGCTACTATTGCTGATATTGCATACACAATAATTGACCCTCGGGTTAGATTGAATTAGTAAGGAGAATATATAATGACAACTGAAACATCTAGTTCACAATTTAACCCTTTGAAATATTGGCTTGTAACGTGGTCTTTCTTTAGAAGATATCCTGTTTTTCCAGCTGTAATCTTAGTGGTTTTGGTGATAGCGGCAATAATTGGCCCTACAGTGGCTCCTTACGAAAGAGATATTGGTGATGTTAGAGCAAGGCATAATTTACCAGGAACAGTAGATATAAAATTCCCTACTAAGCCTAAGGGAGGAATAGATCTAACTGATACTGATATTTCAGCAGGTTCAACTTTTATGACAACTTATGAGCTTCCTACTGATAACCAGATTTTTGATATAGATAAAGATGGTTCATACAACAATAATATTTCTTGGAATGAAGATTCTCCAAATACGCCAGATATCTTATTCAGTAATATAACCCAAGAGGGTGCGGTTCTTAATTTTGAAATTATCGCCAATGAAGATATATTTGAGGGACAGAATGACAATATAATTTTAGATGTTCAAGTGATTAGAACTGATACTAAATTACTAGATATTTGGCCTGATGGATACCATTTTTTGGGTAATGATCATGTTGGAAGAGATGTGTTTAGTAGATTGTTGCATGGAGCTCAAATATCTATGATGGTAGTTGGAATTTCATTGGTAGCAGGAATGACTATTGGAGTTGCTTTGGGACTTATTGCTGGTTATACCGCTACAAGGTATGAGCCTAATATTGGATTCAATGTCACTTATAAAGGTAAAAAAAGAAGAATTGCTATCCTGAGTCCGTGGCTTGTAGATGAATTTATAACAAGATTTGTAGATATTTGGTACGCCTTACCATTCCTTATGGTTGCACTTGTTGTAACCTTGATATTTGGAAGAGGGCTAACTGTTCTAATGGGTGTTCTTGCGTTGATAGCATGGAGTGGATTCGTTAGGGTTATAAGAGCTCAAACTCTTATAATAAGAGAATTAGATTTCGTGGCTAGCGCCAAAATAAATGGAGCAACTTCTTTTAGGATTATGTATAAACATATTCTTCCTGGTGTTTTGAATACAGCAGTAGTGGTTGCAACACTAAATACTAGTGGATTGATATTGGCTGAATCTGTTCTAAGTTTCGTTGGAGCTGGAATTCAACCTCCTACTCCTGCATGGGGAGTAATGACTAATGAAGGTAGAGATTACCTTGCCATAGCACCTCATCAAGTTATGGTTCCTGGTGGAGCTATATTCTTGGTAGTATTAGCATTAAATTTCTTGGGAGATTGGCTAAGAGATAGATTAGATCCACGATTGAGACAAGTTGATTAAGAGGTTCATATGAAAAAACTATTAATTGTAATTTCTTTAGCTGTAATATTTGGATGTGGAGGAGAAAATCTTTCGTTTACTAATATTGTTCAAACACAAACTGCTGAAAATATGCTTGGAAATGCAACAGCAACTGCAGTTGCTGAAGTTACGGAGTGTACAGCAGAGCAAGGGATTGTTTATTCATCATTATCAGAAGATGAAAAAGCAAAATGGGTTGCTGACTGTGAAAGCTCATATACGGCAGCGGCTCAAGCAGTAGGAAAAGATGCTGCAGCTTCTGCACAAAAAGTTGCCATATCTCTAACTGCTACTGCCGAAGCTGGTGGAGAAGCAGCTTGTATAGGTTCAACATGTGATAATGAAGAAGAAACAATTGAAATTGATATGCCGGAAGGACCTGTTCTAGAAGGTGTTGTTGAAATAAGCATTGGTCAAGGAGGAGTTATGGATCCTCAAACAGTTAAGGTTAAATCTGGTACAACTGTCAATTGGCTAAATCCTAAGGGAGCAGCCAGTTCATCTACTTCTGATGATGGACAGGATGACATGTGGGATTCAGGTGCTTTCAACAAAGGACCATTCGATAAAAACCCTGAAGACTGGACCTACTCAAGAGAATTTAGTACTCCTGGATGTTTTCAATACAGATCACTTTATAGTGGAGATGCAGATACAGGTAACTTTGGTGTTGTCTGTGTAGTGGAATAATTATCCTCCACCAACTGGTCTAACTATTTCTATCTTATCTCCATTGGAAATAATGGTTTTATCATAATCGTTTTTGTGGATTATTTTCATGTTTATTGCAACAGCAATCATTTTATTATTTAAGCCCTGAGTTGAAATAAATTCTTCCACAGTCAAATCTTTATTTATTTCAGTTTGCTTACCGTTGAGATAAATTTTATTCATAATATTTTTTTAGTTTGGATATTGATTTTTGTAAGTCAGATGAAAATGCTAAATCGCTTATCAAAGCAGCCCCTTTGGCTCCTGCTTTTACAACATGTGAAATGTTCTCTATGTTTATTCCTCCAATGCCAATAACAGGTTTCTTTGATAGTTTAACTAATTCATTAAATTTCTCAATACCCAAAGTCTTTCCATTCGGATGAGAATTAGAAGAATATATTGTGCCAATAATAAAAGCATTTATATTTTTATCTTCATTATTTGAAACTATTTCTTCTCGAGAATGAATAGATTTAGAAATCCATTTTGCACCACTTTTCATTTTTGCATCAGCTCCACTAGTATTAGATTGGGATGTAATATGAAATCCAAATGGTGAAATTAATTTTGAAGAGATAAAATCAGAATTGATTATAATTCTTGTTTTTCTGGTATCAATTATATTTTTTATTTTTACAGTTAGATCTGTTTTACTTTTTTGATCAAGACTTTTCAGTCTTATTTGGATGAATTCAATCCCATATAATGATGATAGTTTTATGTTTTCTAAAAAAGATTTTTCATTACTAAATTTATTAGGATCTGTGACATAAATTATCATTAAGAATTTACAATATTATCCTTTGGACTGCTTGGATTTGCATGTTCAGATTTTGGAATTCTTCCAGATAAATAAGCATTCCTCCCTGCTTTGACACCAAATTTAAATGCTTCAGCCATCATTTTTGGATCTTTTGCTCCTGCAATAGCCGTATTTACCAAAACAGCATCTGCTCCGCATTCCATTACTAAAGAAGCTTCTGAGGGGACTCCCAATCCAGCATCAACAACAACAGGTATATTTGACTGTTCGATAATTATCTGGATTTCTTCTAAAGCTTGTACTCCTCTTCCAGATCCAATCGGAGATCCTAATGGCATAACTGTGGCACAGCCTATATCCTCTAGTCTTTTAGCTAGTACAGGATCTGGAGAAATGTAAGGCAAAACAATGAATCCTTCTTTTACGAGTTTTTCGCAAGCTTCAAGAGTTCCAATTGGATCAGGTAATAAATATTTTGCATCAGGTATTACTTCTATTTTGATCCAATTAGATTGAGTAACTTCTCTTGCAAGCATAGCTGTATAAATTGCTTCTTCTGCTGTTTTACTCCCTGCTGTATTAGGGAGAATATTATATTTTTCCCAATCAATAACATCAAGTAGATTTTTTTCGTTGGGGTCATCAAAATTTATTCTTCTGATAGCAACTGTGATCATTTCTGTCTCAGAAGCAATTATAGAATCTTTCAAATCTTTTGAAGATCTATGTTTTCCAGTTCCTGTAATTAGTCTAGATTTAAACTTTTTTCCTGATATTACTAAATCATCCATAATATAATAAATTTATGATAAGTTATTTTAATCATAAACCTGTAAAACTTAACTAGAAACCTCAATACTATATTTTTTTGGAAAAAATTTTGAATATAAAGATAAACAAAAAATTAGAAACTCCTAAAATCCATGCAGCTTTGTTTGACCTTGATGGAACTTTATTAAATTCAAAAGAAGAAATACCAAAAAACATTATAGAAAAGATAGGGCTAATAAAAAAACATATTCCTGTTTCTATAATATCGGGAAGGATTTTTTCATCTGTCGTCGATTATTCTAAGTTATTGGGACTTAATTCTTTGCAGATCTCTGATAATGGAGCAATAATTTTTGACCCTATGAATAACAATAAAATTATCTTTAGTAAATCTTTAAATGCAGTAGTTGCCGAATCTGTATTTAAGTTACTTGATAATAATAATTTTGAATATTTTGCAAGTGCTAATGGCCAAACCATGGATCATAGCATGAAAAATAAACCTATAGATAATGTAAATATCATTACCTGTTTTTATGATGATGTAAAAAAATTCATTAAAGATAATAAGATAATTGAAACAAATAAAACTACCTTAATTCATTCTTCAGGAAGTATGGGAGAAGAATATATAAGTTTTATGCCAATTGATGTTCACAAGGGAGTTGCTGTCAATGAATATTCCAAGATTCTAAAAATTAATAAATCTGATATATTTGCAATTGGCGATGGAATGAATGACATTGAAATGCTTAAAGAATCTGGAGTTTCTGTGGCAATGGGAAATTCTGTAAAGGAAGTTTTTGATGTTTCAAAATATTCAACAGGAAAATATACAGACAATGGTACTGAAGAAGTTTTAGATTGGATTCTAAGAGGTTTCGTTAGCTAATTTCTTAACGCCCTATATCCAGCTTTCAATACATTACGCCAGATTTTCATTTCGTTTGATACATTCTCAATCAATTTATTGTTTCCCATATCTATCTCTTGAAATTTTTTTACTCTGGAATTTACTAATTTTCTTTTACTTTTATAGTTTAAATCTGAAAGTTCTTTTATTATGCTTATTTTTATAAGCCTAGACATGTCTTCTGGGCCTTTGCTTGCTCCTAGTGGAGGTTCTTGTATTATTTTGTCTGCGAGCCCTATTTCGAGGCAATCTAAAGCACTGAGTTCATTGTTATTATCTTGGTTATCTGTACTTGTATAAAAAACTGAATTTTCTAGGATCAATACACTATCTGATATAAAGTAAGGTAAAGAGCCTTCAGTTGTTGTTTCACCTGTAATTATAGAAATTATAGGCTGTTCATGATTAGATAAATCCAAAATAGATTTTGAAAGATTATTTCCTACACCTGAAATTTCATTTTCAAAAGTGGTTTGAATGCCCTTGTTATCAACAAAAAAAAGAATAGGTAAATCAAACTTATTTGAAAGATTAATTGCTTTAAATATTTTAGAAATATCCTCATTATTTAATTTACCTTTGTTAGATTTATTTATTCTCTGAAAATTTTGAGAAATTACTATAACTGTCTGGGAGTCAATTTTGGCAAATCCAAGAATTGAAATATTTTTTTCGTTACTCATACCTAATTCAACAAAATCATCCAAAACTGTATTTATATAATCTTTTCCACTTGGCCTGCTTTTATCGATTTTGATTTTTTTTGAATTATTTGAGTAAAAAATATCAGGTAATTCTAAATCAATTTTTTTTGGTATTTTATTTTTTGATATCATCATTTCAAATAAGGTTGAAATTTCTTTTTTTAAATTATTCCTTGAAACAATTTTGTCTACTAAGCCTTGTGAATAAAAATTTTCTGAGGAGATATTTATTTTTTTATTGTTTTTTGAATTTTGGGTCATTTCAGATAAAGTAAACATTCCCATTATTGCACCGGGTTCTGCAAATTTTATATCAGCAGAGTTAGCAAATGAGCTATAAACTTGCCCACCTGATGGATTTGTAAATAGTGTTAAGTGAGGTAATTTTTTGTTTTTTAATTCTCTAGTAGAATTTATGGTTTTTATCATCTGCATTAGAGAAAAAGCTCCTTCTTGAACTCTTCTTCCTCCACTGGATATTATTGATAATACGGGTAAAGAATTTTTTCTTGCATGAGTAAATGCTTTAGAAATTTTTTCTCCTACTATTATCCCCATTGAACCTCCAAGAAATCCGAAATCTAATAAGATAATTACTGCCTTTATCCCTCCTATTGAAGCCGTCCCTGTGATTGCGGCTTCTTCTAAACCAGTTCTTTGTCTTGTGTTTTTTACATTTTTTTTATAGTTGGCGTTAATGTCTAAATTTTTAGGTTTCTTAACAGAAATATTTTTGTTAAATTCAACAAAAGAATTTTGGTCTACTATAACCTCTAGTCTTTTATTAAAATCAATAGAGTAATGAAAGTTGCAGTAAGGACATATGCTGTATTTTGCATAAAAATCAGATTTTTTTATATTTTCTTGGCAATTCAAGCAATCTATTAAATTATCACCTAATCCTATAAAGTTTTCATTATTGTCCATCAAATACTTAACACTTTCCTTGGTTTTCCTGCTTCACCTGGTCCAACTATTCCATTTTCTTCTAACTCATCCATTAGTCTAGCAGCTCTTGGGTAACCAATTCTTAATCTTCTTTGAAGAAGTGAGGTTGATAATGTTTTACTTTGAGAGCTTAAGTCTACAGCTTGATCATATAAAGTATCTCCAGATACCTGAGTAGTCAAGATACTCTCATCCTCAGGGATTTCTAACATTTCTAATGAATATTTTTCATGAAAAGGTTCCCATTGATTAGTTAAATTATAAATATCATTTTCTGTTAAAAACACTCCTTGTACTCTACTCATTTGTGCGTTATCAATAGGACTGAAAAGCATATCTCCTTTCCCTATGAGTTTTTCAGCTCCAACACTATCAAGAACTGTCCTAGAATCTATTTGAGACATGACAGCAAATGATACTCTGCTTGGGAAGTTTGCCTTAATTAATCCTGTAACAACATCAACAGATGGTCTTTGTGTTGCTACTACAAGATGTATACCAATGGCTCTTCCAAGTTGAGCTAATCTCACGATAAGTCTTTCAATTTCACTTCCAGCTTGTAACATTAAATCTGCTAGCTCATCTATTACAACTAAAAGATTCCACATTTTGTGTGAATTTTTCATTTTATTATTGAAATCAGTTATATTTTTTACTCCAACTTTTTCTAAGATTTTGAATCTCATCATCATTTCTTCTACTGTTGCAGATAATACAGAGACTGCTTTATCTGTATCTACTATCACTTCATCTGTATACAAGTGGGGTATTTTTGAATATGGCGTAAGTTCTACTCTTTTAGGATCTATCAAAATCATTCTTACATCGTCCGGAGTTTTTGTAGTTAAAAGGCCGGCAATTATTGAATTTATGAATACAGATTTTCCTGATCCTGTTGATCCTGCTACTAATAAATGAGGCATTTTGGACAAATCAATTACTTTAGGTATTCCATCCATTCCCTGTCCTAGTGGAGCAGGTAAATTATAATTATCTAAATTTTTATTGAATTTTTCATTTTCTATGACCTCTTTGAAATCTACGGTATTTGGAGAAAGATTGGGTATTTCTATACCCATTGTATTTTGAATACCATCAATCACTGCCTCAAACCTTATATTAGGAGAACCTAAAGCTAAAGCTAAATCCTTTTCTCTTCTTAGTACCTGCTCAACTTTAACTCTTTTCTTTTCATTGCCATCTACCCAACCTGGCTTTAATTGATACATAGTAACAGATGGTCCAGATGTATGTTTTTCAATCGAAGTATTTACACCATGTGCAGATAAAGTGCTTATTATAATTTTCTTCGTATCCTCTATCTCATTACTACTTAGTTCTTTTTTTTCTGAAACCATAAACTCTGATGTACTTATCTTAGGCCACTTTAAATTTTCAATCTTAAATTTATCAATATCATTTTCTCCATCGTTGTCACTAAAAGATATGGTCTTATTAAGTACAAATTGATTGCTATTTTCAGTTATTATTTCTTTCGTAGAACTGATATTGTGCGGATCATTTAGCGGTTCTTTTTTTCTAGATTTAGCTTTTTCTGTGATTGAAGCTTTATTATTTACATTTTCAGATGTAATTAAACTTTCATTTTTATTATTACTATTAGATTGAGGTATTTTTATTTTTTTTAAAAATTTATTCACTTCTTTTAGAACAAACTTACTCATATTCAAACTAGATTTCTTAAATAATTGAGGCTTATGTAAAAAAAAGATCAGTAATATAGGGAATAATATTCTAATTATAAGATCTAAATAATTTAAGAAATTTGCACTGTAGGTATTCCAAAAAGATGGCCATTTAGCTAAATTTTCGCCATTTTTACCTGAAAGAGAATAATCAAAAGAAAAATTTGAGCTTGAAACATAATCTATCGAACCCAAAAAAATATAAATAGATATGTTGAATAAAATTATTGAAATAATAGTTTTAGTTGATAAAAATCTTAATGAATTAATTATTGAGTATCGTAAGTAGGTCAATACAAAGACAAAAAAACCTGATATTAAAATTGGAGCTACTCCGAAGTTTTGTCTTATTGAGCTTAACATTATTGGAGAAATAATAATCAAGCTAAATAATAGGATATACAAAAAGAAATTTCGATTTTGGTGTAAATAATAGGAGTAATGTTTCTTGTTTATCTCCATATATTACTCATAGATTAATTAACGAATATGAAACTGCAAAACTTGTATTGAAGAAATATCCTTTCCAAAAAGTAGATAAATTTATTCAAGAAATATTTTGGAGAGTATACTGGAAAGGATGGCTCGAACTAAGACCAAAAGTTTGGACTGATTTCATAGAAGATCTTAAGACTATAAAAGAAGACGAAAAATATCTAAAAGCCGTAAGTGGAGAAACTGAAATTAAATGTTTTAATGATTGGGTAAACGAACTTAAAAATTTTAATTATCTTCATAATCACACGCGGATGTTATTTGCTAGTATTTGGATATTCACATTAGGATTACCGTGGCAAAAGGGAGCAGAGTTTTTCATGAAACATTTATTTGATGGGGATGCAGCTTCCAATACTTTAAGTTGGCGATGGGTTGCTGGAATACAAACAAAAGGAAAAAATTATTTAGCCCAATCATGGAATATAAGTAAATTTACAAATAATAAATATAAAAATGTTAAGTTGAATGAGACTGCCTTACCGATTACTGACAAAAGAGAGTATAAAATTTCACCTTTTCAAATTAATAAAAGTGAGGAAATAAACGAACAATTAATTGTATTCGAAAATGAAATGCACATTGATTTTTTTGATCTAAAAAAATACAAAAAAATTTACTTTGTTTTATTGGATAATAAAAATAGGTCTCTTAAGCTATCTTCAAAAGTTATAGACTATAAAACAGCCGTTG
>Ga0208127_1000424_pt1 | contig 21844 bp, 22 predicted proteins | sample ETNtaG_6_FD_185751 | JGI IMG/M metagenome (GOLD analysis project Ga0208127, IMG submission 185751) | Marine microbial and viral communities from oxygen minimum zone, Eastern Pacific Ocean - ETNP201306SV45 (SPAdes) (version 2) | ecosystem: Environmental > Aquatic > Marine > Oceanic ... | reverse complement strand
CAAAATTAAACAATTAATTAAGCTATATAAAGAAGAGTTTGAATTTTAAAATTTTTAAAACTTAACCTTAAGACTTGAATTACAAAAAATAATTATGTTATAATAGATATAAGTGTTGATTTGAAAGTCAGCTTGCGGACACTATAAAAACCTGCTAAAAGGCAAATTACGTGTCCGTGTACCGAAAGGTACGCGGATTTTTTTATTGGCACTTCTTATTAAAAATAATATTAAATAAGGAGGTCATAATGGCTGGAATTAATGGCATAGTTAATACGCCAAAAAAAGAACACGGATTGGGCACTAAATCTATACACGCTGGACAAAGTGCTGATCCATCAACAAATTCAAGGGCAGTACCAATTCATGCGACTACATCGTATGTGTTTAATGATACTGACCATGCTGCTAATTTATTTGCGCTTAGTGAATTTGGAAACATATACACTAGATTGCAAAACCCAACGACTGATATTCTTGAACAAAGAATAGCAGCTTTGGATGGAGGAGCTACTGGTTTAGCATTTTCATCTGGTCAGGCTGCAATAAATGCAGCTCTGCTAACTATAGTTCATAGTGGTCAAAATTTTATTTCTTCTACTAGCTTGTATGGTGGTACATGGACATTGTTCACTCAAACATTCAAAAAGTTAGGAATTGAAGTAAGATTTTTTGACCCTGATGAACCAGAAAAAATTGAAGAACTTACCGATGAAAATACAAGGTGTGTTTATTTTGAAAGTGTTGGGAACCCAAAAAATGATGTACCAGACTTTAAAAAGATAACTGATATTAGTCATAATTTAGGCTTACCAACTATTTGTGACAATACAGTATTAACACCTGCATTATTTAGGCCAATTGAGCATGGAGTTGATATAGTTATACACTCAACAACAAAGTTTATTGGTGGTCACGGTGTTCACATAGGTGGAGCAATTGTAGATAGTGGAAATTTCAAATGGACAGACAATCCTGAAAAATGGCCAGAATTTTGTGGACCTTCTGAATCTTACCATGGAGCTGTCTTAGAGGAAGCTTTAAGACCATTAGGAAACATAGCTTATAATCTTCATATCAGGGTTCACTGGTTAAGAGATACAGGAGCAACAATGAGCCCTTTTGGAGCATGGTCTACACTACTCGGCCTTGAAACATTACACCTTAGAATGCCTCGTCATTGTGAAAATGCTCTAAAAGTTGCTAAATTTTTAGAGTCTCACGATAAAGTTGAATGGGTAAATTACCCTGGCCTTGAAAGTCATTCTCATCATGAAAATGCAAAAAAGTATCTTCCTGATGGTGCTGGTGCAATTTTGGGATTTGGAATAAAAGGTGGAAAAGATTCAGCAATAAAGTTTATTAATAATGTTGAATTAGCAAGTCATTTAGCTAATATAGGTGATGCTAAAACATTAGTGATTCATCCAGCTTCAACAACTCATAGTCAGTTGTCTGAAGAGGAACAAAGATCTGCTGGTGTAAATCCAGAATACATAAGGGTTTCAGTAGGAATCGAGGACGCAGATGACATTATTGATGACCTTGAACAAGCATTAAGTAAAAGTTAAAAAAGAAAGGATTCCGAGGCAATCACGATTGCCTCGGAAAAAAATGTCAGAAGAAAAATTTAATTCAGATCTTAATAGGACAGGTGAGCTATCAAATCATGTAAAGTTTTTTGAATACAAGGATACTTTTGAATTGTCGTCCGGAGAAAAACTTAGTGAAATAAAGTTAGCTTATGAAACCTATGGCGAATTAAACAATGAAAAGAGTAATGCTATTTTAGTTTGCCATGCTATCAGTGGAGATTCACATGTTGCTAGGCATGATAAACAAGATTTGCCTGGGTGGTGGGATATAATGGTTGGCCCAGGGAAGTCTATTGATACTGACAAATACTTTGTAATATGCAGCAACGTTATAGGTGGTTGCAGTGGATCAACTGGCCCAAATTCTATAAATCCAAAAACAGGTAAAGAGTTTGGTTCTTCTTTTCCAGTAATAACAGTTGAAGACATGGTAAGTGCCCAAAAATTGTTAATTGATTATTTTGGAATCGAAAAACTTTTGTGTGTTACTGGAGGTTCAATGGGTGGATTTCAGTCAATGCAATGGGCTATCCAGTTTCCAAAGAAAGTAGAAAGTGTAATACCAATTGCAACTTCTCCAAGGCTTACTAATCAGGCATTGGCCTTTGATATTGTTGGTAGAAATGCAATCAAGACAGACCTTAATTTTAAAAAGGGAGATTATTACCAATCTAATGAAAAGCCAGAAGATGGCCTTGCAATTGCAAGAATGCTGGCTCACATAACTTATGTGTCAAATGATTCACTAAAAAGAAAGTTTGATAATTCAAGGTATGACCCTAAGGACATATCGACTGAATTTGAAAATAGATTTTCAGTTGGGTCATATCTGGCATACCAAGGTTCAAAATTTGTGAACAGGTTTGATGCAAATAGTTATATAACTTTATCTACTGCAGTAGATTATTTTGATATTGGGCAAAATATTACAGAGATCTCTAAAACACTAGAAAAAAGTAACTGCAAGTGGTTAGTTATTAGTTTTTCAAGTGATTGGCTTTACCCTCCGTTTCAATCTGAAGAAATTGTGAATGCATTAATAAATTTGGACAAGTCTGTTTCATATAGTTGCATTAAAAGTAATGCTGGTCATGACGCCTTTCTTCTTGAGAGAGGTTATGGAAAACTTTCTTCATCTTTTTTAGAAAATATTACTGGAATTTCTTCATCAAAGAAATCAAAAATCCTAAGCAGATCAACTACAAATATATTTTTTGATGAGAGGATAGATTTGAAGTTCATAACTGATTTAATTCATGACAATGAAAGAGTACTTGATCTGGGTTGTGAAGATGGAACGCTACTTGAAGAACTAAAGAAAAAAAATTGTAAGAAATTAGTTGGAGTTGAAATTGATAACAAGAAAGTTGTTGAAGGCGTTTCAAAAGGAATTGAAGTAATAAATTTGGACATTAACACAGGCCTCAAAAGATTTAATGATAATCAGTTTGACGTGGTGATATTGTCTCAAACACTACAATCCATAAAAAATGTTGATGAGACAATTGAAGAAATTTTAAGGATATCTAAAAGGTCTATAATTTCTTTTCCAAATTTTGCATTTAAGCCATTGAGAGAAATGTTCTTTAAGCAAGGTAAGGCACCTAAAGCTGAAGGTTTGTATGGATATAATTGGCACAATACTCCTAACAGAAGATTTCCTACAATACTTGATTTTCAAGAATTCTGTAACGACAAAGCTATCAAAATAATTGAAGATTATTTTTTGAACACACAAGAAAAAAAGATAGTTAAAGAAGACCCTAATTTGAATTGTGATACTGCAATATTTGTGCTCAGTAAAAATTAAAGAAGATTAATACCTTTTTTATCAAGGGTTCTAATCTCCCTAGTTGTAAGCTTAACCTTATATTTTTTACCATCAATGATGACTGTCTTATTTTGTATGTTAGGTTTAAACATCTTTTTGGAAGCATTCATTGCATGGCTTCTACTCTGCCCAAATTGAGGCGTTGCTTTTGGTTTTAAACCTAATTTTTCTCTAATATTCATAATAGTATGTTGATAATATTTGATTTAATATTAATAATATGACTACAAGATAGTATCAATTAAATTTAATAATGAAAAGTAATGATATTAATAAATTCAGAAAATAAATATAACGAAGTCCAATTAGCTTATGGCAAAAAGGGTTATAAATTAAAAGTTCCTGCAAATTTTGATGTTATAGAACCAAAATTTATTAAAGAAGTTGGGAGTGCTAAAGAAAAAATTAATAAGGCATTATTATCTCCAACAAACTCAAAGCCATTAAGATCATTGCTGGAAGGTAAAAATGATATTGCGATCTCAGTTTGCGATATTACTAGAGCTCAACCCAGAAAAGTTGTAATAGAAACAATTGTTGAACACATTAAAGATCTAATCCCAATTTCAAATATCAAGATTTTAATTGCAACAGGTACCCATAGAGCAAATACAAAAGAAGAGTTAATTGAAATGCTAGGAAAAGACATTGTTGAAACATTAAATGTCATTAATCATGTTTGTGATGATAAAGAATCATTAATTGAAATGCCTACTTCACTTGATGACGTGAGTGTATTACTCAATAAACACTGGGTTAATGCTGATTTTAGGATTACAACAGGATTTGTAGAGCCTCATTTTTTTGCAGGATTTTCAGGTGGTTCAAAGCTTGTAGCACCCGGATTAGCAGGTTTGAAAACAATAATGAAATTACATAATTACAAAAGATTAAATAATCCAAATTCAATTTGGGGAGAAGTTGAAAAAAATCCAATTCAGCAAGATGTAAGAAAAATTGCAAAGGAAACCGGAGTTGATTTCACATTAGATGTAGCTTTAAATCGAGACCAAAAGATTACAAATGTTTTTTCTGGGGACTTAATTGATTCTCATAATGAAGCTTGTAATTTTGCTAGAGAAACAGCCATGGTCCAGGTTAGTCAACCATACGATTTAGTAATCACTTCTAATTCTGGTTATCCCTTAGATCAAAATCTATACCAAACCGTAAAAGGTCTTTCAGCAGCATCTCAAATAGTTAAAGATAATGGTGAAATATTATGCCTTTCTGAATGCTCAGATGGCATACCAAGTCATGGAAAATTTTATTCTTTACTTTCTGAATTTAGTGACCCAGAACAAGTAGAGGGAATGTTGTCTGATCCAAATTTTCATTGCCAAGACCAATGGCAAGTTCAGATTCTCTCTCAAATTGCAAAAAAATCTAACATCAATTTATACACTGAAGGACTGTCAGACAAAGAAATTAAAAATGCATTTATGTTTAATGCTCCTGATCCACAAAAATTCATTGACCAAAAGGTAAAAGAAAATACAAATATTAGAGGATGCGTTCTTCCTGAAGGACCAATAACAATTCCTGTATTGAAAAATAATTAAAAAATTTAATTTTTAAGGTAAAATAATAATAGATATTTTATTTTTGGAGAAAACTCATGATATTAAAGAATAATAAATATAACGTAATCGGAACAAGACCCATTAGGCATGATGGTCTTGAAAAGGTAACTGGCAAAGCTGTTTATAGTGCTGACGTTCAGCTTCCAAATATGTCATTTGGCGCAATTCTTAGAAGTCCATATGCTCATGCAAAAATAGTTTCAATTGATACATCAGAAGCAGAAAAACTTAATGGTGTTTTTGCAGTAATAACTGGTAAAGATTTTCAAACTGGAATTGATAAAGATATTGAAATTGGTGAAGGGATTGCAAACTTTAAATGGGACAGCATGAATATTATGGCAAGAGACAAAGTTGTATATTTTGGTCATGCGGTTGCAGCAGTGGCAGCTAAAGACAGGAATACTGGATTGCAAGCTTTAAAGAAAATAAAGGTTGAATACGAAGAATTACCACCAGTATTAGATGTCGATGAAGCTGTAAAAAAGGATTCGGTTGTTATTCAAGATGACTTTAAAGGGGTTGAAATTAATGGCGAATTATCTTCAAAAAATGTTGCTGATTACTTTCAGTTTAACTTTGGTGATGTAGATAAAGGTTTTAAAGATTCTGATTATGTAATTGAAAAAGAGTATTCAATGCCTATGGTGCACCAAGGTTATATTGAACCTCATGTTGCAGTCGCTCAATGGGGAGAAGACGGACGGTTGACATTATGGACCTCTACTCAAGGTGCTTTTCCTGTAAGGACTCAAACTGCAGGCATTTTAGGTATGCCTGAATCAAGAGTGAGGGTTATGCCTGCTGAAATTGGTGGAGGATTTGGAGGAAAAACTAGAGTTTATTTGACACCATTGGCAGCAATGCTATCTAAAAAATCCAATCGACCAGTGAAAATTGTTATGGACCGACCATCTGTATTTGATGCAACAGGACCAGCTCCTGGTGGAAAAATTAAAATTAAAATTGGTGTAACCAAAGATATGAAAATTAAATCTGCTTATTCAGATCTTCGGCTTGAGGGAGGTGCATTTGGAGGTTCAGCAGTTGGTGCATCAGCTAAATGTGTGTTTTCATGTTATGAAATCGAAAATACAAAGATTGATGGATATGATCTGGTTGTAAACAAACCAAAATCTGCGGCTTACAGAGCCCCAGGATCACCTCAAGTATCTTTTGCTATGGAAGTTACTATAGATGAAATATGTAATGAAAACGGTTGGGATCCATTAGAATTCAGAATTAAAAATGCTTCCAAAGAAGGAACTAGAAGGGGTGATGGACCTAAATTCCCAAAAATTGGAAATCTCGATGTTCTTGATGCTGTTAAAAAATCTAAACATTGGAATAGTGATAAACCTGCATCAAAAAATGGGAGGCTTGTAGGAAGAGGTATAGCTAGTGGCTACTGGATGAATGGAGGAGGAAAATCCTCAGTAACTTTATCATTAAATGATGATGGAACTGTAACGCTACTTGAAGGTAGCTCAGATATTGGTGGAACAAGACCAAGTATAGCAATGCAAGCAGCCGAGATATTAGGCCTCAATGCTACTGAAATGTTTCCTAGAATTCCAGACACTGATGGAGTTGGATACAACGGAATGACAGGTGGAAGTAGAACAACTTTTGCTACTGGTTGGGCAGCAGTTAATGCAGCTAGAAATATGATTAAAGAACTCAAAAATCGTCTAAGCATGATATGGGAGATTGAGGCAGAAGAAATAGCTTTTGACAATGGTAATTTCTCATCAAAATCAGACTCTGAACTTTCAATTAATATAAGAGATCTAGCAAAAAAACTTGATGGAACTGGTGGTCCTGTAAGCTCTGTTGGTTCAGTTGACTTGGATTCAAGTACACACGGATTTGGTACTCATATAGTTGATTTAGAAATTGATCCTGAAACAGGTAAAACTGACATAATTAAATACACTGCAGTACAAGATGTGGGGCGAGCAATTCACCCCTCATATGTAGAAGGTCAAATTCAAGGTGGAGCTGCACAAGGAATAGGGTGGGCTTTAAATGAAGAGTACTTCATAAATGAAAAAGGGAAAATGTTGAATTCAAGTTATCTTGATTACAGGATGCCTACTGCATTAGACCTTCCAATGATAGATACAATACTTGTTGAAAATGAAAATCCAGAACAACCCTTTGGAGTAAGGGGTGTTGGAGAAGTCCCAATTTGCCCTCCGTTAGGTGCAATATCAAATGCAATAAAAGATGCTCTTGGAATAAGGCTAAATGACCTTCCAATGAAACCATCTGTTATACTAAAGGCCTTATCTAAAAAATAAGGAGAGGTTATCATGCATTTAGGCGCGGCATCTATGATTGGTGCAACTGCTTCAAACGGTTCAGATAATGGTGTTTCTGAGGACTTTGATATATTAAAGTTCACAAATGACGACTTGAAAGAAGTTTCATCTTTAGGTTACACAGTTCACAATATTGTTGTAAATGACCCAAATATGATATCTGATCAAGACATAAAAAAAATAAAAGATATCTTCAATAAAAATTCTTTAATAATTGGTCAAACCAACGGTAGGTATGGAGGAGATTTAGTAAATCCAGATCAAACTATTAGGGGCAACTGCATTAAATTTGTTCAAGATATGTGTGAGTTGACTTCAAAACTTGAAGCACCTAACACATATCTTAGACCAGGAAGTATTAATACAAATGGCCCTTGGCTTCCTCACCCTGAAAACCATACTGATAAAGTTTTTGACAGGCTTGTTAATTCTACAAAAGAAATAATAACTGTTGCTGAAAATGAAGGTGTTATGCTTAGCCTTGAAGGCGGGTATGTTTCTCCTATTTTCTCAGCAAAAAGAGCAAAAGAATTTATTGATGCAGTTGGGTCAAAGAACTTAGGATTTAATCAAGATCCTGTAAATTTTATTTCTAGTATTGAACAAGCATACAATACTAGAGAATTCCTTGAAGAGTTTTTTACTTTACTTGGTAACCATACTTTAGGTGCTCACCTAAAAGACTTTACTATAATTGATACATTGTTATTAAGATTTGAAGAAGAATATATTGGTAGCGGGATGATGGATCAAGCATATTTCTTAAAAAGAATGAATGAGATTTGCCCTGATGCTCATATCTTAGTAGAACACATTCCAAGAGATAAATTTGAACCTTCATATCATGAAACTATAGAGTATTCTAATGCTGCTGGAATAGAATGGGAAAGTTACAAATAATGAAATTAGATCTTTCACAGAAAAATATATTAATTACAGGTGCTGCTACCGGTATGGGCAGGTCTTCAGCGTTAGAATTAGCACAGCATGGAGCAAATATATCTATTGTGGATATAAATCAAGATGGCCTTAACGAAGTATCTGAAAAATTAAAATCTATGAACGCGAACTTTACTTCAGACCTTATGGACGTGACTTCTATAAATGAAGTAGAAGATAAAATTGAAAAAATTGAACAATGGTTTGAAGGAGGAATTAATTGTTTAATTCATTTTGCTGGAGTATTAGAAGGGTCAGTAGTAGATATAGATGAATTAACCCCAGAAACATGGAATAGGATAATAAATATTAATCTTAATGGGACATATAATGTTACAAGAGCAGTTGCTAAACATATGAAAAAAAGAAATTCTGGGGTTATATTATTAACTTCATCTGGAGCTGGAGTAGAAGGACCTGGCTCTTCAGCACCGTACAGTTCTAGTAAAGGTGGCACACATGGACTTACATTACATCTTCAGCAATATTTAGCTAACAAAGGCATCAGAATACATGATATTTTACCTGGAAGTATTAGATCTCCATTAAAGGAAGGTCAACTTAATGAGGCATTTAAAAATACTGGAGATAAAGAAGCTTTCGATGATCAGAATAATGATCTTGGTGATCCGGAAGGTGTTGCTAAAATAGTTGCATTTATAATTAGTGATGAAGCAGATTATCTAAGAGGAAGCATAAGAACAAGATGAGTTTCAAGCCTTTAAAAATAAATGTAATTCAAGAAATTCAGCATCATGAATGCAATGGAAAGTGTACTGGTAAAAATGGGAATGATGGTTACTGTTATCATGAAAATGGAACAAAGCACAAGGTAGGTTTATGCAAAAGGAAGCATAAAGTATGAAAATAAAAAGTGTAAAAGCGGTAAGTAATAATTACCCTAGAATACCTCAAAAAACTAAACCAAGAGAAAATGATAAGTTTGCTGGAAAAATTGCTACTGGTGCTCCTATGTCTACTTCCCTAGGCGGACGATATTTTCATAAAAATGATTGGTGGGACAAAGCGTTGAGAAAAGATATTGGGGCGGGAATTGAACGAGACGTTGGTTGTATTATTGAAGCCGAAGATGGCAGCTGGGGATTTGGGTTTTCAGATAGAGGAAGAATAACTGCATCAATTATTGATGATTATTTGGCTCCAAATTTAATTGGCAGAAGTATTTTTGAAACTGAAAAAATTTATGACATGATGACAAGAATACTTTCACCAATTGGGTCAAATTCTTTTTCATCACGAGCTATTAGTGCAGTTGATTTAGCACTTTGGGATTTAAAAGGTAAGGTTCTTGAAAAGCCAGTATATGAATTATTGGGGGGATCAATTATTGAAAAATTACCACTCTATGCAAGCTCAAATAATACTGAGTGGCTGAAAGAATTAGGATTCAAAAATTTCAAAAGATTTATTTCTTATGGCCCTAGAGATGGAATAGATGGTTTAAAAAAAACCGAAGATGAAATTGCTAAAACTCGAGATTTAATCGGATATAAATCTGACTTAATGCTAGATTGTTGGCTTAGCATGGACATAGAAACAACTGTAAAATTATCTCAATTACTACAACCATTTAAATTAAAATGGATTGAAGACGCTCTTATTTCTGAAAGTATTAATCAATATGAAATTTTAAGGAACAGAATTCCAAACGAAACTCTATCAACGGGAGAACATTGGTATGGGGTGTATCCATTTTTTCATGCTGCCTCCAAAGGTATTATAGATATTTTGCAACCAGATATTACCTGGGTTGGTGGTTTGTCGGCAATAATAAAAATAGTCCATATAGCAGAAGCGGCTGGCATTGATGTTATTCTGCATGGAGGAGGAGGTTCGGCATTTGGTCAGCATGCATCTTATGGGTTAACAGGAATTTCTATGATTGAATGTTCAGGTCCCGTGATAACACCAATTGGGGTTCCATTAGAAGAAAAAGAAAGGTTTCCAGGAACTCCAGTTCCAAAAGATGGAACAATTACTCCTTCTGATGCACCTGGTTTTGGGTTAGAAATTAAAAGAGAGTGGTTTCCAGATTTCAATTAACAATTCTTATTTGATTATAAGGGATTTTTATTTCAGCTTCATCAAAAGCTATTTTGATATCTCTTATTAACTTAGTTCTAACATCCCATTGCTTGCCGGGCAAAGTTACACCGACGAATTTCAGCTTTATTCCTGAGTCAGAGAATGAAGTTATCGTAAATACTTTTGGACTTTCTTTTACGAATTTACCGACATCTGGGTCATTTGATATTTTTGATCCAGTTTTATTAAGTATATTGATAATATTTTCTAAATCATCTTCATAAGAAACATATATTTCGATATTTACTCTAGACCATTGACTAGTTAAATTTGTAATTATATCTGTTGAACCATTTGGAATAATATGTAGAGCCCCGTCCAAATCTCTAACAAGAATTCTTCTTAAATTTAAGTCTTCTACTAAACCCGCCCTCCCATTAATCTTTACTATATCGCCTTTTCTTAATTGATTTTCAGCTATAATCAACATCCCTTGAATTACATCTTTTACTAGGCTTTGAGAGCCAAGACCTAATGCAATTCCGAGAATTGAAATTCCTGCAACAAGAGAAGTAACTGGCACTCCAAGTATAGACAATATTGTTAATAATGCTATTAGTACTACAAATATTCTTAGTACACTTCGTATAACAATTGCAAAAGTTTCTACTCTTTTTTCATTTTCTTTTGCTACATCATCTGATCGTTTACTTGAATTTAAATAAAGTTTAATTAAATTAGGCATAATAGTTCCTGCAATTCTTAGAGATATGTATGCAAGAATTAAGACAATTAGTATTGGGACTCCATTTGAAATTATTAATCTATAGGAAGCGCCTAAAGCCCAATTAAATCCTTCATCACTTTCACCAACATTTAATATTGAAAGTATTCCGAAAAAGCTAGGGATTCCAACAACAACAAGTGCAATAATAATTACACTGATATTTTTTACATTATCGACTATTTTTTTCGAACTGGGATCGCTAATTTTTTCAGAATCAATCCCAACCAACTTTAATCCTTTAAAAATTAACAATGAAATTGCCCACACCCCAACAATTCCAGCAACACCAACAAGGATTAACCATACTCCTTTTTCAAGAAACCATATATTAAATGTATTTTCCATATAATTATGTTAATTTTGCTCTTTTCCCATACTGAATATAAAAAAAATGTAAAATAGCATGATGAAATTTATTTTAGAAAATAAAAAAGGATTATTTTTATGCATAACCATATCTATAGTCAGCTATATTTTTCAATATATTGAAACCTTAATTTTTAATTCAAAGATTTTTGATGTCCTGATCATTTCATTATTAATTGGCATATTAGTAAAAAATATTCCAAAAAATATTCCAAGTTTTTTTTCAAGAGAAGATAAAGCTCCTAAATTTGTTTCTAAAAACTTATTGGAATTTGCTGTTATTCTTTTAGGGTTTAATATTAATTTTTCTATTTTAAAAGAAAGCGGGATTTCATTAATTTCTATATCTGTAATTTCTGTTTTTTTTGGTATGCTCCTAATATTTTTATTGTGCAGAACTATCTTAAGGCTTGATAAGACAGTATCAATACTTGTTGCGACAGGAAATTCAATTTGTGGAAATTCTGCTATCGCAGCAATGGCTTCAGTGATTAAATCTCCTTCAAATCACGTTGCCTCTGCAATAAGTTTTAGTGCAGCCATTGGCCTAATTCAAGTAATTTTCTTACCTATATTATTTACAATTATGTCAATCACTGAATTTCAGTATGGCGTAATTGCTGGTCTATCTGTATATGCGGTACCACAGGTAGTTGCTGCTTCATTTGTTATTGGAAATGAAGCGGGTTTAATTGCAACACAAGTAAAACTTCTAAGGGTATTGATGCTGGGGCCTTTAATACTAATGGTTGGGTTGTTTTATAAAAAAGATAATGCAGATGTATTTTCAAATAACAAGATTAGTACCTATATACCTTGGTTTGTGGTTGGATTTATTCTTGCATCAATAATAGGTTCAGTAGAGATAATTCCAGAAAGCTTAATTAATATTATAAATAATATTAGCAAGATATTGTTTTCTATATCTATGGCTGGCATAGGACTTACAGTTGCTTTCAAAGACTTAAAAGTGTCAGCCTTAAAAATCTCATTTGCAGTTCTATTTTCTTCCGTGTTGATGATAGGATTTGCAACTGTAGGAATAATTTTATTTAACCTTTAAATTAATTCTTTTAGTCTTAATCCGATTTCTGTCGGCGAATCAGCTATATAAACCCCTGCAGATTTTAATGATTTAATTTTTTCTGAAGCTAAAGCTGACTTTCCTGTAATTACAGCCCCTGCGTGACCCATTCTTCTTCCTTCAGGTGCAGTTTGGCCAACTATACTAGCTACAACTGGCTTTGAGATTGACTCTTTTATCATTTTTGCTGCAGCTTGTTCTCTGGTTCCTCCGATTTCACCTATCATAACAATTGCTTCAGTATTTTGATCTTCTTCAAACATTTGCAATACGTCAACAAAGGATGTTCCATGTAAAGGATCGCCTCCAATTCCAACACAAGCACTTTGACCTATTCCTAACATAGTAAGCTGAACAATTGCTTCATAAGTAAGAGTACCACTTCTAGATACAACTCCAACTTTTCCTTCAGAAACAATGCTCCCTGGAATTATGCCTACTTTTAGTTTCTTGCTAGGTATTAAAAATCCTGGACAGTTGGGGCCAATGAGTCTAACTTTTTTTCCTTGGATATAATTATTTACTTTTAGCATATCGTTTACTGGAATCCCTTCCGTAATACAAACAACTGTTTCGATTCCTGCATCTACCTGCTCAATTATTGCATCTGATGCAAATGGTGCAGGCACAAAGATTAGGCCAATATCAGGAGAGGTTTGTTTTACTGCATCTTCTACACTTCCAAAAATTGGTATTTCATTGAAACTTTCACCAGCTTTAGTTGGATGAACACCTGCAACAACTTGAGTTCCATAATCAATACATTTCTGAGTTTGAAAGCTCCCATCTCTTCCTAAACCTTGAACTAAAACTTTATTCGAATCTTTATTTAAAATACTTTTCATTTTCCTAACCTTTTGTTAATTTCTTCTGCTGCACTTGGCAAATCATCAGAAAAATAAATTTCCATATTTGACTCTTTTAAAATACTTTTAGCTTCTTCTGAATTTGTTCCTCTTAATACAACAACCATAGGGACAGATTTATTATATTTTTTAAACCCTCCAATAATTCCTTTAGCAGCAACGTCACACCTCAGTATTCCCCCGAATAGATTTACCAAAATTAACTTTACGTCAGAATCTGAGGTTATAATGTTATACGCTTCGGTTATTCTTTCTTCTGATGCACTGCCTCCAACATCTAGGAAGTTTGCAGGAAGTGCTCCAGCCTTCATTGTTATGTCCATAGTTGCCATAGCAAGCCCAGCACCATTTACCATACAACCAACTTCACCCCCATTTAATTTAATATAAGCAAGATCATTTTTTTGAGCATTGAGTTCAGAATTATTTATTTGCGATTCGTCAAACAACTCAATTAAATCTTTATGCCTAAACAATGCATCATCATCAATTGTAATTTTTGCATCAAGGGCCACTAAATTATTACCATCAACAAGCGCAAGTGGATTAATTTCAATAAGTGTACAATCACGCGAAATAAAAATTTCATACAACTGATTAATTATTTTAAATAATTGAGATGAAACCTCTTTATCAAATTTAAAAAAACTTACTAGATTCCTAATCTTGTATGGTGAAGGGCCAACAAGAGGATCAACATGAATTTTAATTATCTTATCAGGATATTTTTCAGCAACTTCTTCAATGTTCATTCCTCCTTCACTAGAAAAAATGATTACGGGGCATTTAAAATCAAAATCCATTGTTACAGCTAAATAATACTCTTTTAAAATACTAGAAGCCTCCTCAATATACACTTCGTTTATAGGAAATTCAGTGTCACCAGATTGAAAAGTTTTTAGAGTTGAACCAATCATATTATCTGCATGCTGTAATGCTTCATCAGGATTATTCGCAAGCTTTATACCGCCAGCTTTCCCTCTTCCGCCTGCATGAACCTGTGCTTTAACGACGCAATTTCCACCAAATGATGAGGCTATTTCTTTTGCTTCAATTCCAGATTTTGCTACTTTGCCATCCGGAATAGGAACTTTACTACTATTTAGAATTTCTTTTGCTTGATATTCGTGTAATTGCAATTTGTATCCTCAACTAAACTAAAAATATTTTTATTAAAATAACAATTATCAATGTATAAAACCCTGCAACTATATCATCAAGCATAATTCCAAGACTACCATTGAGCTTTTCTATTTTATTAATACCCAGAAATTTTGTAATGTCAAAAAATCTAAATAACAAAAATGACATTATTACAAGAAATAATTGATCAGAAACAATTAAAGAAATCCACATACCTGCAAATTCATCAATGACCACAAAACTTGGATCTTTATTTTCAACACCATTTTCTTCAAAGTTTATATTTAATGAAATAAATGAAAGCATTAAAATTATTGCTAAGAGTATGAGTCTATTAGTGAAACTTATGTTTTCTCCTAAAAAAAATATTATGGCACATGGTATCAAGCTACAAACAGTACCAGAGCCAATTTTAATATAACCTATTCCTAAAACAGAATATATTGGTTTAAAAATTTTTATTTTTGAAAAAGATAAAAAAATAATTTACCACCAAATTTTTTGATCACCGATTTCTTTGATTTCTTTATACTCCATGTCCCATAGTCTGCTGGAAAGATACCTTTCACCTGAATCTGCAATAATTAAAACAACATTTCCTTTTTCAATTTTCTTTGCAACTTTTACTGCCGCGGCGGTTACAGCTCCACAAGATACACCTGCGAAAACTCCACATTTGTCCATTAATTCCTTTGTCCAATAAAATGATTCTTCTTCTCCAACAAGTATTCTGGAATCAAGTTTTTCTAGATCTAAAATAGGAGGAATAAATCCATGTTCAATGCTTCTTAGGGCAGGCACAACTTCTTCTGGATGAGGTGCAGCAGCAACAATTTTGATATTATCATTATATTCTTTTAGGGCCTTTCCAACTCCCATCAATGTTCCACCTGTGCCAAGTCCTGCTACAAACACATTTATATCTGGCATTTGTTTTATAATTTCTGGTCCTGTTGTCTCATAATGGGCTCTTGGATTTGCTTCGTTTCCATATTGATATGGCATAAAGTAGTCGTCATTATTTTTATCAATTTCTTGAGCTAACTTTATAGCTCCGTTTGTGCCCTCATCCCCATTTGAAAAAATGATTTCTGCACCTAATGATGTAAGAAGTGATTTCCTTTCATCGCTTACATTGTCAGGCATTACTGCAATCATATTGTAACCTTTTACTTTAGAAATCATTGCAAGCGCAATTCCTGTATTTCCACTTGTTGGCTCAATAATTGTTGAGCCTTTTTTTATATTTCCATTTTTTTCAGCAGATTCAATGAGATATTTTGCAACCCTATCTTTTATGCTTCCAGCAGGATTAGCACTTTCAAGTTTTGCAAAAATTTTTACATTATTAGGACTTATTTCACTGATGTCTATTAATGGAGTATTTCCAATAGTTTCAAGTATATTTTTTTGCATAGTTACCTTTCAACAGCAGGCATTCCACAGAAAGCTTCATAATCAATTAATTCAGTTACTTGTGGATTTTTGCCACATAAAACACAATCATCATTTTTTCTAATTTTAACTGTCCTAAACTCCATGCTTAATGAATCAATTAAAATCATTTTTCCTTCCAAAACCTCACCAATTCCTACTAGATATTTTACTGCTTCGATAGCCTGAATGCTTCCTACTAATCCAGGTAAAGCACCAATAACTCCTGCCTCCGAGCAACTAGGAACTGAACCAGGTGGAGGTGGATCAGGAAAAATACACCTATAGCAATTTTTACCAGGCACATAAGTTGTTACTTGGCCGTCGAATGTTAATACACTCCCGTCAAATAAAGGTTTTTTTAAAAAAAATGTTGCATCACAAATTAGATATCTTGTTGGAAAATTATCAGCTCCGTTAATTACTGCATCATAGTCTTTAATTATATTTAATGCATTAGATGAATTTATTGGTTCATCATGCATGATTACATCAACATTAGGGTTATAAGATTTTAAGGTTTCCATTGCAGAGACAACTTTTCTTTTACCAATATCTGAATCTCTATGTAACACTTGCCTTTGCAAGTTGCTACGATCAACAACATCAAAATCAGCTACGCCTATTTTTCCTACGCCAGCAAGAGCTAAATATAATGCGGCTGGAGAGCCTAGCCCTCCTGCGCCAATTATAAGTACACTTGAATCAATAAGCTTCCTTTGTCCTTCTGAACCAATTTGAGGCATAATTATATGCCTACTGTACCTATCTACTTCGTCTGGAGTTAATTTATTAAACATTTTTTCCTTTCAAAAAAAAACCCCGAATATTCGGGGCATTTGAGTAAAAATTTAAATACCCTTCATAAAATACAACAATTTATGCAACACAACTTAGCAAAATTCATCTAATTTTCCAACTTTGCCGCATTGATAATTGTTCTGTCCTTATCTGCTAAGTCTTTGATAGTTATAGTTTGCAACTTAGAAATAAGAGTTTGTTCTACATCTGACCACATGTCTTGTTGTGAACAGTGACCAGAAATAACACATATGTCAGAGTTATATAAACAGGATACTAGTGACTTACTTTTATCGAGACCTTCCATAATATCAGCAATAGATATTTCAGAAGGATTCTTTGCAAGTGAATATCCTCCATTTGGACCTCTAAGACTTTTTATAAATTTTTTTTCAATTAATTCATTTGATATTTGAAAAAGGAATTTTTCTGGTATATGTCTTTTTTTTGAAATTTCAGTTGCTTTTACAATAGTATCAGGTTCAAGAGAGGCAAGATGCACGAGTATTCTTACTCCATAATCAACTTTCATAGGTACTAGCATAATTTTATCTCCATAATCATTAATTGAATAATAACACGTAATTGGATTATTCATCCATATTTGTGTAATATACGGTCTGCAAAAAATTAAAATTATGAATCCAATAATATTAAATACTGAAAAAAGAGAAATATACGGTAAAAAATTACGGTCTTTGAGAAAAAAGGGGATTTTACCTATCCATGTATACGGTCCAGGTATGGAATCAATTGCTCTACAATCCGAGACTAATAACGTTTTAAAAGTACTACAAGCAGCTGGAAGAACAAACCCAGTTAAAATAATTGACTCTGATATGGAACACACTACTTTAGTTAGAAATGTTGATCAACACCCAGCAACTGGAGAACTTCAACATGTTGATTTTATGCGAGTTGATGAGAATAAGGCGATTGAAGTAGAAGTGCCTGTTGTCCTAATTGGTGAAGCTCCAGGTACAAGAGGTGGGGCAGGTACAGTTACACAAGCAATTTATTCACTTTCTGTACTTTCAAAACCTTTTACTGTTCCAAGTGAAATACAAGCTGATCTTTCTGTTCTAGTAGATCTAGAAACAAACATAAAGAGGGGTGACTTGGTTCTTCCTGATGGAGTTGAATTAGTGGGAGATCCAGATATTCCTGTTGCATGGATACAGCCACCTAGAGTGCAAGAAGAAGTTGCTGTTGAAGAAGGTGCTGAGGCAGGTGCTGAGGCAGGTGAAGAGCAAAGCACTGAAGATTCATCACAATCTGATGAATCTGGAGATACAGATAACTAAAATTTGAATATTATTGTTTTTTAAATTTAATTTTTAATTATTTTAAGAATTAAAGGAGAAAAAAATGAGTGATTTAACACTCATAATTATTGCCGCTTTGACATCTGGAATTTTATTTGGAATTGCAGGTTATTCTATAAAACTTATACTTGATCAAAGGTCACAATTAGCTTCAAAGAATGCAATAAACCAACAAATCAATATGGCTCAAGAGAGAAGTCAAGAAATTTTAATTGAAGCCAAAGAAGAGGCTCTTCAAATTAGATCAGATTCGGAAAAAGAAATAAATAAACAAAAAAACAATTTATTACAAGAAAAGAATAATTTAGAGTCAGCCAAACAAGATGTTAATAACAAATTAAAGTTTATTGATAAGGAAAATAAAAAGATTAGTGATCAGTTAAAATTTATTAATAATCAAAAATCTGAATTAAAAGAGAACAGAGAAATATATGCAAAAAAAATTGAGCAAGCTTCTGATATTACATTAGAAGAGGCAAAAGAAATTCTTTTAAAAGAAGCCCAAGAAGATATAGAGCATAATGTTGCCAAAAAATATCGAATTGCTGAAGAGGAACTTGAAAAAAAAGTTGAAGATCATGCCAAAAATGTTATTGCTGAAGCAATACAAAGATTTGCCTCGGAAGTTGTGGGTGAAGAAACTGTTCAGGCAGTATCAATTCCAAATGAAGAAATGAAGGGGAGGTTAATTGGTAGAGATGGAAGGAATATCCGTGCCATCGAAAAAGCAACAGGGGTAGATTTAATTGTTGACGAATCTCCTGATTCTGTCACTGTTTCATGCTTTGATCCCATTAGAAGACAAGTGGCAATTAATTTGCTCAAAGATCTAATAAAAGATGGAAGAATTCATCCTGCAAGAATTGAATCTTCAACAAAGAAAGTTCAAGGTGAAATTGATAAAACTATTAAAAAAGCTGGCGAAGATGCAACATTTGATTCTAATGTCAAAGGCTTACCTTCTGAAATAATTGAAATCATTGGTAGACTAAAATATAGGTACAGTTATGGTGAAAATGTATTACAACATTCAGTTGAAGTTGCAAATTTTAGTGCTTTGATGGCTGAAGAAATTGGTGCAGATGTCAAAGTTTGCAGGACTGGAGGTTTTTTACATGATATAGGTAAAGCCATGACTCATGAGATTGAGGGTCCTCATGCTGAAATAGGGGCTCAGCTAGCTTCAAAATATGAAATTGATTCCAAAATTGTCACAACTATAAGAGAACATCATGATTCTGAGTTCACAACTACTGAATCATTTATAGTAGCTGCAGCAGATGCAATTAGTGCATCAAGACCAGGGGCAAGAAGAGATTCAGCTGAAGCGTATATTAAAAGACTAAAAGATATTGAAGAAATTGCTTTAGGATTCGAAGGGGTTGATAAATGTTTTGCTATTGAAGCTGGAAGAGAGCTACGTGTACTTGTTGATCCAGTTGTTGTTGATGATGACGAAACATCAATTTTAGCCAAAAAAATTGTCGAAAAAATAGAATCTTCATTGAATTACCCAGGCCAAATAAAAGTTATTGTGATTAGAGAGTCTAGATCTATAGAAACAGCACAGTAATTTGAGTTTAGCAGATCTTCATACGCATACTAATTTTTCTGACGGTGAATTGAGCCCAATTGAAATAATTAATGAAGCTATAGAAAGGAAAATTAAATATCTTTCTATAACAGATCATGACACTTTAACAGGATATAAGAAAGCAATAAAAATCATTAAAAATTCATACTCAAATCAAATTGTATTAATTCCTGGAGTGGAAATTTCAACAACTTTTGAAGGATCAAATATTCATCTTTTAGGTTATTTTTTTGACGTTAAAAATACTGGCTTAAATGATATTCTAAAACAACTTCAACTAAGGAGAATTGAATTTGCAAAATATGTTCTAAATAATCTCAAGGAAGAAGGATTTAATATCAATTGGGGTGATTTGTTAGTAAATGTGAATGGTTCGCTAGGAAGGCTTCACATTGCATATGCGATGAAGAAGAAAGGGATAGTCAAAAAAGTTTCTGATGCATTTGATTTATATTTGAATAAATATAAAAGTAATTATTCTGAAAAATATGAATTTAATACAGTAGAAATTATTAGCGTATTAAATTCTGCTGGCGGAGTTTGTTCAGTTGCGCATCCTCACACAATTAATAATGCTGAAAAAATAATTCCTAAATTAGCAAAAAAAGGTTTATTAGGAATAGAGGTTATAGAAAATAAAAAAATTTACAAAGATGAAAAAGAATTTAATTCAATTGGGTTGATTAAAACTGCTGGAAGTGATTTTCACAAGCCAGGAAAAAATTCATACTTAGGTAAAAATAATTTATCTGAGGATGAATTTATTAAATTTTATTCAAATGCAAAAAAAATATTAAAGGGCAAAATAAAATGGAACTTATAATATTTTTTATATCAATTTTTATTTTATCTTCAATAAATTTATCTACCCAATATCTATCTAATTATAAAAATTTAGAATTTAACAAAAATGAGCATCTTGGATCATCATATATTTGGAAAAATCATTCAAAATTTGCAGGGCTCACTATATTTTTTGGAGATAGTGTAATTAAGGGATTTTTTCCTGTTTTCTTATCAAAGTACATATTGAATATCAATAATGAATATATTTTCTTATATATTTTAATAATCCAGATGATAGGTAATAATTGGTCAATTTTTTTAAAATTTAAAGGCGGAAGAGGAATGGCAATAGCTATTGGGTCTCTGCTCGGAATTAACTTTGTATTAGCTCTAATTCTATATGGTACATATATATTACTTTATTTTGGTAAATTTAAAGATGGAGGAATAACATGGATAATATCCTTGGCTATTGTTGCAATAATATCAATAAGTTTTTCCTTAAATGTACTTTATTGTTATCTCGCTTGTATATTTTTGACAATATTGAAAAGAGTAACCGGAAATGAATTTAAATTTGATATAAATGTCATTCTCAATAGAATTATTTACGATAGAGACTTTAAAAAAAGGAAGAATAATTGTGAGCAAATGTGATTGTGGAAATAAAGTAAATACAAATCTCAAATGTGGAGACTCGGATTGTCAAAATTTCATATGCCCAAAGTGTATGGTTCATACAAAGACTGTTCCAAAATGCAAAAAGTGTGCAAAATTGAAAAAAAATCCTGCATTTAATCCAAGCCCAAAAGAATTAATTTTAAGTTTTACAGTTTGTAGCACAGCCTCAATAAGTATATCAATAGGAATTAATGCTACTTTGAACATCATAAATAATGTTGCTCCTGGAATAATAGTTTTTTATCTTTTGTTGTTAGTGCCCCCCTTGTTAGGTTGGGCAATAGGAAATATTATTGAAAGAACTTCAAGATATAAAAAAAGTTTAACTTTAACTTTAATCGCTGGCTTAAGCTCAGCGGCAGGGCATTTAATTATTTCATTTGGATTCCAAGTTGACTTTTTTTACTGGCTAATAAGCCTTGCAATTACAATTTACTTATCAATAAATAAAGTTAAGGTTTAAGAACTTTATTTAAAGAATATAATTTAATACCAGTATCAGATATGTCTGTATTAATTAGTTTGAAACCATTAGATGTCCAAAAATTAAAAGCTTTTTCTTGGATTTCTGAGGTACCTAATATTAATTCAGTTCCATTTTTGTCTAAAACCCATTTTTCAACTTTATGTAATAGTTTTTTTGCAATGCCATTATTTCT
>Ga0208127_1000423_pt1 | contig 21882 bp, 14 predicted proteins | sample ETNtaG_6_FD_185751 | JGI IMG/M metagenome (GOLD analysis project Ga0208127, IMG submission 185751) | Marine microbial and viral communities from oxygen minimum zone, Eastern Pacific Ocean - ETNP201306SV45 (SPAdes) (version 2) | ecosystem: Environmental > Aquatic > Marine > Oceanic ... | reverse complement strand
AGGAACTCTTCGATTCCTTCCCCGGCTGAAACGCTCTCTTCTGACATTCAAACACCCACCAGCCGTAGGCTGGACAATGTTTCCACTGGTTACCGATTATTGAATATGATGCTTCGGACTTCTCAAGATAGGTGTAGAAACCGGAACAAGATGGGATCACATGTCCAATCCGTCGAATTCGTCAGCACCACCGGGGGAGACGCCACGACTGGAAATTACATCATCAATTCTCAGTATCATTACTGCTGTTTCGGACGCACTCTGGATTGCCTGCTCGACCACTCTGCTTGGCTCTAGAACCCTAGACTCGCTCATATCGGCAACACCACCTTCGTATACATTGACTCCAAAGTGGCTTTTTCCTTCTGAATGAGCCTTTCTAAGATCAATTATTGTGTTGACAGGATCCAATCCTGCATTCTCTGAGAGGGTTCGTGGAATGACCTCTAGTGCGCCTGCAAAGGCTTCAACTGCCATCTGTTCCCTACCTCCAATTCTCTCTGCATAAGATCTCAAATCTCTGCTTATAGCTGCTAAAACGGAGCCACCGCCAGTTAGGACGGCCCCATCTTCATGAGCTACCGCTACTACTCCGACTGCATCATCGAAAGCTCTCTTTATTTCGTCTACGACATGTTCTGTTCCGCCCCTGATAAGAACGGAAACGCTTTTTGCTTGAGGGCATCCCTCTATGAAAACCATGTCTGAATCACCAATTTTCTTCTCTTCGACGTTGGCAGCTGAGCCTAGGTCTTCTGATGATAGGTCGTCTATGTTAGTAACGATCCTGGCCCCAGTAGCCTTCGAAAGAGCTTCCATGTCACTCTTCTTTGCCCTCCTGATAGCAAATATTCCCTCTTTAGACATGTAGTGCTGTGCTAGATCGTCGATTCCCTTCTGGCAAATCACAGTATTGGCACCCACGGACTGGAATTTCTCGACAAGCGACTTCAGGTACTGCTCTTCCTCGTCTAGGAACTGAGAAAGCATGTTTGGGTCAGTGATTTGTATCTTGGCATCGACCTCTGTTTTTTTGACTTCGATTGCTGAGTTGATCAAGGCAATACTGGCTCCTGAAACAGACTTTGGCATCCCGCTGTGCACTCTTTCTTTGTCCAGAACAATCCCATCTACGAGGGCACTATCTCTGATTGAACCGCCCTGCTTTTTCTGAATTTTGATATCGTCAACATCGACAGTGTTCCCTTCTGAGTCGGTCTGTGCCACAGCTACAACTGCAGCTACACTGATGTCAGCAAGGAAATCTTTCACCGCTCCTGCACTCTTGCCTGTGAGCGCGGTTTTCGCGACTTCCTTGAGGATTTCCTCATCTACCTTTAGCGCATGGGACTCGATAAGGTCCGAGGCCTTCTCCGAGGCGAGTCTGAATCCTTCACAGATTACAGTGGGGTGGACATTTTGTTCGATCAGGTCTTCACTTCTCTTGAGAAGTTCTCCAGCAATAACAACCGCACTTGTCGTACCATCGTAGCAATGTTGCTCTTGAGTCTTGGCAATTTCGATAATCATTTTTGCAGCTGGGTGCTCAATGTCCATTTCTTTGAGAATTGTTGCACCATCATTTGTTATTACCACATCGCCCATGCTGTCGACTAGCATTTTGTCCATTCCCTTAGGGCCCAATGTTGATCTGACTGCGTCGGCCACTGCCTTTGCCGCGGCAATGTTGTTACTCTGAGCTGACTTACCACTAGTTCTCTCTGTCCCCTCCTTTAATATGAAAATTGGTTGCTGACCACCGTACATCTGCTTGAACTCCTTAATCTCAGAGGGCGCTCACCTAAGGGGGGGTCATAAGGGCTCGCACTGAGGCAAGTAGGTTTGGATCACTGGTCTTTCTGCTGGTCTAGCCATCTCTGGCCATAATGAGCCCATTGTTCCATGGTCCATCCTTCGGGCAATCCCGATTCAGGCAGAGGAGGGGATCCATCTGGGGCATCCTCCAATGCCCCCTCTTGTTCCTCGGCCTCCACTGTCCCCGAGTCACCAACATCTTCTGACTGAGGGATTGGTGGAGGGGTCTGCTCGAAAATTTCCTTGGTGCCCCCATACATTGAGTTGGCAACCTCATCGGATGAGGGGAGAGGGGGGATTTCTGGCAAGGGGCCTTGGCCGATCCAATTATCGCCAGACACCGACATCTCGTAGTCATCCAAAGTCGAAATCTCCTCTAGTGGACTCGTGGCAGTCTTCATTGTCCTAAATGCAACTAATAATATCGCCAAAAAGGCCACAATGCCAACAGCCAAGAACAGAATGTTTCCTCCTAGCCATGCGGCTTCCCCGGCGGAAACTCCATCATCTATTGGAACAGGCCTAACGAGAGTGACCATTACGGTTCTGGAAATTTTATCTATATCGGAGTCAACATCAAGAGTTAATTCGAAGGTCATTGAATCCTGGGAGAGAGAATCGAGGTTTTCATCGGTTATCTCCAAGGTTACTACGATCAGTCTAGTGGTATTCACATCAAGGACGAAGTCTCTATCTTCCTGCTCTATTCTAGCGTTTACAATGTTAAAGAAGAGGTCAGAGTCCCTATCTACATCCGTTCTCACGAGCTGTGCATCGGTAGGATGGTCGTTCTTGACGCTGAATGTGAGCTCGAGGTCATTGTCAGACTCAGAAATGGTTACATCGTTCGGAGGTAGCAATACTATCCATCCTTGGTCTCCCACGTGGAACTCTGCGGCGCCCGTCCCCGATACTGATACCTCAGAACCCTGCGCTTCCTTGCTAGTCGCAATCATAGAAATCGTTCTGTCCCCGAACGCGTCATCTCCGAACGAGTATGTTACTGTAACATTGTACGACCCGCCGGATTCTATGTAGGGAGTCCTGAGGCCATTCGAGTCGGAAACTAGGTTTGTCGCTTCAGCGGAAACGTCCGGTAAGTGATTGAAGTCAATGTAAAATGCGTCATCCACATTTCCATTATTGGTAACTTCCCAATTTACAGTTCTGGGTGCGTCACCTCCTCTGAAAACCTCTTGGAGCATATCAAGATCCTCTACCTCGACAAGGTTGGTCTCTGGGATAGTCAGATACACCCTCTTGGAAACTTCATAGGACGGGTCGGTGACACTCCTTGCGATTATTTTGATTTCATAGGTCTCCGGCTCAAGGCCGTATGGCATCGGAAGCATCAGGAAGAAAGTCGAGTCCCCTCCAAAGGGAGTTATCCCTAGAGTCCTGTCTGTATTGAGATTAGCCCCCAGTCTCCAATTAGTGTCCAAGTAGAGGTCGAACGCCTCCTCGGAATTTCCATTGTTTACCAGCATGACCTCTATTGACCTAAATACGCCGTCCGCCGGAGCATCATACTGAGTTGAGAATGGTATCAAATCGATGTCATAGAGAATTGGAACCTCAATCTCGACCATTGGAGTTGACATGAACTGTGCGGGAGCCCTTCCACTGGCTATGAGTGTTATTTGATAGATGCCCGGTGAAATTTGGCTTGGGGTCAAGATCTTAGCGAATAGGTCTAACTCCTCGTTGATTGCTAAATCTAAACTAGTAATCATCTGACCCTGATCGTCATACCACTCTACATTTTCAGGACCCCATGAAGTATCGGCGAACGTTGCCCCTAGATTCCAGGTCGCTATCTGATTTCCAGTGTTCTTGAACTTCATCGGTATAGTGGCTTCGCCTCCTGGAAGAATTGTCGCATCGGGGTAAGCCAGAGTCTCCGGCTCAAGCTTGCATGAATAAGCTGCTTGGACCGATAGTGGAATCCCCCTAACTTCTGGAAGACCGATGGTGGCCTTAGTGGAATTGGTAGTGCCATCATTGATGTCCACGAACCACATCATCTCCTGAACATTGGCCCCATCGGGAATGGTAATATTGAACCAAACATCAGTAGTGTCCAGAGCCCTAACCACATCTGTCACGACAAAGTTATCGTGATCAGTAGGATTATTGGAATCTATTCTGATTGGGTATCCATACATCCAACTCTCGTTGGTAACTTCAGTGAAAAGTCTCAAAGTGACATCGACATATCCATTATTTGTAATTCTACAATAAAGTGACTTAACCTCGGCCGGAACCACAAGGTACGCATTTGGAAGCGGGTCATCACAATCAACATCCACGGTGTATTGTGGCACCCTTTCTATCGCAAACAGGAGGAAAGAGTCTATGGCTATCCCGCCAGATGCTTGAGAGCTATCCGAATCGAATTTGAACGCCAAATTGTATTCTCCGGTTTTGTGCATTCCCGTCATATTCCAGATACTCATGGACCAGTCATCGTCTATCGGGGAAAGGCCGATATCAGTGTAATTGTATGACTCCACGGAGGATGAAGCGTCGGCCTCAACACTAATGGAGTCACCTGGGCCCATCTGGCCCCAGGCATAAGTTACCATCTGCATCGAGAGGTAATCAAATCCTCGTAAGTTCATCTTGCAGAATCTCGAGCCATATTTTTCGCTGAGTGATAGGTCCTGTATCCCATATCCCAATCCGTGACCTGGATCATCACAATTCTGGAATGGTGTGAACCAGCCCCACCATAGTCTGTCATGCCTATTGCTCGCGTAATCGGAACCATCCCTAGCTACCCTCCAATGCCTTTCTCCATCTGCAGATTCGTCTGAGTCTATCATCCTCCAATGCCCATAGGTATCTGGATCTGCTGAGAGGGAGCCGTCTGCCTCATATCCTCCGCCAACCCAGACTGGTTCATTCGCGTATGGAGTGTTCGGACAATCATTGACTCCGTCTCCATCAGTATCGCCACAGAATCCATTTTCCATGGAATCTTGCCAGATGGCAACGGGCATCAATCGCAATAAATCATTGTTATCTTGATTGTCATCGGCTAGGCCGCCATCGACCATTCCGATTAATTGGATACCCCCGCTAAGGAATCCAGATTCATCTAGTGCACTGTGGGACATATTGGGAACCCATGTTATTTGCTGCACCACTGATTGTTGACCAGAGAGTGTCATGTTAGATGTGAACTCGTCGATCATGAACCCTACAGGGTGCCATATCTGCAGAGTTGCGTCTGCATATGCTGGCTGACTGGATGTCCCAGCTTGTGTGTAAGTTACTTCAATCTGTATCTCCTGGCCCCTGATGACATACTCCTGAATACTACCATCGGGCTGTGACCACTCTAGAGCGGAGATCGATCCAGTGCCTATCTCGATAGATGTGACTTCGAAGTCAATCAGAGACTTCGCTTGTACTGATGATTGGCCGTCCTCATCAAGCTGCCCTGCCCCTCCGAGAATGGGGGCCATTGAGGTAACCAATAGCAAAGAACACAATAGCAGGGGAGATACGATGCGCATACTAACACAATTGGGGGCTGAACTACATGTATGAAGGTTGGGACAATGCGTTCAACCCCCTCAATAAATTGGGCTGCGTTTAGCCATTGGGTTTGATAAGCCATCATAATCATCCAAAATCTAGTGAAGAGCTTATGGTTACATGCGTGCCCGTGTCGCTATGAATAAGGATGAGTCACTAAGGAATAGGTTGACTCTGTCTCTTCTGGTATTCTTGCAAGTCACACTTATACCCATATTTGGTTTTTCAACAAGATACCTTCTGGATATAGACAGAAGCAACTTCTCCGTGACTGTCGAAACGGACTTGGTAGAATGGATTGTTGTTTCTGGCATATTCTATGGGGTCTTCTCACTATTCCTAGCACTGGCCTTAGGGGGCTTCAGGCCATATTTCATTATCAATAGGGGAGGACTGGCATCTTTTCTCGGGCTTAGAACTAGGAAAGGTGACCCCGAGCTTGTGGATATGTCCAGACTATCAGTCAGTTCCAGCCCCTATGGGGGAATGGCCAGATTGGTTGACAAACGTGTTTCCAGAGATGGCTACGATCTAATTGCGGTACACGGAGGATTACAATTGATAGCCGTACCATTGCAGATAATTCTCATTGCTGTCCCGTTGGCCATCATAGAGGGTTTTCCAAGCTCATTGATTAAGCCCGGAACTGCGTTCCAGCTTGGAATGGCGGGATATCTGGCATCATTATGGATTGCTATGAGGATTCAGCCACTGATTTCACGTCATTTAGTTGGAATGGCATCGGTTCTGAGGACTGTAATCTGGAGGTTCTCTATTTTCTCATGGGTACTGCCTATTGTGATTTTCTGGTACACCGCAAGGCTACTACTAGTGACATCTCTCGGATGGCTGAACCTTGATTACAGCGATTGGAATGACTTGCAGATAGATGCTTTCGTGCTTAAACTAGTTTCTCCAGATGCTGAGGTCCCGAAGGGTGCTGTTATTGATTTCCTGATAGCAATATCAGTACTTCCATTGGCCACTTTCACATCCATTTCTGTCCTTGGTGGCTCCAATGGCCTACCAGAATGGATGCTGGACCCAAAAGACCGTTTAGAAAATCTACAGATGCAATCCCTTGAGGCTCCCGATATCCCAGAAGCTGCACCGACCCTGGAAGACCTCGGGGTGTCAAGTATCATCCACGAAAGGGCCGATAACGAACAGAGCGAAATGATCGATCTTCCGTTCGAGTTATTCGGAAGGGGCGGGGAAGACCAAGTCTGAGAATCTATTCAAAAAGAACCAGCCTGATCCTATTATCAGTCCGAACATTACGGGATTGGGGCCGTTCGACCATAGACTGAAACCGGCAAAACCGCATATTAGCACTGATGTAGCTATTTCGTAAGGAATCCCTATATTGTTCTGTACTAAACTTGGGACGTACCATGAGGAAGTTGCAAATAATACAATTAATACTGCAGAAATCAAGAAAAGTCCTCAGTCCCCTCTTAGTTCTGCGAGAATGGCCTCTACCCTATCCATCCCCCTAGAGATATCTTCCCTGGAGATGGTGTATGCGAATCTAAGATGGCCCTCTCCAGCAGATCCGAAAGCAGTTCCGGGGGAGCACAAGACGCCTCCTTCAAGCAGCGACATAGCGATTTCTTCACTTGTCATTCCTGGGACTTCGACCTTTGGGAAAACATAGAATGCACCTGTCGGAATATGGCAAGAAACTCCTGGCATCGCATTCAACCTCTCACAAATCAGATCTCTACGATTCTTGAATTCAGACCTCATAGACTCTGGATAATCCGGAGCCTTCTCTAGAGCCACGAGAACAGCATGTTGCATGGCGTCATTACTACAAGCTGTAACATAATACTGCATCTTAGTTAGTTGCTCCATGGCCTGTTGGTCTGGAGACAATAGATACCCGATTCTCCATCCAGTCATTGCAAATGTCTTGGAGAACGATTGGACCATGATTACTTTGTCATAACCTGCTCCAATAAATGACACATGCGGGGCATCGTAGACGATTCTATCATACACTTCATCAGTAATTATCCAGAGATCATTCCTCTTAGCAAATTCAACCAACTCGTCCCTCTGCTCTGGATTGACATTGCCACCAGTTGGATTACTTGGGAAATTATACAGTATCGCTACAGTAGACGGGTTTACTCTATCCTCCAAGTCTTCTATTGTAGGTACGAAGCCATTCTCAAACCTGCAAGGATAGAAATTTGGAGATCCTCCGCAGATCTCAACATCTGGAGGATATAACGGGAAGTATGGCTCAGGAATAAGGACATTGTCGCCGGGATTTACCAATGCCAGAAATATGTCCAGTAGTCCATTTGTACCGCTCATAGTTATGCATACATTGGACTCATCTAGATCTGGTACCAAGTGATGCCAAAGAGACGCTATTTTTGCCCTCAAATCGGGGTGTCCTGCAGTAGTAGTATACTTGTTTCTTCCATCTCTCATGGCCTTGTCGAATGCATCTATAGCCAACTGCGGCGGTTGGAAATCTGGCTCCCCTAGGCCGAACTGAATTGCATCATCTCCAGCCATGTCGAACATACGTCTGACTCCGGTTGGACGGATGCTGTTAGCCCGGTCGGAGAAGCGCACCATGTGCACATGAGAGATGGCCTAGGATTTGAACAAGGCGGCTGTCAAACCTCTACATCATCCGAAGTGGGATCAAAAATCTCAGCAACTAGAATTTCTGAATTTCCTTCATCTTGACGCTTATGCAGTAATTTTTCTGCCACTCGAATGGCTGAAAGAGGAGAAAATGAGCCTGTTACAGCGATTGAAGCAACCCATCCAAATGCAATCATGGCGGATGCCCCAACTATGACAGGAGAAAATTCGAAAGAGTCTGAACTTGATTTATTCGAATGGAACTCGAAGAACACGGGGAGCGATCTCCAATCACCAGAAACTGCATGCACCTCAAGAGTATGATTGCCTGAATTTATTTTTCCGGTGTCCAGTATTACATGCCACATGAAAGGAGTTAGTGCGCCGATTTCACTTGGGGTGGCTGAATATGTTGTTTCGTACCACTCCCCCCCATCGATCCTATACTCAACCCTGTCTATGCTACCATCTTGCCCCCAAGAGTGCCCTGTAATATTCAGTAGGCCATTATCTGATTCATTGGTACTGATTAGGTGATTCTGTAAATTGTGATTTATTATCGATGTCCTTTCTGATTCTTTCAGAAATTTGGCAAGTTCGACTGAGGCGAGTGCATCTACCATCCCGTATCCGAATTCACGATTCCAATATGGATCAATTTCTGGGGCACTCGGCTCCCCGCGACGCTCAGAGGTATGCTTGAGAATCTCCTTGATCTGCAGTGGAGTTAGGTTCTCATTTGCCTCCCAGACAAGCGCCACTATTCCAGTCACTGCGGGAGCTGCATAGGACGTGCCACTGCCGCGCCCTGTGTATGTATTGTCTGAAGCATCTCCTCCAATGAAATTATTACATCCCCCACTGGAAACACATCCTTCAGCTTGAATAATATTAGTTCCTGGGGCGCTAATCTCTGGAATCAATTCGTTAAGTGGGTTCTGATCGCCGTTATCCTTTCTAGGACCTCGTGAGGAGTAGCTGGCTATGGTATCGTCATCCCTGTCGACGGTGTTTTTGTCATCTGTTGAGGCTACAGTGATCGATAGGGAAGAGGCACTCATTCCGGATAGTCCGTCATTATTTTCTCCATCGTTACCTGCGGCATTCGAAACTGCAACTCCTAATTCCATGGCCTCATCAAGGATCCTACTATGCATATCGGTACCATCTGATCCTCCACCCTCATGGCTGGTTATCCCCCATGAGAGTGAAATAATGTCAATTCCGTGATTTTCCTCTGACACGCCCGGCCAAGCGTCATCTCTGTGATCGATTATCCATTGCAAACCATTCATCGCCGATTCATAGAACTCCTGCTCCAAAAGATAGTTTTCGAAGGGGCCTGCTCCGACATCTGTACCAATCCTCACGTCCACTAACATGGAGTCTGGGGCTGATCCATAGTAATCGGTCTGAGAGCCATCTGCATCTATTCCATTCGCACTAGCCATTCCCATGCAAGCGGTTCCATGTTGATTCCCATCATCGGGATCGAAAGAACCGTCATCTTGTCTGCCACCAGCTAGGACGCACTGTGGGTCAGAGTGAACGAAGCATACTGCATCATAGCCAGCGACAAACTTCCCATTCAAACCCGGGTGCTCATTATCGACTCCAGTATCTACCATTGCAATGTTGATCCCCTCTCCAGATACTCCCAAATCCCATGCCCCTACTGGATATTCAGAAGAGTTCCTGGCCTTGACAGCCGGAGTCTGTACGTCCCCATAGAATACCAAGGACCCATACCTCTCAACCATTACGACGCCCTCAATATTAGATAGCTGCCAAATGTCAGATGCATTGATATCTCCAAGAAGTAATGCATCCACCACTGGGAGTTTCACACTTACATCAAAGCCTATGGATGACAGCAAATTGATGTCGCTCTCCAAGATTTCTCTGGAATATGACAGTCCGACATTCACCCTTCCTTGCTCGGACTGTAGGGAATCGTGGATTCCATTCCTGTCTGAGTCCAATGAAGTAGTATCCCACCAATCAGAACCTGAGTCCCACCATATTGGGTTTTGCAGAGGAGGATTTTCACTATGTCCAAGCTCGATTTTCTGAATGCTGCTAATTGCTGACTGGGGGGTTTGTGCGTCAACGGAGGGCGCGGAGATGCTCCCTATCATCGGAGATAACAAAATCATCACCAAGAATACCACTGTTGGAGTGCGATTCATCGAATGAGCGAAAAAGCGCTCCCCAATGAAGTAAGCGCTTTCAAGGGTCTACGAAAAATCATAGATTGATGCAGGTAATGGTGGGGGCACTGGGATTTGAACCCAGATCAGCGGGTGTCTCCCACTTTAGCGTGCACCCGGCAAGCGCACGCTCTCGGGTTGCGACGGGTCGGTGCTCCAGTTGGTCATCAGATCCATCAGATACCCACTCGTCGTCATTCCCGTGCAACTGGAGCCCGCGGTACTACCAGGTTATACTATACCCCCGTAGGAGTAGTCATCCGTAGGGACCCACTCTTATGATGGTCACGGTCGAAGTGGCTGAAAAATCATCACAGGCCAACTTGTAATGTTAGCACGATAAGGCTGATTAGCATCCAGAAACCAAAAACTGTCGAAGCCATGCCCCAAGCCCTGGGCCTGATCCCTTTACTCATCTGTCCGAGTATGAAAGATGTCTTGCCGAAAGAGGACGCTATCGTCCTGATTATTGTTACCACCAGTCCTGCTGCTAAGAGGAATAAGGCCAAAACAAGTACTGATGACACTGCTCCCAGTATTCCAGATCTGGCAATCGAGCCGATTCCCTGAGGAATCAGATAGGGGGATTTGATCCAAGCCAGCCAAGCCAGCCATAGGCCCAGATATGCGTCACGCACGAATTCATCTGAGCCCCTCCATTCCCTGTAGGACTCAGGGAGTCTTGAATGCAGAATCTTGGACAGAGTTTCTATTTCAATTATTGATCCCTTAATCAAGATTGAAATACCGTGATAAATCAGTATCAGTGAAAGTGCTATTTCAACCAGTAGCCATGATGAAGCCAGTCCAAGTGATGCTAGCAATGAGACGGGGATTGCCCAAACTGCAAACCCCATGGAAGCCGCACATACGGTCAGTATAGCGCCAGCGAATGGATTCATTCCTTTTTCTGGTTCGTCATCCTTCCTGGATGTCGGCAGGGATAGCACTAGGAGAGGGAGAAGGGCTGTTGACAAAATCATGGTAAGCAAGTCATATGGCCCATTACCCGATCCTTTGAGTCCTGATTCAACAGCATCCTTGATCTGATTGGGAGGCATAGTTCCGGGACTCCAAGATGCTATAAATCCGGCCGGATCTATTACTATGACTGCATCTGTTGGCCCACTTGGGAATGCGAAACCAGTGCTAGAGTCGGATTCATCCATCAGCAATGGCCAAGACTCGTTTATGGACAGAGCGTGTCCATTAAGATTCACAGCGGAGAGGTCTCCTCCGGTAGCTATCTGGACAAAGCTTACTTTGTTGTCGACGATAATACTCGCTGACTCAAAATCCCCTCTCTGATGTTCTGCATATGGAGATCCAGATTGGAATAGCCCTACAACTACCGCGTCCGAGCCATCCAGCAAGTCATCTAGTGATACTGCGCCCTGGTCAGAGTTATGTGATAGGAGGATGAATGATGGTGCAGCACCCCTGCCCTCATTTCCTTCTGTATCTATATCGGGAAGGCTGGCTGCGGGACCTAGAACAGAGAGTGCCAACATCAGTATTACCAAATACGATATCAAGGGAAGTGTAGCTTCCCTAATCGAGAAGGCAATCCATAAGATGATCGACAGGGGCACTATCACTATCGCCCAGAAGCTTCCAAGGAGTGGATCCGGGTCCTCGGAAACCTCGAATCTGAGCATTCCAACTGAGTGGCAGGTATTACTAGGATCCTGATCGGTAAGTATGAAGCATCCATCAATCATGTATTTTCCAGGCATCAGGGGCTTGTCAGTAGACCACGCCCTTACTGTTCGATTTGCCTCTCCAACGAGGGTAGTATGTGGAGTCTCGAAATGATCCAGACGCTGCTCTTCATCTCCGTTACCATGAACCATTTCATCCCAATCCATAGGGCCTACGATTTCGATGACCTGCCAATCATAGTCAGAATCGCCCCATGGCGAAAGAGGGGTGAACTGCACCCTCGCCATCCTGTTAGAGTCTATTTTAACCTCTATAGACGGGTCTAGTATCTGTCCGTCAAGAATTACTCCGGAGCCAGCATCATATGACCCCCACCAAAGTACTCCTCCCTGTAGGCACTCGTGCTGGACATCAATCCTCAGAGAGATCATGTCACCTGACGAAAGTGAGACATTTACATCACTTACCTGAACAATGAATTCATGAGCCAATCCAAATGACTCCTCCATAGCTAGGGAGTTTGTTGGCGACTCTGCCATAATCTGATTCGAGCCCATGCTAAGCCAGACCGTGAATGATGTCTCTGAACCTGCTGAGCCAGGAAGCACGTTCGATAAACGACAGGCGTCGTTGGTGGTCTCTAGGGATGCGAATAGCTTCACAGTGACGTTTCCTTCAAATCTCAGAGACTCCGAGAGCGGTGCGGATTGAATATCGATCAAGTTCGGAGACAGTGCGGAGCTAGTCTTGGTGAATTCCGCCCTGCCCAATGGTTCACCTGTCAGCTTAGACCAGTTTCTGTCGAGAAACGGTTCGCTGAGATCACCTTTCAGGAACAGGTTGTGCGTAGTTGGGAGATCCCAAGATTCGCCCGGCCCCTCCGGCCCAGTTGTAGACTGGCTGGCCGCAAGGGGGGATACGATCATCAATGACAGAACGAACAATGCCGTCCCAATCATGACTCTGGACCTTGGGGCCGTCCCTGACATGAGTCATGCTGAGGGCTATGGCGTTCAAACCCAACGGCTACCAGTTCCTAGAGTAGCTGGCTGTTTACGATGGCCGCTAATGTCGCTCCAGAGCATGTTGCTAGTAAGTTCACGGTATGCTTTCCCATGTACCCGTCATTCTCCAGAAGAGCTCCCAAAAGAGAGTCTATTTGACAACCGATCCAACCTATTGTTGAGACAATGGCGATGAAAATCGGGGCGGATAAACCAATCCCCCCCTCTACAGGTAGAATAACTGCGAATACGCCGATCAACAGAGCCCCGAATATCGCAGCTAGGGTTCCTGTCGGGGACATCCCCCCATTCGTACCCTGGGGGACTGCTTGAAGGTTGATTATGCTCCTAGTCCTAGTATCCAATGAGCCTATCTCTGATGCAAGGGTGTCCGAACAAGCCACTGCCACACAAGAAGACAGGGCTAAGTAGTCCCAGTTGGAATCTGGATACTGCCAATGAATCAGGGCGACCAGCATTGGCGCAGCACCATTTGCAAGAACGTTCCTCCACCCCCTGAGGCCTTCATTGGCCTCCGCTAGTGATATCGCGAGCTTCTCTTCATACCTCCACTTAGTAGCAGAAGATCCCACTATCAAGAATGTCATCAATACTACCAGCCAAGTCCAGTGACCTGCTAGTGATACAGTAAGACCTACCGTGAGCGCTGCGAGGATTCCCCCATTATCCAACATGTCCCTGATTTTTGTCACTATGAGCAAACCTAAGACCAAGAATAGAGAGATAATCTGTTCATCGGAGATATCTATCATGTATACTATCAAGTCAACTGCGTAGTCCTCCGGTCAAGAATGATTCCCTAATTCTCGTTCAATCAGGGCTCTTGTCGGGGAACAAGTGAATAGACCAGTGGATTCTCGGCCAACATGGAGGGCAGAGGGAGTAGCATTCAGGATGCTTTCGTCAATTTCTTCACGATGAAGCCGATTTTTCCCCCTGAACCAAACATCGACTATTCCTCGGAAGGGGTTAGTAATAACAAACTAACATCATGGGCAGTAATCATATCATTCCTTGTGACTTGGATGATAGTATTGTATATTGGAATTATTGCAATCTGGTTGTTCTTGATCATATTGGGCGTTGGAGAAGGTCCTGCTTTCTCTATTGCCTCGATTGTTATTGAGGCATTATTGATTCCAATTATTCTGTTATTCATTTACTTAGACGGAAGCCTGAAGAGGACGAGAGAGCTCATTCGTCTTGGTTCATTAAAGAGAGCGCTATCATATGGCCTAGCCATACCAATAGTTGCAATGATAGTGGATAACATCTTGGTAGTGATTTACGGGGTGATGTTCGTATCGATATTTGGAGAGCCCTCTATACCAGAGCTACCGGGCGGAACCTCTTGGGAGTCTTCCAACACTGCCATAATTCTCACTTTCATTTCGATTTGCATTCTCACTCCCATAACCGAAGAGCTGTTATTCAGGGGCTATATTCTAGATTCAATAAATAGGCTTCATGGGAAATGGGCAGCCATTTTTCTTAGCTCCTTGCTCTTCGGCCTAGTCCATCTTGATCCATACGTGATAGGTATGGCGACAATAGGGGGGGTGATTTACGGATGGATAAGAATCAGAACTGGAAGCTTGATCCCTGGAATTGTTGCACATGCTATGTGGAATACCATGGCATTGATCGTGACCTACCTCTAGTGCCGCTCAGATCGCCCATCACTCTTGATGCCTATTGCACCCGGTGCGGTTTCTCATCACTGCGGCATTCATCGGAGGAGGGTGTGACGTATTGTCTTGGCGAATTACATGACTGTGCCACAAATTCCACAGAATAGCTCATTCCTGATCCCATCTCTCTGCATACTCCATTCTCCGCATGATGGACAAGGGGGAAGTCCCTTTTCGCTGGAGGCAACCTTTGGGCCCTTCCTGAAGATCCTCTTGTACTTCTCTGGACGCCACCATCCCTTCGACGGCCTCTTGATCTTGGGCATACTCGGTCGAAGAGCGGCATGCTCATGAGGTTATTCTCGGACGGGTGTGTATGAACAAGCCCGATAACGCCATAGACATTTCAATAATTGGGGCCGGCGTCTCTGGACTAAGTACGGGAATTAGACTATTAGAAGCAGGTCATAATGTGAGGATTTACGCTGAAAGTATCAGTCCCAATACTGTTTCTGATACTGCAGCCGCTTGGTGGTATCCGTTCTTGGTCGAGCCATTAGAGAAAACCAATAGATGGTCTGCTGAAACATTCAATGAGTTGGTTCGTCTTAGGGAAGAAGAGGACGTTTCTTGCATTACCATGAGAATGGGAAAGGAATTCCTTGAGGAGGAATGCCAGGTTCCCGGTTGGAGTGATTCGATTCCTCACTTCAGGATCCTAGACGATGAAGAAATTGCCTCGGGATACGCCTTTGGCTGGGAGATAGAGGCTCCAGTGATCGAGATGCAGATTTACATGCCTTGGCTAATGGGGAGATTTGAGGAACTCGGTGGAGAAATAAATATCGTGAAGATCAATTCAATTTCTGAATTGCCTGGTGAAGTACTCGTAAATTGCTGTGGCCTTGGTGGGAAGGAGCTGTGCAATGACCATGACTTGGAGCCAGTAAGGGGGCAGATTTTGTACACCACACAAGACCCCGGATTCGGAAGGTTTGATCAGCGTCCAGAATCTCTAATTTATACGATTCCGAGAAGAGATGTGACAGTTCTCGGAGGCACTGCTCAGAGAGGAGACTGGGATGAGAATATTAGAGATGATGATACAGAGGAAATACTGGCTAAGTGTGAATCGTTGTGGCCCGAACTAGACAGATCGAAAATCGTGGGAATGTCAGTGGGCCTGAGGCCTTCGAGGAAAGAAGTCAGACTCGAAATAGAGAGGTTGCCCTCAGGCAAGAAGGTGATACACAATTATGGCCATGGTGGAGCCGGAGTGACCCTCTCTTGGGGTTGTGCGGACGAGGTAGCCAGATTACTATCTAGTATGATGACTTAGTAGTAGTAATTACGACCGCTCCAATCCTGTATGGATCGCCGTTTGAAGCGGGCCTTCTATCCTCGAGGCGGCCTTTCCAGCCATCTTCGATTGTGCCAATTGGAATCCTGATAGAAGCTCCACGATCGGAAACGCCGTAAGAGAACTGATCTATCGACTGGGTCTCATGTAGGCCAGTCAACCTCTGTTCATTGTGGGCCCCGTAGACTGACATATGTGCATCGATATTCCTTCCGAAGGCTTCACAAATTTCAGTGAATAGGGCTTCCCCACCTTCATCCCTCATTCTACCGTCACTGAAATTGACATGCATTCCTGACCCGTTCCAATCTCCCTTGATTGGCTTGGGGTGATATTCGATGTAGTACCCATATTTCTCAGTCAGCCTGTCAAGGAGATACCGTGCCACCCACAGTTCATCACCTGCCTGTTTGGCCCCCTTGGCGAAAATCTGGAATTCCCATTGTCCACACGCTACTTCTTGGTTGATTCCTTCGAAGTTGATTCCCGCTTCCAAGCACAAATCGGCATGCTCTTCAACGAGATCCCTGCCATGCGTGTTCTTGCCCCCTACCGAACAGTAGTATAGGCCCTGGGGACCAGGGTATCCCCCTACAGGGAAACCCAGTGGGAGTTGAGTATCTACATCCATGATGAAGTACTCTTGTTCGTACCCGAACCAGAAATCGTCATCATCTTCTTCGATCGTAGCCCTGCCATTACTGTGATGGGGGGTTCCATCTGCATTCAGAACTTCACACATCACGAGATAACCGTTGATTCTCTGAGGGTCTGGGAAAATAGCCACAGGCTTCAGCAAACAATCTGAATCCCCTCCCTCGGCTTGTTTTGTAGAGGAGCCGTCGAATGACCACATCGGGCAATCCTCCACTTTACCTGAGAAATTTTCCCTGACCAATGTCTTACTCCTCATATTCTGCGTCGGTTCGTATCCATCTAGCCAGATGTACTCCAATTTTGACTTAGTCGCCATAAGGAGTTTGCAATAAGAGGCGGTTTATTAATTGAATGTACGTATAGAAAAATCAGTATAACTCACTAATAGTTACAGACATATAATTTATTTCTGAACGAATGAAAAAATATATGATATTTTTTATGGGATACTTCAGAAAATTTACAATCGCAGGAAGATGAGGAAGACGAATGTTCAGAATACTAAGCTTGAGCATCTTAGTATCATGGTGGACGTGCCGAGATTTGAACTCGGGGCCTCTTCCATGCCAAGGAAGCGCGCTTCCAAGCTGCGCCACACGCCCAATAAGCAGGCGACCTCCGAGGTCCATTTAAGGAGAATGGGTGTTAGCGGCAGTCAGGTCAGAATGATTGGCGGTCCCGAAATACCTGAAAAGTTGCTAAGCGACATTAGAGAAGCCTTAGTGGGAATGGAAGCTCCATTCCTGAGGCATATCGATGAAGAGCTAGAGTTGGTCTGGCTTGAAGAGCAGGACTCCAGATTGGGAATGACGAGGTTTGAATGTGATCATCATGAAATTTACAGAAGGAAAAGGCTGTCATTGCCCCCTGGAAAGATCACTATCGGGATAAACCCTAAACTGAAGAATGATCAAGCAATGTTTCTCCACACGCTCTCCCATGAAATTCTGCATGCGGTTGGACTTCTTGATCATGGGGGCTCCCATTCGGAAATTGTCTCTTCCGTTGCTCCGGCCCCGAAGCTCAGTGAGTCGCCGGTCCTCAGAAGTATGAGAGAGGAGGTTCTTTCCACCCTTCCCGAAAGGCAATGGATATGTGGAAATTGCGGCCATTCATGGGAACGGAGAAGGGTGACTAAGCCCGTCAGATGCCCAAAGTGTGCTCGACCTTTCTCGAGATCCGGAAAGTAGGGTTCATCTAATTGGTCCGTGCGCGGTGGTACGGGCGATTAGTGTAGTCTGGATATCATCCCGGCCTTCTAAGCCGGTGACACGGGTTCGAATCCTGTATCGCCCGCCATAAAATTGGCTTGTCTCACGAATCGCTCATATACGGGCAGTAGGTCGGCCGGGCCCATGAAGAGGGGTTCCCGCGCTTGGAAGAAGCGAGGGCAGCAGCGCTGGAAGTGGCGCAAGAAGAAGCTCAGAAGGAGAAAGGCTGCTCGAAAAAGGGCCAAGCAGTAGTGTATTCATACAATTTATTGGGGCCTTGTCTTCAATATCATCATGCACTTCGACGATCTCACAATGAACTGATGGCTGCTCTTTCTGCTTCACGGCTTATCACGGTAGCTTTTGCATGCTGATTAGATTTCGTTGAGCACGTTGATTGTTGAAACAATGATTGGCATGATCGGAATATTTTGGTTGGCTGAGGTTTGAGCGAGTGATAACCCATCCATCGAGTGAATTACACAATTAGGCGCATAATTAAAATCAAGTGCATCAATGGAACCTTATGGTCGGCATCAGAGAGTACTCTTCTAACGACCGCTCATTGACAACATTCATCCTGGTGGGAATCGTCTTAATTTCCTCTATTATTCTAGCAATCAGTTCGAGCGGCTCACAAGAATACTCACTGGTGGAGATCTCCACTTCCGATCTCGTCCCTACTCAATACTTGGCATTGTTTAGGTTGATTTCCTCAGTTGTTTGCCTTTTGACTATTGCAGTCATCGCATTGGACCCAAAGGGACTGACATACAACGTCCTCGACTACGAAACCAAAAGGTATGGGCCGCAGAGAATAACGGGGACTAGGAGGCTTTCGGCCTTTACCATGTGGAGCTTCACTCTAATGGGCTTATATTTCGGGGTCTCATCGATGTCCTCTTGGTCTGAATACTTCGGTTGGGAAATTGGCCATAACATGACTTGGATTGTTCCTGCCTTGCTTTCCTCTAGCATTGCTTCGGCATTACTCGTAAGTGGAACGGTCACCTTCTTACTAATACCAGAGGCCAATGCCAGAGGTGACAATATTGAGCATTACTTCAAGTGGGACAGTCAACTTATGCACAATGGGAACGTTTTATTCATATTTGCTGAAGCTGTTGTTTGTGGGTATTCATTGACGTTTGAGCATGTCTCATATCCGATAATTTTCGGTTGTATTTACGTACTATTTTCTGCATTTAATGCACGAAGATCTGGCATTTACTTCTATGACTTCATCGATCCGAGATTGAATGGATCGCATATTATCCACATGGTACTTCTCGGAGTCATATCTTGCATGTTCTTTCTCGTTCTGTTCTTGCAGAATGTCAGAGAAATAAGTCAAATATCATACATGATAGCTATTGTAGTAATCTGCTATCTGGTAACCACATTTAGCAACCCCTCACAGAAGGGAGACCAGCTCAGCTAGGGAATCAGCTGGATTTGATGACTTGGTGACTCCACTGGCTAACAAAACTCCAATGGCCCCCAGATCGATTGCTGTAGAGATATCTTGGCCTGATTTAACCCCCGCGCCGCACAAGACCTGAACTTGATCATTGGTCTCTTTTACCGCTGAAACCGTTCCAGAGACTATTCCTGGGTCTGCCGAAGTCACAGATACGTCCCCTCCAATAAGCTCTGGCGGCTCCACTGCAACGTAGTCGGGGACAAGAGCTGCTAGTGATTTTGCCTCATCTATATTTGCAGCGCATGCACATACCTCGAATCCCTCTGGTACCTGATCCAGCAGCATGGCGACCTGTTCAAGGCTTACCTTGTGCTCAGCATGATTGATCAGAGTACCCTTCGCGCCCCTGGCTATAGCCGTGTCGGGATGTATCCATCCAGTATTGGAACCGAAGCTTATCGGATCCAAGTGCTGGCACCAGACCTCCAGATTAGGAGCCGCCTTTACCACAGATGATAGATCCAGTGCTGAGACTGCTGCAACTAGTCTGGCATCGGTTTCCACTGACTCCATCACACGTGCTAGCGCCTCTGCTGAATGGCCCTGCGCGTCCTGATATGTCTTGAAGTTGACAATAATGAGGGGGTTGCTCATGATTGTGCGATGATACCTCAAGATTTGAACTATACCGCTCGAGATTACTCAAGAGACATGTTGGCATTATTGGGCTATTGGGAATTACTGTGATTTCGCAATAACTTCGCCTACCAATACGGAATTTGGAGGAATTACTGAACCCTCACCGACGATACATGATTCGAGATTGGAGCCGATACCGATTATCGCCCCTTCAAGAATGACAGAGTTACGCAGTGATGCACCTTTGGATATGACTACATTATTTCCAATGGAGCAATTCTCGACGGATCCCTCACAAACTGAATTGGTCCCGAACCAAGATCCTGAGAAGCTCTTTCCGCTGACAAATCTGTCATTTTCTATACACACCATAGAGGCTTCAATAAATGATTTTGGAGTACCGGCATCCACAAAATATCCCTCGAATGATAAACCAGCCATCATTCCGGACTCAGCAATTTTTGGAAAAATCTCTCTTTCCATACTGAATTTACCAGAAGGTAGGGACTCCAGAATCTCTCTACTGATTATCGAACATCCAGCGTTTATTAGGTTTGAAAACTCTGTCCCTGCCTCTGGCTTCTCCTGAAATCTCCTAATCATGCCGTCCTCATCCAAGTCACATACTCCAAATCTACTCGGATCTTCCACTTCCCAAAGAGATAGGGTAGCACTCGCTCCTGTATGATTGTGATGCTGGAGGAGTGCCTTGACGTCAACGCTTGAGATTAAGTCCCCATTGAGAATTATCACTGGACCTTCTCCTAGAAGCTTTGGGATTGCATGTGCAACTGCCCCACCTGTACCCAATGGTTCAGACTCGACAGAAAGTAACACATCATACGGTGCCCTTTCCGAATTGGAGAATTCGATGATTTCTTCTACCCCGTATCCAGCAGCAACAACGACTCTGTCTACCAAATCATCTGGAACGCATTCCACGACTCTCTCCAATAGAGTCTTGTCAAGAATCGGAAGTAGTGGCTTGGCCCTACCCTCCGTCAATGGGCGTAGTCTGGTCCCCAATCCACCTGCCAGTACTAGCACGTCCATAGCCCCGGGGCATAGTGAAACTGTTTGAGCACTTCGTGTCCCTGTCCGAGTTCCGTTCAGCGCATCCTTCAAAGACAGAGTGCCAGTGGCCGGGCTGTAATATGAACATCCACGAGTATCAGGCCAAGGAAATGTTCCGTGAATTCGGAGTAAATGTGCTCGAAGGAGTTCACTGTAAAAGTGTAGATGATGCCCTAGCTGCATATGACTCACTCGGATCTCAAGTAGTTGCTGTCAAGAGCCAGATTCATGCGGGCGGGAGGGGCAAGGGGATACTGTATGATCCCAAATCCGGACAAGAAGTAATGAAAGGAGGAGTAAAGATAGCCTTCTCTAGGGATGATGTCGAGGAGTTCTCCAGGAACATATGTGGCAACAGATTAGTGACCAAGCAAACGGGAGCTGAAGGAAAAATTGTCACAAACATGTACGTGGAGTCTGGCTGCGATATTGATCATGAATATTATCTGGCCATCTTGGTGGACAGGGATCGGAAATCTGTTCTCGTAATGGCGTCTACTGAAGGTGGCGTTGATATCGAAGAAGTTGCAGAGAGGAAACCGGAAGCTATTCACAAAATCTGGGCGGACCCTTCAGATGGCCTAGATAAGAGAGATTGCGCGTCTCTGTCTGAGTCTCTTGGCTTGTCAGGGGATTCTGCAGAGGAGCTTGATCGAATGTTAGAATCGCTTTATCGGATGTTTCTGGATAAAGACTGCTCGATGATTGAGATTAACCCACTTGTTAAGACGAAGGGGGGTTCAATGATTGCTCTCGATGCTAAGGTTTCACTGGATGAAAACGCTAATTTCAGACATCCATGGAGAGAGGAAGTCAGAGACCTATCTGAGGAGGAAGATGTTGAAATAAGAGCTAATGATCTGGGACTTTCCTACGTAAAACTGGATGGCAACATTGGCTGCTTGGTCAATGGGGCTGGGCTGGCGATGGCATCAATGGATGTGATCAAGCTTTACGGCGGGGAGCCTGCAAACTTTCTCGACATAGGAGGAGGTGCTACTCGTGAGTCAATTACTGCAGCCTTC